>Ga0114957_1004172_pt1 | contig 12595 bp, 10 predicted proteins | sample BantaG_FD_87175 | JGI IMG/M metagenome (GOLD analysis project Ga0114957, IMG submission 87175) | Marine algal microbial communities from Bantry Bay, Ireland - BantryBay_4 metaG | ecosystem: Host-associated > Algae > Red algae > Unclassified | place: Bantry Bay, Ireland | collected 2014-11-21 | reverse complement strand
TCACATTTTCATTCATTTTTAAATTTTGTTCAGGTCAAGAAATCCTCTGCTTAGCCCCAGCTAGGCCTGCGGTTTCTTTCTGGTCATAAAAATTAAACCTAAATAAAACTGAATACTAATTTAGGGCATTATTTAATGGGATTGGTATGATCCGCTAATTGGATAGTTTCACGCCTGTAAATACACAAGCTGTTAAAGAGTAAATATTTACTTTTTGCATATGATAAGTTTTATGCAAATTCTAAAAAAATATATATCAATATTAAATTGGGTGAAGCCTCAGTACACCTTGGCGGAACTAATTAATATAAAAAGCTGCAGCGAGCAGTACGAGTTGTTAATTAAGTTTTTATCACCGGAGAAGCGAAGGTCATTAAAGTTAATTTTGCAATCAATTGATAAGGCAATGGGCAATGGGTATGAGATTATTTGTCCGACAAATACAGGCTACCCATCAGACTTACAAAAAGTATTTAATCGCCCCACGCCACTGATGTATAAAGGGAGCCTTAAATTAAGTAGTTTTAATATTGGTGTTGTCGGAAGCCGTCGCCCACAAATCACAACTAATGATTGGCTAAAATCTGAATTGTACGATGTTTTATGTGAGTTAAAAAAAGAGGGTGCTCAAATTAATATATTGAGTGGAGGAGCCTATGGTGTTGACCAGATGGCTCATAAGGTCTCGTTGCTTGCTGGTATTCCAACTATATGTTTTTTACCCACAGGAGTTAACGAGTGCTACCCAAAAACACTGGAGCCCCTAGCTAAGAAAATTTTGGATAATGGAGGAGCGGTTGTAAGCCCGTTTCCTCCAAATTTTCCTATTTTTAAATCAAATTTTTATTTTCGCAATAAAATTTTAGTTTTACTATCAGATTTAGTCTTAATTGCTGAAGCCAGAAGAAGAAGTGGAACAATTATGACTGCCAATATGGCCGTGAGTAGCGGAAAATCTACTGTTGTACTTCCTCAGGCGGCAATAAAAAATTGTTTAGGAAGTTTAGATTTAATTGAGTCGGGTGTTCCAATCATAAGGGGCAAGAAAGATTTAATCTGTACGGTAAAAGAGCTAAATTTTTGAAGATTTATTAAATAAATAAATGCCAGTTATTAAGTAAATAATATTAGCTCCCCACAAAGAGATTACAACGGGGAGTTTGCCAGAGTTTGCTAAGTTTTCAGAGCTTACAAATAGTAGCCAGTAAATTACAATTAGGGCCACACAAGCAACAAAACCATTAGATTTAGACTGTCTTTTTTGAATAATTGTGGCAATCCCGAAGCCAATAAAAGAGAATAATAGACTGGCTAGGCTCAGGGCCCACCTTTTGTTAAATTCAATATTAGCTTTTAGATACTCCCTGGTATCTACAGCCGCCTCAGACATGGTTAGCTTTATCTCGGATAAAGACATAAGCATCGGTTTCTTTTTTATAAGGTTTAACTTCTGAGGGTCATATAGGTTAATAATATTTTCATTAAAAGACACTTTTGTATAAGAATTATTACTAGTTTTGTGAATATGGCCATCGTTCAGTTTAATGAATCCAAAAGCACCACCCACTTTTTTTTGTGACTTAAATAAGCCCTCTTGAGCAACTATGGCGATAGGTTCGGTGCCTTTCACTTCATTATAAATAAATAAACGATCTATTTTTGATTTATCTTTACTTATTTTGTCTGCATAAATAACAACATCTTTAAACTGTGTAGTGAATACGCCTTCCTTAATGTTTAACTTCACCCGATTCTGTGCAAGTTCACTGAATAAGCTAGCCATTTTTTTTTGGCCCCAAGGTGCTATATAAAAAGATAACTGTGCCGATATAAAGCTACAACCAAGAGACAGCACTAAAGCTGGAAGAAATAAGTTGGTGGTGCTTAGACCTAATGATTTAAGTGCAACTAGTTCTGATTCCATATTCAAGCGAGAGTATGTCATTAGTAATGAAAACAGGAGGGCCATTGGTATTATAGTGGGTAAAAAGCTTAGTGAGATATAAAGTATAATTTTACAAATGCTAAGAAAATCTGCACCAAAATTGATGATATCTTCTGACAAAGAAAAAGACTGAATCATAATGATTAGAGATAAAAAAATTACCATACCAAAAAATAAATTAGTGATAAGGTCAGTGATTAAATAAGAAAATGCCTTCTTGGAAAAAACCATATGTTATAATAGCAGCTAGGACTGGGCTTTGACAATTTACCGCAGGAAAATTAATACCAAGCCCATTATTTGATGGAATTGGTATAAGTGGATGAAACACTGGGGTAGGGCTGGTTGGAAGTCGAGGTCTTACTAAAAGTACAGTAAAAACCTTAAACCTAGTTAGTATCTAAAATATAATTTAAACTATAAATAGCAGCTTTTCAAAAGGGATAAAATGTTTAGGGTTTTACTGTATTATGATGCTTTTGATAAGTTGTTAAAGATGGTTTCAGATATGAAAAAAATAGGTATTGATGTTGCGAGCCATCAAAGCCCAAACCAAGTATTAACTCAAGTTATAGAGTTTAACGCAGACTTTGTTGTTTTACAGACGGGGCAAGACGCAAGTAATGCTTATTTAATATCGTCAAAGCTCATTTACTTAGCTAAAGCACCAACTGTTATTTTAATAAAAAATGCGGAACAGCAGTTAAACCCTGAGGATATAATTGCAAACAATGTTTCAAAAGTATTTTCAGAGCCTTTAGATTTTAATGCATTTTTAGCTCATATGTTAGAGGTCAAAGGCTTTGATCCTGTTGAGTATTTTAATAAATACCTAGAGTTGGACTATAAGCCTAAAAAACTAATTACCCCGAAGCGAGGTAAAATTGATGATAAATTTAAAACCAGAAATTACTCAAAAGATTACTCCAGCTATTTAGACGATGAGGAAGTCGATTTAAAACAAACTTTTAATTTAGATAAGCTAAGTGAGTTCAAAAAAAACCAGAAAGATATAAGCCTTGATGCCCCTGAAAATGAAAGGGAGCAATTTATGAAGGCATTATTGTCGGACGACACAGAAAAATAAATATATTTTAGACTAGTGTCCCAAACATTTAATCTTTTCACCTAGATACGTAGGAATTTTCCCCCACAAATATGGCTAGCCAACGAAGGACTGGCTGAAGCCAATTCGAGGAGGATAGCTATATTTGTGGGGGAAAAGGGCTCGTAGATAGGTGAAAAGATTAAATGGTTGGGGCACTAGATGTATCTAAAACTATTATGCGTCAGCACTAAGTACCTAATATTAATAAGTTTTAATGGGAGCATCTCTAAGTTAGTTAGGCTAACACCTCAGTAAGAAATTAATGCTTAGCTCTGAAGTGCAAATATGCTATCTTTTTTTTGTAACAAGATCATAAGGAGTTTATCGATGGCAACACACGCAGTAAATGATGGAAATTTTGAGTCAGAAGTTTTAAAATCTGAGCAAGTAGTATTGGTTGATTTTTGGGCGGAATGGTGTGGCCCATGTAGAGCTTTAGGTCCAAAGTTAGAAGATTTATCTAATGAAATGTCTGATGTTAAAATAGTTAAGGTAAATGTTGATGAAAGTCCTGAAGCTCCAGCTAAATATGGTGTGCGTGGAATCCCAACAATGATTCTTTTTAAAGGCGGCGAGCAAGTAGACCAAGTTGTCGGTAACCAGCCCATAGAAAACATAAAAGCTATTATCGAAAAGCATTCATAATATATTAACAAGTATAAGAAAATTAAATATATAAAATAGCCATATATCTTATGGCTATTTTAGTCTTTAAAGAACTGTTTATATTATTAACAAAGAACCTAAATTGATATTGCCTCTGTCTATAATAGTGACTTAGCCCTTATTTTAAAAAAAATATCATCCAGAGGCGAAGCCGTGGGATCTTCTACGCTTTACTGCTGTAGTGTAAATAAGATCCCACGGTTTCGCATCTGGATGACGGATCAATTATAATGCCGCCCGGTTGCACTGTCATTTAATGCAGACTTAGTTAGAACAAGAACCTATGATAAGAAACAGATGAGATAAGGCCTAACCCAAGCATTATAGTCATCATGCTTGAACCTCCATATGAAAGTAAGGGTAATGGCATGCCCACAATAGGTAAAATCCCAACCACCATGCCAATATTTATGAAGGTATGAAAAAATACGAAGGAAAAAATACCAATAACTAGTAAGGCGCCAAATTTATCTCGGGCCTCATAGCTTATGCGCAGGCTGGTAAAAAATAAGATGGCAAATAAGCCTAGGGCAAATAAACTGCCTATAAAGCCATGCTCCTCACTGAGTACACTGTAAATGAAATCAGAATGCCTTTCTGGTATAAACTCCAACTGTGATTGGGTTCCTTTACGGAAGCCTTTACCTAGTAAGCGCCCGCTGCCCACAGCAACTTTTGATTGAATGCTATTGTAGCCTTTTCCTCTAGGATCCGAGCCTGGGTTTAAAAATGTTTTCACACGGTCTTTTTGATAAGATTTTAAGCCAAAGTTCCACAGTAACGGGGTGGCAAGTACGCTTGTGACCAGTACAAAAATTAAGATACTCCATTTTACGCGTATAAAGATAATCATGCTGGCTGCGATACCAATAATTAAAAGTGAAGTCCCAAGGTCAGGCTGTTTTAATGTTAATACAAAGGGAATAACTGTAATAATAGCCGGTAAAAATAAATCTTTTACCCCCAAGCCATTAGGGTAGGACTTATCACAAAATATTTTGGCAAGAACAATGGCAATAGAAATTTTGGCCGTCTCTGAGGGCTGCCACATGAAAAAACCTAAATCAATCCAGCGCTGGGCTCCTAATGCTGTATGTCCAAATAGCTTTACGCAAATAAGTGCTATTACATTAAAGAAATAAAACGGGTAGGCGAAGCGCTTAAAAAAATCATAATCCAAAAACGTAACACTGAGGAAGATTCCCCAGCCGATAAAAACCCATACTAACTGTTTCCAGAACAGTTGAGTATTATGGCCTAAGTTTAAACTGTGGGTGGCACTGTATAAGTTAATTAGGCCAATAAAAACTAAGGCAAAAATAATAAAGGCAAATTTAAAATTAAACCTTGAAATACGAGTTGAAGAGCTAAGGGGAGAGTTATTACTCATTAGTCACAGCCCCCACTTTTTTAATATTTTGTGTTTTTAAAAATACATCTGGTTTATACTTTTCAAGATAAGCTAAAACAATATCTTTAAACGGGCCAGCGCCGCCAAGAGCACCAGAGCAACTATGTTCAGCTAAAACGGCAATGGTTATCTCAGGGTTTTTGTAAGGAGCATAGCCGACAAACCAGCCGTGATGCCTGTATTTAGCCGGCTTGTCTTTACAACGTTTGTAAATGTTTTTAGATGAAAAACGTTTTACTTGGGTTGTGCCAGTTTTTCCAGCCATTTCAAAATTTTTAATTTTATACCATGTGGCTGTACCATTTTCCCCGTGGAAAACATCCCTCATACCTTTTTGAACGTATTTAAAATATTCTTTTTTAATATAAGTATCACGCTCTTCAGTGGGCTTAGTAATGTCTGTTATAATTTGGGGCTCAAAAGTTTTAATAACATTGTTATTATGATCTAATATTTTTTTAATTAAATAGGGTTTATAAACTAAACCGTCTTGAGCAATTATATTATAGGCCTTTGCCATTTGTAGGCCAGTGGTTAAGACGAAGCCTTGGCCAATAGCTGTAATTAGTGTTTCGCCAGGGGTCCAGACTTCACCGAGAGCTTTCTTTTTCCAGTCCCTGGAAGGAATTCTGCCGGGAACCTCATAGCCAATATTTAAATTCGTTTTTTCACCTAAATCAAATAATTTTGCATACCTGTGAATACGATCAATCCCCAGAGTTTGGCCTGCTTTATAGAAAAAGACATTACTCGAGGCCTCAATAGCCTCTATGACATTTATATTTCCATGTCCTTCGCGGTGGGAATCATGAAAAGTGGCATTGCCCAGCTTATAATTACCTGGAGAGTAAACTTTAGTATACGGGCCAACAATTTTTTCTTGTAATGCAGCCAGTGCAATAATTGGTTTGATTGTAGACCCGGGTGAATAATGATTTTGAATGACTCGATTTCTGAGTGGCTCATGAGGGTGGTTAGTTAACTTAGACCAAAGCTTAGAAGAAATACCTGTTGAAAAATTATTGGGATCAAAAGAGGGAGTGCTCACCCAAGCCAATATTTCACCGGTGTTTTTCATAACTAATATACTACCTACTCTGTTCCCAACCCAGTCATCTCTTTGGAAGGCTTTGTAGGCGGCCTCTTGTATATCTTTATCTAAAGTAAGCACTAATGAGTGGCCAGGAATAGGCGGTTTGGGCTCCATATTCAAAAACTTAGAAGAAGATTTATAAGTCTTTCTTCCTCGAGCGTCGACCTCAATAAAGTCAGCGCCATTAATTCCTTTTAAGGTGGTCTCTGCTGAAAGCTCTAAACCTTTTTTGCCAATAATATCACCAGGCTCAAAGTTTAAGTCTTTATAGCGCGTGCTAAATTTTTTAATTTCATCTCGAGAAATCTGGCGAACAAAGCCAAACAATTGAGCGCCATTTTCACCTAACAAGTAGTTCCTTAGTTGTGTTTCCTCAATCTCTAGGCCTGAGTAATCCACGCGCAAACGTTTTAATTTATAAACCTCTTCGCGAGATAAATTTTTCTTGATGGCTACGGGTAAAAACGGGCCGTTTCGCCGTCGACTTTTTTTAACTTTACTTGCAATTTCAGATTTTTCAATGCCAAGTACGGGTTCTAAAGCAGAAGCTAGGTCGCTGAGGTCAGACGTATATTGTGGAGAGATAGTGACCATAAAGCCAGATAAGTTATTTATTAACAAATTGTTATCACGATCTAAAACCAGCCCACGCGGGGCTGCTACACGGGTTTTCTTTAAACTATTTTTTTCAGAGAAGGTTTTAAGTTGCTCTCCACTTATTATTTGTAAATGCCAGAGGCGAAAAATTAATAATGATATTAAAGCTGTTGTAATGATATAAAATAATAAATATCTACGTGCATATTCTTTAGTTTGATTTTGGCTATTTCCAATCACACTAGACAATTTAGTACCTACCTAATTCTGTCGGCCAGCTTTTAGCCATAATAGTATCAAACCAGATGTATAACTGAAATAAAGTAATAGAAAAAATAGCGGTTAGTAAAGCGCTGATTAGCCATGAAAAGAACTCAAAATTTTGAATGGGATTGGGCTCAATAAAAACCGAAAGAAGGTAATGTATTACTGGAAAAATTAATGTCATAAGCAAGGTAAGAAGAGATAAGAATATAGGCCGACTCACCATGAAACGAGATTTTATAGCAAGTAAAAGAGCCATGATGAGGCTATTGCAAGTGATCATTAGTCCAATAGGTAAGTTAACAAAGGGAGCTGCAATTAAACTCGTTATGTAAGTGAGTATAATAGCCTCTGGTAAGCTTCGGTAAAATGCTCCATAAACTATGAATGTAATCCATAAACTCGGTGATGGAAATTGCGAGAATAGCTGTAGCCATATTGCCCCTTGAAAAGACATCATAACCAATAAAATAGAAAAAAATAAAAATGTGTGAGTTAAGAAAAAAACCGCTGCCTTCATTGTGTAACAGCCTCATTATTTTCATTAAGAGCTTCAACTTCTTTTTGCAGTTTGATTTCATTTTTTTGAATTGTAGCCAGTTCCTCTTCTTCAGTAACAGCTTTAGGCTCTAGGTCTTCGCCATTAGTGTTTAGTATAACGAAAAGCTCCTCAGTTTTGTAAGGGTCAATGGCAGGTTTGACTAAAATTTGTTTAATTGTATTTTGCGTACCTTTTTCAATATTAATAACCTGGCCTACCGGAAAGCCTTTAGGGAAAACTTTGTGCAAGCCACTTGTAACAATTTTATCTCCCACTTTTATGTCGGCACCACTTTCAATATGCCTCAACTGGGAAAGCTTTTTAGAGTGTCCTTCAAGTAAAGCTCGCGAGCGTGAGCGTTGAATAATAGCATCAACAACCATATAGCGATCTGTGAGTAATAAAACCTTTGAGGTTTTAGGTAGGCTTTCTACTACATAACCCACGACTCCACCTGGAGTGATTGCTGCCATATTTTTTTTAATACCTTGTTTATAGCCTTTATCGATAATGAGTGCGCTATGGTCAGGCATTATATTACTGGCAATCACTTTAGTTGCTAATAGGTCCATACTAGATGTTTTTTTAAATTTTAATAATTTATTGAAGCGCTGGTTCTCTAATTTGAGTTCAGTCAATGCTCCAAGCTGAGCTCTGAGCTCCTCGTTCGTTTGCAGTAAATACTTATTCTTTTTTTTGGTATCGATGAGGTTTAAGTACATTTGAGTGGTACCACGAACGCCTGAGCTAATTTTAAAATAAGAGCGCTGAATACCTTGCCCAATTAATGAGAAGGGGCTCAGTGACCAATGAGTTTGATTTGGATCATGCGTTAAATTTGCTGAAATTAGAGGTATAACCACTAGGAAAAAAAATACTAAGACTTTCTTGTAATCAAAGTTAAAAAAAGACAAAAGACCCTCTATAATTTCTATGGATTGGCACTATTAAAGTGTCTATATAACTATAGACTCCTTAATAAGAGACATAATATTGGTATTTTGTATTTTATCAATAAAAACTCCTTGAAAAAAAACTTAATTTTATAGAGAGTAATACCTTAGAGGAAACTCAAATTGGAGAAGACATGTTAGATAAATTACGAGACCCCACAAAAACCAGAAGTGGATTTAAAAAATTATTTTACGGCTTTTTATTTGCTATAATTATAGCCACTTTTGTGTTTATGACTGGTACTGGCGCCCAAATGGGTGGTGCTGCCGGTGGTATCGCTGCCGTTGTTAATGATAAGGTGATCACCTATCAGGATTATTCAAGGGCATACTCCAATCAGGAAAATAGAATTAGAGAGCAGTCTAAAGGCCTTCCTGATGCTTTGCGCCAACAATATATGAAGGGTATGGGACAGCGAGTTTTAGAACAAATGATTAATATGGAGCTGGCTACTCAGCTAGCCGCGGATTCAGGTATTTATGTTTCTCCCAGTGAGATCAGAAATGAAATTTCTAATATACCTAGCTTCCAAGAAAATGGTCAGTTTCAGGCTTCACGATATCAGCAATTGCTTCAGGCGAATAAAATTAATACGGCTACCTTTGAGGATAATATAAGAGGAAATATTGCTTTTGAAAGGTTTAGAAATATTTTTACTAATTCAGTGAAAGCCACAAGTGAAGATGTGGAATTAAATAATTTTGCTAGATCACAAAAAATTAATGTGGACTATATTGAAATTTCGCAGAGTTTGTTAAAGAAAAATATAATTGTTACTGATGCTGAGCTTGCAGCTTTTAATGAAAAAGAGTCGGCTAAGGTTAAGAAATATTATGATGATAATAAATCTCAGTACATATCCACGGAAAAAACAAAAGCCAGTCATATTTTAATTAAAACTAAGTCGCAAAAAGCTGAAGATTATAAAACTGCATTAGAGCAAATTAAAAAAATTCGCACAGAAATTACTGATACAAATTTCGCCGAGATGGCAAAAAAATACAGTGAAGACGGTAGTAAATCTAAAGGTGGAGATTTAGGCGAATTTGATAAAGATGTAAGTTTTGTGGCTCCATTTAAAGAAGCAGCCCTTACGTTACCTGTAGGTAAAGTTTCTGAACCAATAAAAACACGATTCGGTTACCACTTAATTAAAGTGACTGGCAAAACTCCAGGTGGAGTAAAGCCACTTGATGAGGTTAAAAACGATATCGCTAAGCAGTTTATTTCTGATAAAAAAGTTCAAGCTGATATGGAAAGCCTTTCTAGTGGTGAGTCTGGTGTTGATATGGACGCTATAAATAAAATTAAAGATAAATATAAAGTGAAATGGCAGAGTACAGGCCTTTTTAGTCTTGAGCAAAAAAATATTCCAAAGCTTGGTGATAGAGATAAAATCTGGGATGCCATCTCAGAGCTAATTGGCAAAGCTGAAACTAAGTTAATAGAGTCTGATGGTAAGTACTATGTAGTAAAGCTAAAAGATACGAAGTTTGAGCCTATTAAAAACAGTGATTTAGAAAATCAACTTACCCAATTATCGCAAAGCAGAGCTGGTGATGCCGTGCAGTCATTTATAGACTCTGAGGCTAAGAACGCTAGGATTGAAAGAAACTTAAAAGCCATTGTTAATTAGTTTTGACCTAATAGTTTTCTAAATTCTAAATAAACAAAAAAGTGTTTCAGTTTGAAACACTTTTTTTTCTTCTAAAAGAAGCGCAATTTATTTTACAAAATACAGGACTTTGGGCTTAAGTTTTACAACTTTGGTCCGATAAATAATTTATAAAAGAGGTCCGTATTGTGATAAAAAAGCTAGTATTAATTTCTTCATCTGTATTATTGTTTTCTGCAAATTCATATGCGCAGGAGTATGTGCCAGGTGAAGTGATAGTTAAAATGAGAAATACGGGCAATTCAGCCAGTACACATAGGTTTCGTCAAAAAGCAGAAGCTGAAAATGGTATGGAACTCAAACAAGCCTTCAAAGAAATGAAAGTTTACCACTACAAAATTGGCGAACAAGATTCAGTTGAAAGTGCAATCAGTAATTTAGAGCAAGATCCAGATGTAGAGTTTGTTGAACCTAACTATATAGTACATAAAGCAACTGCGTTTGATAATAATGTCGAAAAAGTAAGTCCTGAGCAAATAGAACATATGAAAGATAATGAATTAAAAGCCGAGGCAGATGCCGCAGGCCTTCCTATTTTAAATTCAGGTAGAGATTCTTATAATAATAGAAATGTAAATAAAAAGGTAGGAACTTTGTCTGCCTATGTACCTGTAGTTGCTGTGATTGATACAGGTCTTGATATTAATCATGATGTATTTGTTGATAGTGGCGCTATTTGGGTAAACTCCGCTGAAGTTGCTGGCAACGGAATTGACGATGATGGTAACGGCTATATTGATGATGTAAATGGATGGAACTATATTACTAACAGTGGTTTTATGCATGATGACGAAGGTCATGGAACTCATGTTTCTGGAATTGTATTAAAAGCAGGTATGGATATTTTTACTGAGCCATATGAAGCTTCACCTATGAAAATTATGCCGTTAAAGTTTTTAGATCACACTGGTAGTGGGTCAACTTCAGCTGCGATCGCTGCAATTTACTACGCAGTTAATAACGGTGCCAATGTAATTAATAATTCATGGGGTGGGTCGGGTTACAGTGAGTCTCTGCACGCAGCTGTTGCCTATAGTTATGAAAATGGTGTGGCATTTACTGCTGCAGCTGGAAATGCCGGAGCTAATAATGATGGGGCTCCTCTTTATCCAGCAAGTTACAATGTGCCACATGTAATGTCTATTGCAGCAACAACATCACTTGATGATTTAGCCTCATTTTCAAATTTTGGTAAAGTAACTGTTGATCTAGGAAGTCCTGGTTTATTTATCATGAGTACTTGGCCTTGTTCAGGTGGTAGTTGTGGTCATAGTTCCTCTTCAGGAACAAGTATGGCAGCTCCTCTTGTTGCCGGAATTGCTGCCATGATGTTAATTGAAGCTCCTACAATGTTAGGCTATCAAATAAAAAGTATACTATTTGATGAAGCCGATTATATATCAAGCTTAACTAATAAAATTGCTACTGATAGTCGAATTAATGGTTCGTCTTCTGTTAACTTTTCTAAAACAGCTGTAATTGATACCGAGCAACCTGAATATACATTTGTTCCTTTAAGGTCACTGTCTAGCTCTGAATCAGTTGGTGGCTGTGGCTTAGTTAAAAAAATGTACGAAAGTAAAAAACCACCACAAGTTGGCCGAGGTGGGGCAAGATCTCCTATAGGTATTTCTTGGTCCTTACTAATAATTATAAGTATATTTGCTGCTCCATTTGTTGTTGCCAGTGTTATGCGCTCGCAAAGTACTCAAGCAGAGCAGACCGAAAACAGAAGAAAGCATGAGAGATTTAGTATTGAATCGAGTGTTTCATTAAATGTGAATGGTGAAAAAGTAAAAGGTTCAATCAGTTGTATCTCAGCCGGTGGTGTACAGATCTCAACAGGCGCTTTACTTGAAAAAGGTGGAGTGGTTAAGATGGTTATTAGTAGCCCAGATGGCAGTGAACAAATAGAAGTTGCTGGACAAATTGTTTGGGAAAAAGATAAAGAGTCTTATGGTGTACAATTTAAAAATGTACAAGATGCTGTGAGTTCCCAGATTAACACATGGACTGAAACTTTAGAGCCTGAAACCAACGAATCGTAGTTTTTTAAACGGCTTCAGTATTAAAGCCCTAATTGAATTATTATTGCCCGTGCTCAGACAGCCAAAAATACAAAAACCACTTCCTGGGAAGTGGTTTTTTTAATTTTCGGAACTGCGCGCGGACAATAATAATTCAATTAGGACTTTAAAGAAGCAAAAACTGTGTTAGCCCGAAATCAGCGTAAGCTGATGTTAGGGCGATATACAAAAGTTTTTAACTCGTTACGCATCCGTCCTAATTGGACGGTGCGGAACCAGTTAAAGTTCATTTCCGAAATCAGCGTAAGCTGATG
>Ga0114957_1004171_pt1 | contig 12597 bp, 16 predicted proteins | sample BantaG_FD_87175 | JGI IMG/M metagenome (GOLD analysis project Ga0114957, IMG submission 87175) | Marine algal microbial communities from Bantry Bay, Ireland - BantryBay_4 metaG | ecosystem: Host-associated > Algae > Red algae > Unclassified | place: Bantry Bay, Ireland | collected 2014-11-21 | reverse complement strand
CTCTTCTTGGGAAAGTTGCTCGTACATGATGATTCCTTTTGTCGAAAACTGGAAACCACCATTCTATGGGCAGCTTGACCACTTTTCAACTTAAGGGGTTGCACTTATGAGTTGAATTCACCAGTAACCATTAATTAAAATGTTATTAACATTTTTAATTGTCTGTATTTCACAATTAAGATCAAAATCTATAAATAACAGTGAATTGCTGAAATAGCAATTAATCACAGTTTTAAGTTTAAAACCACTTAAATACTGTTTGTGGTAATGTCCGGTATTTTATTGAAAAATTGAATTTCATTTTCGATTTCAGAACTAAGCTTTAATAAATCGAGCTCAGAAAAGTATCTACCAGTAATTTGTACACCAAGGGGAGTATTATCTTTTGAAAAACTAACAGGAACTGATATGGAAGGGTGACCAGATAAATTGGTAAACTGAGTGTTAGGAGTTTTGCCTAGGCCTTTTTTTGCAGCTTGATCTAAACCACTATATAAAGTTTCTACATTAGGAACCAAGTGAGATAGTTTTATGCCTGTTTTTTCAACCATTGATAAATCCATAAAGCCTGTTTTAGGCGCTGGGACTGCAGTTGTGGGATTGATAAAAAAATCAAAATCACTCATATAGTGATCAATATCATTCTTTATAACTTCACATTGGTTTACAGCCCACTCAACAGAAGACTTACTAGTTTTTTTACCAATAACGTATAAAAGCCAATTTGAGAGTTCAACAGATTTATAATTAAGTTTTTTTATTTTAATACTATCAATATGTTTATAAATAGAGTGGGCCACAATAATAAGGTAAGCTTTTTTTATATTACTTTCCTTGGTATCAATTTTAGCTTCAACAAGCTTGTGGCCATTTTTTTTAAGTAGCTCAACAATACCTTTTACAGCTTTTTGATTTTGTGTATCGGTTTTGTATCCGAAAAAAGATTCGGTGCTAAAACCAATTCGGTATTTTTTGTTGGACTGTAAAAGTTTAGCTAGGTCATACTTTTTATTTTGAATATCTAGTTTTTCACTTAAGTAATTTTTATTACAAGAGTTGATTAAAACCCATAGTGAGTCTCTTGTTGTTCTAGTGAGTACGTGCTTAGTTGTTAGCCCCATCCATGAATCGGGGTTTTGTTGATGATTTGTAGTAACTCCAACAGTTGGCTTTAACCCAACCAGTCCATTGAAGGCTGCGGGTATTCTAATTGAGCCACCACCATCATCTCCTGAAGCAATAGGGACAATTCGTGCAGCTACAGCAGCCCCACTTCCGCCACTAGATCCACCCGGTGTGTGTTTAAGGTTCCATGGGTTTTTAGTAACTCCATAAACCTTTGTTTCAGTAACACCAGTGGTGCAAAACTCAGGAGTTGTGGTTTTTCCAAGGACTGCTAAGCCCATATCTAAATACTTTTGAGTAAGTTCGCAAGTTTCTTCAGCTAACTTTCCAACCAGTGAGGCTGTACCGTATGTTGTTTCAGTGCCTTTCAAATTTAAACCACAATCTTTCAGCAAGTAGGGGATTTGCGGGCTAGTGTTTTTACTAGCAATAAACTCTTTGTATTTTCTGGTTAAAAAATTAAGTTTTGGGTTAACTTTATTTGTTAGGCTATATGCACATTTAAAGGCTTCATCTGAACTAATTTTTTTGCTATTAATTAATTTAATAAGCTCAGTGGCATCAAGGTTTATATATTCTTTAATAGTTAGGCTCATAATAACTTTAGGCTAACAAAATTTATGGATATTAACAAATATCCAATTTTAGAATTTAATTATCTTGGGCTCCATTATCGATCCAAGTTTTAAGTGCTAAAAGTTCAGCTGAAGTTAAACTCGCTGAGCCAATAGGCATGTTTTGGTCTCTGCACTCGGTGTACATAGCACTACGGTTCGCATTTCCCACGACAACTTTACCTGTTGCTAATGTAGATCTAAAATCTGTGTAATCTTCCTTAGAGCGTATTCCCCCTAGGCTGTGACAGCCAACACATTTAGGTACAAGCACTAGCTTATGTATAGAGCTAAACTTTGCTTCAATTCCGCCTGAGGTAGGCTCAGGAGTGGGCTCTGGTATTGGCTCAGGAGTGGGCTCTGGTATTGGCTCAGGAGTGGGCTCTGGTATTGGCTCCGGTATTGGTTCAGGCTGAATTTGGGTTATCCAGTTGTTAATAGCAGATTCGATATCACTGCCAATAGCTACTGGGATATTCTGGTGACTATTTTTAATTTTAATTACCATTTTTGAAATTGAAGAGTCCTTAATGTTAACTAGACCAAAGTTAATAACGGCTTTTTGTGTAAGTTCGACGGTACTGTCAATAAACATAGGTTTTTGGTCAACGCCGTGGCAGGCAGCACAATTATTATTAATGATGGGGTAAACTGTTTTAGAAAATACTTCCACAGATTGAGCGTTAAAAAGCTCAGGGGAGCTAGAGTTAATTTGGATACTTTCAAAAGGAACTGCGCAGGCGACACTAAAAATTAATAAATTAATGATCAATGTTCTTTTTAAGAAGTTATAAGCACTCATCCTGACCGCCTTTGTTAGCCCGTAATAAGCGCAGCTTATGTTAGGGCGATATAAATAAACTTTTTATTTTTTAGCCTGTAATAAGCGTAGCTTATGTTAAGGCGATAAACAGTAGCTTTTAATTTGTAGTGCATCCGTCCCAATTGGACGGTGCAATGCCAATTAAAGTTCATTTCCTTCGTTGACCTCAATCTCATTAATTTGCGAAAGCCAATCATTAATAGCAGCATCAAGATCTGCAGCAATACTTGTTGCAATGCCATTATGCCCACCCTCAATTTCTGATATTAATTTAGATGAGCTTGGGCTATTTGAATTTACCAAACCAAAGTTCAGTAAAGTATCTTGCGAAATATTAGGGTCAGAAACTGCAAATGCAGGGCCTGAAGTACCACCATCATGGCATGTTGCACAGTTGTTATTTAAAATTGGAAATACAGTTTTTGAGAAGACTTCTGCTGAATCTTCACCAAGTGAGTTAGCGGTATTACTACCGGCGCTATTATGAACGGGTCCACAAGCCAGTGTTAATTTTAATAAACATAATATCAATATGAATTTAATTTTTGAACCCATTACAACAACCATCCTTTAGTCTGGGAAGTTGCAATAGCAGTACCTGTGAAAGCTAACTAACACTTAGTAAAGGTTAAGTAACTGTAAAAAGCTTCTTTGGTGTATTTAAAATATACAAAATTGACAAGTTTAAATAGTCTAATAGAGATATATTTTAAATATATAAATCGTTAGAGTGGCGTGTCTGCTTCATCTAATTTGCAATCATCATATTCAGCATCTGCTAGTTGAAGTGCAGAACGAATATTACCTGCCTCAGAATCTGAAAGTCCGCCGCCAGCGTGATAGCCACCTTTACCTGTATTGGCATTAAAAATAACTTTGTTTGTGGCTGTTTTAAACCCTTCTTGTATGGAAGTTTCTCCAATTGAGAGGCTCATAAAATTAGAGAAATTATCCAAAAATTGAGGGTCACCAAAACCCCCGTCTGAATGACATTCACCACAAGTTTGAGAACCGGATTGAATATTTTTAAAAGACAGGATTTCGTTTTTATAAAAATTAGTATATACAGAGTCACAAGTCGATAAAGATGGAACTGTAAAAAAATCACCACTTTCATGAATAGGTGTGCAATTATTAAATGTAAACATCAAGGTAAATATTAAAACAAAACATACAGAAATACCCATGATTTTTTTAGACATACAATCCCCTTATACATATCCGCAGTACAATGTATAGTATAAGTTAAATCGTCATATTTCGTAGAAATAATTAGATATTTGTTAGTTGGGAATGCAATAAACAAAATTTTGTATCATTTCAATACGATTTACAGGCTCTGTCGACGCTTCTCTTAGTCATTTTAGGGCGAGCTAATGGACCTTATTTTCCATAAATATATTTATTAAAGATATCACTGAAGTCTATATCTGAGTATTCTTCTAGGTCATATTGAAAGCTATGTGAATGAACTTTGCGAGACTTATTTTTTTCAAAAAATACACGCAAAAATTTATTTATTGTTTTTTGACCTTTAGTTTTTTTATACATTAGGTAGTTTAAATAGGCTAATAGATATCGTCCTTGTTTATATGACTTTTTATTAGTTTTTCTAACATAATGACTTTAATTGACGATGCCTCCCTGAGACAGCTTAGATTCATAAAATTTAACCTTATGATAATGGTTAGTGTCATTTTTGTTCCAATTTTTTTACAGAACATAAAGTTGTCGTTGAGATTTAATAATTAACTTATAGTCATTCCAACTGGCTATAGCTTCATCTATCCATCCAGCATTGCCATCCATTGGAAGAACTGATCGGCCAAAATAATTATGTATAAGCTCGTGTTTAAATGACCCATAGGAGGTCTCAGCAGCACCCGCATACTCCATGCCACCCTTGAGTTTGTTTTTAACAAAAAGTATAAGTTGTTTGTGAGGCCACGGGCCATAATCTTTTTCTAATTTTGGTAGCAAGCCTGCCACTGAGCTGCTTCCAACAAGACGATCATGGAAATTACTTACTAAAAAGCCCTCGTCATTAAATTTTTTATGTGTTGTATAAATAGTAATAGGGATAGTTTTTTTATTTATACTTTTATACTTTTATACTTTTATACTTTTATACTTTTATACTTTTATACTTTTATACTTTTATACTTAGTTTTTAAAACTTTAAACATTTTTTTGGGCCCAATATGAAAATACAAACTAGAGGAGTTGAAGTTCTCAGGATAAGAAATTAAAAAACTATTATTACCATTTTTAGTAGTATCTCCGTTTGTAAAAACAGTATGTACTTTCTCCGTATTATGAATAGAAACATTAATTGTTATTTTATAATTATCATATTCAAAATTAGTAGGAAGGTAGCGTTCAAGAAAGTTACGATCTCTCATATCCAAATAAGAAAAAGGTTTTCAACAGTGTTGTTTTTAAATTTAAGTCCGGCTGTGATAGGTGTCGTTATAATAACTGTATGTGCGCCCACATCTAATAAAGTTTCTATTAATTTAACTTTTGACTCGCCATTTGGTACTTGTATTTCTATAGCAGTAGTTGATTTTGAGTTGATAGAAATCTCAGAGGCAGTCTCAACAAAATCAAGAACTGGAAATCCAGCTTCAGTAATTACAAAATCTATTGTCGATACGGCATAAGCTGTTTTGGCTGTAATATCATAGTTAATTTCATAGTGTGCTAATTTAGAATCAGTCCATACAGCTTTTTGGTTATTTTTAGTCATAAAAGAATCGGGCTGTGCCATTAGAGTGGGCGACACTAAAAATAAAATTACTGCAATGATATACTTTAACAAACTCATATATATTGTCCTAAACCGTATTAACTACATAGGTATATGAGCACTTATGATGCCAATAACTGAAAGCTTAACTCTAATATATAGCCTATAAGCTAGGCTCGCTTATCGACCTAATAAGCAGAGACAAAATTTGTCATATGTATTTGGTTAAAATTACACACTCAGAGAATAGCTACTCAACAAGGTTTAGCAGGGTAATGTCTTCCATATTATTATCGTTGTAGATATTTTCTTCATCTAAATTAGAGCTTAAAAAGGTCATAAGTTTCTCATCTTGGCTAGTAACCGAAGTGGTAGATGAAAAGTAAACTGCAAAAACTGATAGGTAAGAACTGTCGCTGTAGCATATACCCATTTTGGTATTTGAAAAATACTTGCAGACCTTTGCTCCACTTTATCTAGAATTTCACTAAACTCATTAATAATTTTCTTAGTTCAGCTTTTGTGTTCTCCTTCATAAAAGCTATTAGATTTTTTCCAAAGTTTCATAAAAACTTCCTGTACTATATCATCGAATTTATTTTCATTTTTAATGATATAGTACAGGCTTTTACGAATAAATGATTCATGCTCATTGTAAAATTGTTTAAAATCTCTAATGTTACTATCAATAGACAAAGTTCAGTCCTAGTCGATATGACGTTTATGTTTACGCTTACCCATTTTCTTTCTCATTAAAAAAAAATGTTTTTCTTTGCTCTGCAGATAAAATTTTTCTTATTTTAAGCATTTTTTCAAATTTTTTAGTTTTAATCGGAGTCTGTACATTAGAAATTTCTGAGTGAATTTCTCTTAACTCAGATTCCGCTGAGTCGGCAACCATAGCTTTGTCCATATCATCCTTAACCTCTTTCATGCCATTACCATCTTCACTTTTAATTGCCAATAAAGTTTCATTTGGGAAAATAAGTTAAGTAGGAAAATTTTTCCGACCGACTTGGTTCTAGTTTCAGCTTAAATTAGCCAAGACTTTTGTTTTGTTGATACAGTCTATTAGGTAGTTTTTAACTCACATTTAAATCATATCTAAAGAAGTGTAATATAATAAATGAGTGCTTAAGCTAACAACCCTTGTACTTATTTTATCTCTACTAACTGGAAAGTCATGGGCTATTTTAGGTGGTAATAAGGTTAATGATCAAAGTATAAAACAAAAAATTATAATGTTTGATACACGAGTGAAAGATATTAGTGTTGTATGCAGTGGTGCCTTTATTAAAAAAAATAAATTAATCACTGCTGCTCATTGTTTTGATCACTTAAAAAAAATGAGATGTTTGGAACCTGGCCAATGCCAAGATCAAAAATTAATTATTAATGGCGAGCAGTATGCTTTTAAAGTTTCAATTCACCCTAGGTATACGATTAAAAAAAATAAGCTTAATTACCAGCAAACATCAAATTTTGATTTAGCTATTTTAGAGGTATCTAATCTTAAAGTGAATGATCACTATAAGGTTAACCTTGGTAAAATAAATAAGACTAAACCATTATATTTTTATGGCTATGGAATGACTGAGCTAAGGAAAACTGAGATAGATCACCAGACATATTATGTTGAGCATGGTAGGGGAAGTTTATTTTCAGGTGTGTTATCTAAGCCTGTAGTTAAAAATGGCCTAATATTAAGTACACAATCAAATATTAAGTTAGATATGAACAACAAGGCCACACAGCTTAAAAGGGGGCAGGTACTTAGGTCAGACTCAGGTGGGCCCCTGATTAGAAATGATGAAATTGTAGGTGTTGTTAGAAATTATCAAATTTCAGATATAGTTTATGAAGCTTCTGATCGCAGTCGGCGTGAAATTGCCGGTGAAACATTAAAAATTCAATCTACGTTCACCACATTGAATGATAAGTCCACAGTTGAGTTTATAAAACCCCATAAATAAAAAAGAGCCCATATAAATGAGCTCTTTTGGTATTCTAGAATAGTTATTAATTAGCAATTATAAGCTAACGTTTAAGCTCTTAAGAGTTTCCATAGTTAAACCACCAGTAGCTAGGTTGTTTTTCATTTGGTATCTTTTTACAGCAGCCATAGTTTTTGAACCTATAACACCGTCGTGAGCACCTTTAAAGAAACCTTTTTTAGCTAAAGCTTTTTGAACTTTTGAAATTGAGCTTCTGCTTGCATTAGTTTGACAAAGAATTGGAGCCCACTCAGTAGACGAGTCAGAAACTAATTCTTTTTTAACAACGTTTTTGTAAACAGCTGGGTTGTTAACTTTCACTTCTTGAGCATCTTTAACCATCTTTTTAACTCTTACGTTTTTGTAAACAGCAGGAATAGTTCTAGTTTTAACTTGCTCAGGTCTGTCTATAACTTTTTTAGTTACTAAACCAAATTTAGCAGGAATGATTTTTTCTTGAACAGAAGCTTCTCTTACAATAACACGTTCTTGAACAGTTTTGTAAACAGCTGGAGTTTTTGTGTAACAAAGGATTTCGCCAGTAGCGTGGTCAACTTTTTGTAAAGCGCCTTTACCTTTTTTCCACTCATATCCCTCAGGCTTAACCATAATACGTTTGTTTACAGTTTTGTAAGCAGCAGGAATAGTTTGTAAAACTCTTTTTTCGTCTTCAATTAACATTTTTTCTTTAACAGTTTTATAAGTAGCAGGAACTACATAAGACTTTTGAGACGCTTCTTTAACTAAAACTTTTTCAGTAACAAAGTTGTACTTTGCAGGAACAGTTTTAATAGTTACTGACTCAGGCTTAACCATAAGTCTCTCATTAACAGACCTATATTTAGCAGGAACAACTACGCGAGCGTAACATTTTCCTGGCTCTGGGTTCATAGGCATATCGTCTTGCATAGTGTTTGCAAAAGTAAGACCTGGCAATACTACAGCTAGTAAAATTATAATTTTATTCATTCATTTCTCCTTAATTACTTAAGCCATCCAATTATGGCTATGGAATAGCCTTTTATAGGTCAAAAGCATTTGTTCAGCAAGGGGGCTTAACTTTCCTTGAAAGGATTTCATGGGGCAAATTGTTTTTATTTATAGCAAATAAGCCTCCACTGAGTTTAGTTAGATATGAGGATTTTTATTAGGTTTTTCAAAAAAAAATGTGACGAAAATAAATATAATTTTAAATATTGCGTCAAGCTAAGGGTGAATCATAAATTATTTTTTAGTGCCAAACTGAAACTATAAGTGGCCATTATTATAAAGCTTAACTAAAAAGAGTGGTTAAAATTTCAAACTGAGGTATTTAATTAATATATTTTAGTTTTAAATGTAGTTTAATTGCTTTGAAGGGGAGTGTCGGATGGATAAGCCGAATAAAGATTATAAAATCAGTGATTTTGAACATTTAGTGGTTAAAAGCCTTGCTCGACGTGAGTTCATAGCAGGTACAGTTCAGCTAGGGCTAGCCAGTTTTGCTTTATCAGGCGGCTTGAGCAAGGCCTACGCAGGAAATAAGAGTTCCCTTTTAAGCTTTAACGCTGTTGCCTCTACTGGAAAAGACACAATCACTCTTCCTGATGGTTACAACTGGGATGTAGTTGTGAGTTGGGGTGACCCTTTATTTAGTTCTGTGGAGGAGTTTAATCAGAAGACTCGCGGTACTAGCGACACACAAAAAAAATCGTTTGGTGATAACAACGATGGAATGCACTTTTTCCCAATTGAAAAAGACCATGGCGTGCTTGTGGTTAATAATGAATATATCAACTTAGAGTATATGGTTCCTAATAAAGAAAAAACAAATGATGACATTTTAAAAACTCAAGAGGCCGTGGGCTTAAGTATTCTTGAAGTTAAGTTTATTAATGGACAGTGGAAAGTTTTAAAAGATGCCCCTTTAAATAGGAAAGTATCTGCAACGACTCCAATTTTACTCAGTGGCCCAGCCAGTGGTCATGAACTTTTAAAAACAGAAGCTGACCCAAGCGGCACCCTTACATTGGGTACATGGGCCAACTGTGGGCAGGGTGAGACTCCATGGGGCACTTATTTAACTTGTGAAGAAAACTTTAATGGTTACTTCGCTTCATCAAATAAAGATGTAGAGTTAAACTCAGATCAAAACCGTTATGGCATTAGAACCAGTGATTGGGGTTATGAGTGGTACAAATGGGATAAGAGGTTTGATGTTGGCCTACATGCTAATGAGCCAAACCGTTGTGGTTATATTGTAGAGGTAGACCCTTTCCATCCAAATAGTACAGCTAAAAAACGCACAGCACTTGGCAGGTTCAAGCATGAAAATGCTGAAGTTGTTATTGCTAATAATGGCCAAGTTGTAGTTTATATGGGTGATGATGAAAGGGGTGAGTTTTTATATAAATTTGTTTCTGAAAGTAAATACATAAAAGGTAACTTTGAAAACAATAAAGACTTACTCGATGAAGGGACTTTATTTGTTGCGAAGTTTGATTACAATGGTGAAGAAGGTGTGGGGCGTTGGATAGAGCTTACCCATGGTAAAAACGGTTTAACCAAAGAAAACGGCTTTAATGACCAGGGTGAAATTTTAATATTTGTCAGACGTGCTGCCAGTCAAGTGGGTGCAACCACAATGGATCGTCCTGAGTGGGTGGCGGCTCACCCTAATAAAGCTGAAGTATACTGTGCCTTAACTAACAATAAAAACAGAGGTAAGAGACCCAATGCCGGTGGTGATGATACGCCAGTAAATGGCCCGAACCCAAGGCAAGCTAACCTTTATGGCCAAATTGTTCGTTGGCAACCAACGGGCCGCGATCACACAAGTACCCAGTTTACTTGGGACTTATTTGCTATGGCCGGTAATCCAAGTATTCATAGTGATGCATACGCGGGTTCAAAAAATATTAATAAAGACAATATGTTTAACTCTCCAGATGGTTTAGCTTTTGACCCGACAGGTAGGTTATGGATACAAACAGATGGAAATTACAGTAACGAAAATGAATTCGCGGGAATGGGCAATAATCAAATGTTATGTGCCGATACTGAAACCGGCGAAATTAAACGTTTTATGGTGGGGCCAGTAGCCTGTGAAGTAACGGGTTTGACATGGAGTACTGACCGCAAAACTATGTTCGTGGGAATACAGCATCCAGGAGATAAAGGTCTTTCATCGACTTTTCCAGACGGTGCAGGGAAGGTTCCAAGGTCATCAGTAATCGCCATTAGGAAAAATGACGGTGGGGTTATAGGTACTTAAGTTAATAGCTTAAAATAATTTTAAATAAAAAAAGCCAGCATTTAACTGCTGGCTTTTGAAATTTAAAAATGTATTACTTTTAAATTAATGTACTACTTTAACGCTTAAAGCACATGGTCCTTTTTGACCTTGTCCAACTTCAAATTCAACTTTATCGCCATCTCTTGGCTCGTCGCCTTGAATTTCAGAAACGTGGAAGAAAAGATCATCTCCACTTTCAGGAGTGATAAAACCAAAACCTTTCGATCCGTTAAAAAATTTTACTGTACCTTTACTCATATTATACTTCTTTCTTACCTATTTATTATGTTAAAAAACTATTCACCCAAAATTAATAAAAAATGTCAGGTAATAGGTAAGATCAAACCGACTATTTGCAAAAAAAATGGTGTAGCATATGGCTCGTGGATTGAAATATCTACTAATCAAACAACTGCTACGAGGCCAACTTACATGATTTATGAGTTAATGTAACCCTAGAGTACATAAAATAGCATAATTTTCCTCTAATCGAATATAAGTGTAGTTAACACTTATATAAAGTTAAATAATATTGCTGTTGGAGCTATATTTGGACTCAAAAGCCAATTATAGAGCTTTTCAGCAGCCCTAAATCGCAACATATCGAAATACTTCTAGCGTACCGATTGGCATATGATTTTTGAAGATATGGATTTAATAGACAATGTTCCTGAAGATTCTAAACAAAACTTAAGTAAGTTTATTGAGAGTTATATTCGCTTGAATTTGGAACCAAAAGTACTTACTCAATATAAAAGAAAATCTTATTTTTCACTTTATGATGAATATGTACGATTAACTTTTGATAAGAAGCTTAAGTTTCAATATGAAACTGGGTTTAATATTAAGCCTGACCCTAAAAAAACACAAAACTATGATGACTTAGAAAAGTTCGGTGGTGGCGGCAGCCAAGTGGTTTTAGAACTTAAAAGTTATACTAGAATACATGTATGGTTAATTGACCTAATAATTACTTTGGCCTTAGTCATCGTTCATCCTCAAAATATGAAAGTTCAATGATTGAATCTTATAATCAGCAATATGATTTTAGCCCAATGAATGACCTAGTATAAAACTACAACCCTTCTTCTCGGCAGCCTCAGTCCTTTGTGTTGGTTTGTTAACATTAGATTAACGTCAGCTTAATGCCGTATCATCCATGCAGAGGTATGCTTAGGTACCCACTAACTTTATCAATAGTTAACCTAAGGAGAACATATGACAACGCGAACTACATTGGCTACAGAGTATGGAGTAGCTCCAAGCTGGATCCCCAGTAATGACGGTGGTGAGCAAATGAACAGGCTAGTGAGGGGAGAAATTTCAGCTGTTGAAGCTTTGAATCAAGTTATGGAAATATTAGAAGATGTTAGAGAGCTTCAAATGATTCAATCAATGCTCAATGACCATAGAGGTTTCATTAATTACTTTCAAGCAATGGCTGTAAGGCAGGGAGAAATGCCTGAAAGAGATTCTGGGCCTTGGGGAGCTTTTGTAAGTTTCTTCGTAGGCGTATCTAAGCTTTTTGGCAATGAAGCCGCTCTTAAGGCTCTGAGAGAAGGTCACGAGCACGGGATGGAGGAGTACAAGAAATTACTAGACAGTGATGAGGTCCCTTCAGAGGTTAAATCAACTGTCAGGACTAAGATGATTCCAGCAATCGAAGGACATATTGCGTCCATCAATGAATTGATCAATAGGCAATAATGAAGTGTTTCCTGCAGGCTGGCACCATTTCTCCAAATACAAACTTTTTTGCTAAAGGTACTTTTGGGACTTAAAGTTATACCAAAATTCCAATCTGGTTGATTGACCTAATTAAATACTTTGGCCTCAGCCATCGTTCATTCTCAAAATATGAAAGTTCAATAATTTAATCTTATACCAATTCCATCAAATAATGCCCTAAATACATAAATTAATCCACCGGCTACGCCGGTGGTCAGAGCAATGGCTCAGCCATTTATTAGAGGTAAGGTACCTCCCAACGTTAACGCCAATTAACAAAAGGGAGGCAT
>Ga0114957_1004169_pt1 | contig 12603 bp, 9 predicted proteins | sample BantaG_FD_87175 | JGI IMG/M metagenome (GOLD analysis project Ga0114957, IMG submission 87175) | Marine algal microbial communities from Bantry Bay, Ireland - BantryBay_4 metaG | ecosystem: Host-associated > Algae > Red algae > Unclassified | place: Bantry Bay, Ireland | collected 2014-11-21 | reverse complement strand
TACATGGGGCAAGATGTCAGCGGTATTACTTTATGGGTGGAAAATGGTGAAATTGTCAAATGGGATGCTGAACAAGGAAAGGATTTGCTGGATCAAGTTTTTGATGTACCCGGTGCACGATTTTTTGGAGAAGTAGCCATAGGGACAAATTATAATATCCAACGAGCCACTAAGAACATTCTTTTTGATGAAAAAATCGGAGGGACCATACATATGGCCGTCGGACAGTCATACCATCAGACAGGCGGAAAAAACAACTCTGCCATCCACTGGGATATGATCACGGATATGAAAGACGGAGGTATCATTTATGCTGATGGAGAGAAGGTTTATGAAAACGGGAAATTCATCATCTTTTAACTAAAAGCTTTATGCAACCGAGAGATCCAAAAGACTTTAGAATTCCTATTAAATATATTTTAATCACCGCTGGTTTGATGATCGGTGTAATGGCGCTGATGGAAATGGTCTATAATTATTTTTGGGGTTGATATTTAATAGTCCTATTATTTTCTTCTTTTCTATTCTGTTAATACGTAAATTTTAATCCCCTAAATGTTTTAACTGGATTTCCTCTTTCTATAGTAATCTGAGACAACCATTGCTCTGATATAAATCCACTTTTAAGTTTTTCGTTTTCTTCATTAATCTTATCTTCTAATTTTTGCCACGCTTTCTTTTTGTTTTGGATCTGAGATTTTCCATCACTAGCCGTAACGATAATTCCAGATGGCTTGTGTATAATACGGATAGCCGTCTCTACCTTATTTCTATGCTGCCCTCCTGGACCCGATGCTCTATAGGCTTGAATCACTACATCGGACTTATCCATTTCAACATTCTGAGGCATACCGATTTCCTGACACTTGATAAACCAGTTTTTCCGTTTATGGAATTTTCTTATTGGGCTTTTACATATCCATTGTATCGAGCCTAACCAAGGCTCGATTACTGATTTATCTCCACTATAAATTTTTAATATTATAGTCTCTATAGATCCATTAAAATCTCCATTTTTCTGACTTAAAATTTTATGTTTAATATTTTTAACATCTAAATATTTTCTAAATTTATTCTGGACACCTTTAACTGCTAAACAGCATTCCACCGGTCCTCGACCTGCTGTAAATAATATGTACATTTCTTTTTTCATTTTATTTATCTCTATCCATTCTTACAATACGAGGAATAAATTTTCCAATCGTTTCTACTAAATCCTCTTGATAGGACATGACTCGTTCGAGACTTTTATAAGCAAAAGGAGATTCATCTAATGCACCTGCAATTAATGTCACATTTTTATTTCTCAATTGCTTTCTCATTTCGCTTTTAGTACTCCTATCCTTTGTTTCTCTACGGCTGTGTTTTCTTCCTGCTCCATGAGAAGCCGAACATATAGAATCTACATTTCCTTTTCCTTTAACGATAAATCCAGGGTCTGTCATAGAACCAGGTATGATTCCTAAAACATTTTTACCAGCAGGGGTCGAGCCCTTACGATGCACGATCATTTCTTTTCCATTTACTTCTTCTTTCCAAGCAAAATTATGATGATTCTCAATCTTACAAACTGACTTAAGCCCCATAGATCTAGAAACATTTTTATGAATCTGATCATGACATGCTTTTGCATAATCGCCAGCGTAATTCATAGACATCCAATACTCCCGACCGTTATCTTCTTCTAAACCTAACCAACCTAAGTGACGCATGTTATAAGGAAGTTGAGAATTATTACGAGCGATATCAGAATAAAACTGCGCAATAGATGCCCCGAAACCTCTAGAACCCGAATGAGCCATAAGTCCTAAATACATTCCTTCCGGAAGACCTATGTCATCATCCTTTTTCAATTCTACTAAACCCCACTCTACGAAGTGATTTCCTGATCCTGACGAACCTAGTTGTCTAGCCGCTTTAGATTTCAGTCTTTTTAAAAGCGGCGTGATAGAAAAAATATCTCTATCTAAAAATTCATGCTCTTGGTTATATCCTATAATTTTAGACATTCCAAAGGCCGTATTATCCTTTATAGATTGAGTAAACTTATGTTGATGCATTTTGAAAAACTTCTCTGTTACGTCATAAATAGTAAGACTCATCCTACAGCCGATATCCATACCTATTGCATATGGAATAATGGCGTTATCAGTTGCAAGCACTCCGCCTATCGGCAATCCGTAACCTAGATGACTGTCTGGCATCAAAGCACCTTTTTGCACAATGGGCAACTTCATTGCCGCCTTCATTTGTAGATAGGCATTACTCTTTATTAAAGGTCTACCAAAAACATTTAGCTCCACTTCTTTTTCATGAAGATGAATTTCTACTTCGTCCTCTTCAAAAGACTGATAAAACTCCATAGCAATGATGCTCAACACAGGATCGTCTAAATATTCTTCTGGATTCGTTTTAATATTTTTTACTAATTCTAAATTTACTTTGATCGAATTACGTTTGTAATATTTTTTTAAGATTGCCATTGCAATCGAAATCGTTTTATTGGAAATAATTCCAATCGTTTTAAAATCTTTACTTCTTAGTTTATTTGCCATTGGGCATTAAAATTTTAGGTCACTAAAAGGATTTAGCAACTATTAATTAAGATTGATTAATGTGTGACGCAGGAATAGAATAGTAATTCCTCAGCCATTGACTAAAAAAGTATAAGTACCATTAAATGAAAAAAAAACCTGATTGAATAACCAGGCAGAAATACATTACGCAATTAAATACGCTTGAGGTATTACCTTCTATAAGAGGTCACAAAGTATGATATGTATTTTCTGCTCATCCATAATATTTCCGTTTTAGATTAGGAAATTATTTAGGGCGCAAATATATATTATTATTCCTAAATAAATTCTATGATCGCAAAAAATTAAATTCTCGTTAATATTCTAGGGCCCGTGACTCAATCATTTCTTTTTAAAAGGTCAATGGGAAGTTTTCATTTTCGTCTTGGATGTAATTCCATTTGCAACTCTTCGTAATGCTCTGCTTCTTTCAATAAATTGATATCATCATACTTTAAGTATTTATTAAAAAACTGAACTATCAATTGGGATGAGATCTGGATCGCACGATCATGATTTATGGAACCGGCTTCGTTAATTAATGTAGCATTAATCATATAAGGGATGTCTTGAAAATTAGAATGTCCCGAGTTAATAATGGTCGCCTCATAAAAATCAGCAGTACTCCTGCGATGATAAATGACTTTATTAAAATCTGGATGATCTTCTGGCCAGTCCGATGATAAATGTAAAAATGGCTTTGAATAAAATGTATCTATGATGGTTCCCCATTGGATTCCATCCATATTAATACCTGCCATTATCTCTGGAATATCCAGCAGCGCTTGGCCGATTGCTGCACCTCCCTGCGAATGCCCAAATGCTCCAATCTTAGTAACATCTATATGATTCTCTAAAAATGAATTTTTATTCCAAACAGGAATTTCTTCAATGATCGACTTAATGTCCCTAGTCCACCGATGCGTAATCTCTGCCGCATAATATTTTTTAATCGCTTCGTTAATTGCCTTATTTTTTTCATCTAGAGTCGATACTTCTTTAAACGCTTGTGTAGCATACCATACCATTTCTCCCATCTCTTCATTATTATTTTTATCATTATACTGCGACGAATAAAACCTAATTTCATCAGACGGAAAAAGCGAACCAACACTTTCATAAGTATGATTAATATTTAAAACTATGAATCCTCGACTTACTACTTCTTCGAGCAATGCATAATATCCGCTTGCATTAGATTGATATCCATGAGAAAAAATTAAAACCGGAAATGTACCTTCTGCTATTTTCGGTTTACTGTAAGTATTCGTTTTTACATTATCCAAATATTTTAGTAAAAATGAAGGCAAGCCATACTTCGTCGTAAAGCCTTCTCGCTCTCCTTGATTTAAATAGGCTTCTTTGTTTTCGTTTCTAAGTTTAGAAGGATACCAGACTTTTATCATCAACTCTCTTTTATCATCTAGTTGTTGCGTAATTATTTCATCCTCTTTAGTTACAAGATGGATATATTGCGATCCTACTATGTATTTACCTGAAGGATTAGGTAAATCAAAAACTGGAAATGTGGTAGATAATAAATAGCCTAATCCTAATAAAAAAAATGAAAAGAGAATCCATGTTATTCTTTTTAACCAATGACCTGAGAAAAAAGAATAGCCCTTAGCTAAAAAAATAATATCCGATACGTAAATCAAATAGATAGAAGACATTTGCCACCTGATGCCTTCTAAAACAACGTGAGAAAGAAAAATTCCAATTAGAAAAACAAAGCAAAGCCTCTTGCTTTCTTGAACTTTTTTGTTTAAAATAAGAAATGGTAGAATAATTCCAATTACGAGAAGAGCAACCTCAATAAACCTCATACAACAAAATGGTTTTCATTTCCTCTATATAGATGAGAATAAAATACTTAATGGTGTATAAAATAATTACACATCTATTTTGAAACAATAGCTTTTAGAGAACTGCCAAAATCGAATTATACGACTCTATTAGCAGCGGCCGTTAAAATGATAGGATTCCCATCAATAATCTCACAATCCAAATGTAAAACCCCTGGGTTCTTACCTACTTCTAAACTTCCTAATCGGTCCTCATAAGATAATGCCTCTGCCCCATTTAGCGTCGCCCATTTTAGTAACGTATCAAATGGTATAAAACTGTTGTATTTATGGATGGTTTTCATTTCTTCCAGAATGCTCAGTTGCCAGTTAGAGGTTAGGCTATCCGTCCCGATGGTCATTTTAGCATCGGCATCGATAAACGTTTTATAATCTGGTAAACTATTTTCTATATATAGATTGGCATTGGCACAGGTGGCCCAGTAAACTTTTTTGCTCCATTTATTTGCCGCTTGAATATCTTCTGCAGTAGTCGTGGTATTATGTACAAATAATGTTTTCTGATCTGGGTCCATGTATTGCATCGCATAATGAATCGCAGACTTCTCTATTGCATTAAAATGATCCAGTGCCATCCCAAAGCCTTTGTAGAAATCAAAAAAGGCTCCAGTTCCTTTTTCAAACATTTGATTTTCGTCTGCTGTTTCTTGGTTATGTATACTTACGGTACTACCCTTCTGATTATTCTCATTTATAAAATTAAATAATTCAGGTCCTACAGAATAAGGAGCGTGAGGCACATATGATTTACAGTTATTTCCTTCTGAGGACTGTTCTTTAAAAACGGGTTTGTACTGATCGATGGTCGGTTGCAGTAAATGATCCTGAATAAAATCAAACATTTCTACAAACGTGTAATAATCGATTTTACTTTGAGATTTTGTATTTGCTGTATCGGCTTTGTTAGAAATATCTCCTACCGCATTTATTCCATTTTTCCACATCTCCTTATCCGCATCAGCAATCGCTTGCATCACCACTTCTGCAGGAAAATCTCGATACGTAACCACGCTAGTTATAAAAGGGATGAGTCCTGTACCAGTCGGTACAAGGTTTTTCATGTGCGACAACTCCAGATGGCAATGTGTATTTATAAAGCCTGGAATCAGCACTCCTTTAAAATGTTCTGCATCTTCCGTTGCAATATCACTACTCGTACCTATGGCTTCTATTTTACCATTATCATCTAAAACTATTACCCCGTTAGTTATAGGATCAGAAGATACGGGATAAACATAATCAGCAGTTATTTTTTTCATTTTGTAATAGGCTTAAAAGTCTTCAGAGATCATTCCATTTTTCATCCTCGGTTCAAACCACGTGCTCTTAGGCGGCAGATCTAGTTTATTATCCGCTACTAATTTTAATTCGTCGATGGTAACAGGATAGATACAAAAACCAACTTTCTTACTATCGCTGTTTACGGTATAAATAACATTATCTAATCCATTTACTCCTTCATAATATTTAACGCGACTCGTAACCTTTACATCTTCTATTGATAAAATTTGATTGAATACATATTCATTGAGCAAATCTGCATCGAGTACGACTTTGCTCTTTTTGGTATTATCCAACATTTTTTTCTTCCATTTTAGAGAGAACCATTCTCCATCAAAATACATGGTAATTTCAAATTTGGATTTTGGCTTACGCGGCTTATTTAATAATTTGATTTTACAATATTTAGAGAGCGCTACTATAAATGCATTTCTAGAAATAATATCAAAGACCGTAGCGACACGATTAAAATCATAAATTTCTAAATCAGTAAACGGAAACATAGCGGTAAGAAAAGTCTGCCTCACTCCTTTTTCCGCTCTAAATTTTTTCTTCTTATATAAGTGTAAAATGGTAGCTCTCCGATGATGTCCGTCTGCGATATAAGATTTTTTTATGCCATTAAAAAGCTTAGACAATTTAAGAATTTCATTCCCATCAGCAATTTCATAAAATCGATGACTTTCTTCCGTTTCTTCAAAATCTCCTTTTACAACGGGTTTATTATTTTTTACAAATTTTTCTAAATATGCATCTATTTTAGAATTGTTATCATAGCCTAGTAAGATGGGCTTAATCATTGCTTTACGATCGAGCAATAGTTCCATCATTGTCTGCTGTTTTGCTGCTAGCGTATTTTCATGGACTAAAATTTTATTATCTAAAAAATCAGAAATATCTGTGGTCGCTATTAATCCTCTATAGACTCGACCAAATTTTATGATCTCATGTATATAGAAAGCTTCTTGCGATGCTCTTTTAAAAAATCCCGTTTTACGATACTTTTCAAATTGGTGTTTCACTGATCCAAAAAAGGAATCAACAGAGGTGATTATTTCTAATTCGGGATAAATCGCTTGGAATGGATAAATTTTCATCGATTAGATATTGTAGTCATCTTTTGTGCAATTCATTTTTGAGAATGCCTTCAATATTTTAATAGAATCAGTCAATCTCCTCGTTGAAAATACTCGTCGTAGCTATGGCTATGACTGCGTTTTTCCCCTTGACATAGTCTAATTCTTTTTAAAATCTACTTCGGCACCTTCAAAAATATATTGCATTTCTACCGTAATATGACTAAAAAAATGCCAAAATTTAGAATTTACTCCGATTTATGTAAAAGTTCATACAATTTCCAAACTGGCAGCTTTTAAAGGCATAAAATATTATAGCTTAAAACATCTATAAACTCGTCATTAATGATTTTTAATTAATATCAAAAAATAATCTTAACCAATTTGTATGTGGTCGAGGTGACAAGTCAGTTTTGTTTTGTTCTTAAAACTGTCTTCTTCTTTTTCATCTTGAGCGTAGTCAAAACCTGCCTACCGGACAGACTGGGATCCTCATACTCGTAACCAATGATATTGTTTATGAATTCGATTTTCTATTAAGCCGATTTATACCAATTAATTTTGAAGATGCTGCATAAGATTTTAAAAATAATTAAGCAAGGTCAAGGCGAAAAACGTAATCGTAGCCGTAGCTATGATGAGGCTTTTCAACGCTGAGATTGATACATTATGTTGAAATATATACGGCGTTCTCATGATTAATTGGTATAAGTAAATTGTACAAAGACCTCTCCGCTGCGGTCGAGGTGACATAGCAACTATCGCATCATTTTAAAATAAGAACCTATGAGCCAATTAGCTTTTGAGTTCATTACATTTTCTAATGCGCTATCTGCCTTAGACGAAAAAAGTTTAAGCTCATTTACTACTTTGCAAAACTCCTTAGAATCATTGCAGTTAGGTCCCACACCGGATATCTCTTCCAGTAAAGTAATTAAAGGATCGAGTTCCTTTTTTTTACGATGCTCTACGATCTTTTTGAAGATGATCCAGAAATCTTTTTCGGCTACAAAGTAGTCCTTGCGATCTCCGATGACCGTTTTTTTAATGAGTAGTCCCCAGTCTAACAGTTCTCTGATATTCATATTTGCATTGCCACGAGAGATCTGTAACTCATGCATAATCATATCTGCATTCATGGCATTAGGAGACAGCATTAAAAGAGCGTGTATCTGCCCCATGGTCTTAGTGATCCCCCACTCCGTGCCGAGTTCTCCCCATGAACTTATGAATTTTTGCTTTCCCTCTGTCAGTTGCATCACCTAGATTTACTGAAATATAAAGAATATATATTCAGAAAAGTTTAAAATTTAAAGCAACAATTATTTTTTAACATCCACAAAAGGCATTTTGCAAACCTCTGCTTCTATCACTTTTTTGCCTGCTTGGATTTTTAGTTTAGTCCCTTTTTTTGCCAATGCTTTGTTTACATAACCCATACCTATAGGGATCTCTAAAGAAGGAGAAGATGTTCCCGACGTGACTATTCCTATATGATTCATCTCCATATCAAAAATAGGATAATCATGTCTCGGCACTCTACGATCGTTTACTTTAAAACCGACGAGCCTTTTTTGATATCCCTTTTTCTTATCTGCAATAAATATTTTTTTCGAACTAAAATCCGCTTTCTTTTTCAATTTAGTAATCCATGATAAACCCGCTTCTATGGGTGATGTCTTATCATCAATATCATTTCCATATAGACAATATCCCATTTCTAATCTCAGCGTATCTCTCGCTCCTAACCCCACTGGAGTGATTCCATCGATCGCTATAATGGCATCCCATAATTTTACAAGGTCCTTATTGTGCACATATAATTCCAGTCCTCCTGATCCGGTATATCCGGTTCCAGAAATCAATACATTATCGATACCTGCAAAAACACCTTTGGTAAACTTATAGAATTCTACTGCGGAGAGATCTACATCGGTAAGAGCCTGTAATAGATCTATAGCTTTAGGTCCTTGTATGGCGAGTAATCCAGAGTGATCAGAAATATCCGTCATACTACAATCAAAATTATTTTTGCTCGATATCCAATCCCAGTCTTTTTTAATGTTAGATGCATTTACTACTAACATAAATGCATTCTCTCCATCGCTACATTTATCTTCGTCCAAACGATAAACGATCATATCATCCACGATTCCTCCATCGTCATTAGGGATACAAGTGTACTGTGCGTCCCCGATCTCCATGGTACTTGCATCATTAGAACTTACTGCTTGTACTAAATCTAGGGCTCCTTTGCCTTTGAGAATAAACTCTCCCATATGACTAACGTCAAACATACCTGCTCCATTTCTTACAGCCATATGTTCTTCTCTAATATTAGTATAATAAACAGGCATTTCAAATCCTGCGAATGGGACCATTTTTGCTCCGAGATCTATGTGAGATTGATAAAGTGATGTTTTTTGCATTCTATTTTTTTATAATTACGTTAGTGATATTATCTCCTGGAAAAATATCGTGAACGACATCCATTCCATCTGTTACTTTTCCAAATATGGTATACCTTCCATCTAAATGTGGCGTAGGCGAATGAGTGATAAAAAATTGTGTTCCTTCTGTATGTGGTCCTGCTGATGCCATTCCGATATACCCCTCATCATTATAATACAGCGGTGCAAATTCTGAACGGATTGTATAATCTAAACTTCCATATCCATCCCCTCGAGGACAACCACCCTGGATCACAAAATTAGGGACGACACGATGAAATATTTTATTATCATAAAAATCGGCTTCCGCCAATTTTATAAAATTAGCCACCGTACCTGGTGCTGCATTGGCAAACGGTTTTAAACTGATACTTCCTTTATTAGTTTGAATTACAAACATCGTCGTATCACTAATTCCTTCTAATCGACTCCAATCAATAGGATTATTAAATGTTACTTTTTTGGCATTAAATTCTTCTCCTTTTAATAAACTAATTGCTTCCTGGATTTTATTATACGTTTCTATTTCTCTAGGAAGGCTTAAATTATTTCTGGCCTCTATAAGATAGCTGACTTCTGTGATGATATCTTTTAGCTTTGTTTCTGGATCTATAATCATATCTGCTGCGACAGCGGACATTCCAGAATCCCCTTTCTTAAATACATCTATCAGTATATCAGCAATTTCTTTACGTTTAAAAAGATGCTTGCCTTTGTGTGTTTTTATAAAATGAGGACTCACTAAGAGTCCATGTATTGCCTCGATACAGGTGGTAGAAACCGCTTTGTCTTTTGATTCAAAAGCAAATTCTTTTAATTCTGTATATGCTCTGGGTTCGTGAGATAATGCTCTAATTAATCCTACTTTCTCTGCTATGGAAATAGAGTCTTTGGCTTTAGCCAATATTTCTTCCTTTATCTTTTTACGTGTATTAGTAAAATAGAATGGGATATTTTTTAGCACAGCCTCGTACAATTTATTATTAACACTGTAGTGTAAGGAATCGCTAATTAGCGTTCTATAAAAACTAGCATCCGATCCATTTCCACTTGCTACTAAAAACTGGGCAGCAGCCTCTGCTACGTGGATATTTTTATGTGACAATAATTTTATAACGGGTTCGATAGATTTTATGTAAGGAAAAGATTCTAATGACCTCAGTATATTAATCATGACCCGGTAATCTCCTTCTATCGTTAATTGATTTAAAAGATAAGAATGTATTTCTCCATCGGGTACCTTACTCATTGCTTTGGCTATAGCCATTCTAATATTAGGATCGGGATCAGCTGTAAAGAATTTTACTAATCTAAATTTATAGTCATTTATATCTATGTCCTTTACTCTTGCTAAATAGTGGGCAGCCATTAATCGTACTTCTGAGGGAAAAGTATTATCGGTTACGATGTCTACCATCCGTTTTGTCCCTGCAGGAATCGTCATCCCTCGCAATCCATATCTATAAATACCTCTTACCTGTCCTAATAATAATAATGTGTCGGTATTACGATAGGTAGATATGGTAGATAATGCTTTAAGCATATTTTCTCCACCACACTTACCTACTGCCTCTAATATTCTAGAATTTACAATGTTATCTGTATCCAGCGTGTCTTTATTTTTAAAAGCCTCGATTAGATAATCTTCCGCTGACTCACTTCCTATCTGACCGAGGGCAAAAGCCGACATCCCTCTTACTCCAGGATAAATATTGTTAAGTTGTGCGGCGACAGAATCTATTGTCTTTTTTTCTTGGATGGAAGCAAAAGCCTGAGCAGCAATATAGGCCAGTGTGGGATTATCAGACTGCAGTAACGCATACAAACTGTCTATTTTTTGTTCGTCTTGAAGTTTAAATGCTGCCTGATACTCACTTTGAGAAAGGTCCATATCGACACCCTCAAAATCTTTATCAAACCCTGGAACACAAGATTGTATCAAAAAACAAGCAACAAAAAAGCAAAGAATTCTATTTATCATGTAGTCAATCTTACTTATAAGTGGGGTAAAAATAGATATTCTCATAAATCATTTAAATTATATTAATAACTTTCAATTTCAAATTTTAGATTTAAAAAATAACAGCATGGAAAAAACGTCAATTTTAAGTGTTTTATTCTTCCTTTTTATGACCTCCTCTTACTTATCTGCACAAGATTTAGTAAGTTTTGAATTTTTAAAAGAAGAGTCTAAACAGACTTTTATAGATCAAGGTATACCAGCAGAGTATGATATAGAATACTATAAAATCACCTATACTACTCCCGATGTACATGCTGTTCAGGATACGGCTTCTGGACTACTAATCTTACCCAAAGACAAGAACTTCCAATATCCAATGCTTGCTTATATGCATGGAACTGTAGCCGATCGGAATATGGGAATGTCTAATCTTGCTGCTGCAGATGTCGGACTTGCAGAAATATATAGCAGTTTTGGATTTGCAGTAGTGGCTCCTGATTATTTAGGAATGAATGAAGCAAGAGGATTCCATCCGTATATGCATGCCGCATCAGAGGCCTCAGCAGGAAGAGATATGCTGCGAGCTGTTAGATCTTCTATTAATACTGCATTTGGAAGTCATTTAAATGGTCGGACATTTATTACTGGATACTCTCAAGGTGGACACGCCGCGATGGCCTTGCACAGAGAACTAGAAGTAAATAATCCTGGAGAGTTTAATATTGTAATAAGTTTACCGATGTCAGGACCTTATAGTATCTATGAAAAAATGATCGATTTTACCCTAGGCGATTCAGAATACTTTTTTGTGGCATATTTACCTAACGTTGCCTTATCCTATAAGACGGCTTACCCAGACCTTCTCGCGAATATAGAAATGGAAGATGTTTTTTTACCGGAATATTTAGAGGATATTATAGATTTTGAAAACGGAGTAATAGATCTATTCCAGCTGAACTCAATCTTAATAGCTAAACTAATAGCTAACCATGGATCTTCCATTCCTAAGTTTATGATAAAAGATGATATTCTCGATGCCGTAAAAAATAATCCTACCCATCCGCTCTCTGTAGCGCTTGCAGACAATGATGTGTATGACTGGACTCCACAAGCGTGGACGAGAATGTACTATTGTGAGGGAGATGATCAAGTGACGTACGAAAACACCCTTCTAGCAGAGGAGGTGATGAATAATAATGGCGCTCCGATGATCGAAAAGGAACGAATAGATGTAAATGGCTTTTTAGATCATACAGAATGTGTTACTCCGGCAGTTCAAAGTGCCTTATCTCTTCTTTTTATAACCAGAGGAATTACCACAAGTACTACGGATTTACTTAGTCCTGAAAATATTTCCATTGCACCTAACCCAGGATCAGATTTGGTTAAAAT
>Ga0114957_1004165_pt1 | contig 12604 bp, 10 predicted proteins | sample BantaG_FD_87175 | JGI IMG/M metagenome (GOLD analysis project Ga0114957, IMG submission 87175) | Marine algal microbial communities from Bantry Bay, Ireland - BantryBay_4 metaG | ecosystem: Host-associated > Algae > Red algae > Unclassified | place: Bantry Bay, Ireland | collected 2014-11-21 | reverse complement strand
GCCCGAAGGCATCGACGAGACGCAGGCCGCCTCCTTGCTGGCCGGGGGCACCGTCGCGATGGGCGGCGTCGATACCGCGATCCGGGCCGTCGCCGCGGCCGCCTCGCCGCCCGGCAAGATCGGATGGCGACCACCGCCCATCACGACCAGCGATGAGGCCAACGGTACGGCAAGTGGTACGCCCGATGGTTCGGCCGGCGCTACTCCCGGCGCTACTCCCGGCGCTACGCCCGGTACTTCGGCAGGCACTTCGCCTGGGACTTCGCCAAGGACTTCGGCAGGCACTTTGGAAGGCACTTCTGCAGGCAAGAGATCGTGCCGGACGGACGACGAGTCGATCTCGAAGGCGAGGCTGGCAGCAGCCGGCGTGCCGACCCCGCGCGGCAGGGTAGGTCGCACGATCGGCGCGGTCGTGGAGGCCGCGCGACACCTGCACCCGCCCTTCGCGTTGAAGGGCCTGGGACCGCTGCACAAGTCGGAGTCCGGTGCGGTCCGCTTGCACCTCGATCGGCTGGACGATCAGGCCCCCATGCCCGGCGTGACCGGGTATCTGGTCGAAGAGATGGTCACCGACGGCGTGGCTGAACTCCTCGTCGGGCTGCGCCTGGATCCCTGCTACGGCGCGAGCCTTACGCTCGGCTCCGGCGGCACGGCCGCCGAGTTGCTCGCCGACACGGTGACGCTGATCCTGCCCGTCGAACCGGACGAGGTTCGCACGGCGCTTCAACGTCTACGACTCTGGCCCCTGCTCGATGGTTTCCGCGGGCGGCCTCGCGCGGACGTCGACGCGGCCGTCGAGATCGTGATGGCGTTGCAGACGTTGCTCGCGTGCGAGGATCTGGTCGAGATCGAGATCAACCCGCTGATCCTGCGCGCATGCGGTGCGGTCGCGGTCGATGCGGTCATCAGGAGAGGCGAACCATGAGTACCCTGCAGACGACGAGCGACGGACCGATCCGTACGCGCCGCGAAGGCGGCATCCTCGAGGTCACGCTCGACCGACCGCGGGCCAACGCGATCGATCTCGCCACCAGCCGCGTCATGGGCGAGACCTTCCGCGCGTTCCGCGACGACGAGAGCCTGCGCGTGGCGATTCTCCGCGCCGCGGGGGAGAAGTTCTTCTGCCCGGGCTGGGATCTGAAGGCCGCGGCCGGAGGCGACGCGGTCGACGGCGACTACGGTGTCGGCGGCTTCGGCGGTCTGCAGGAACTGCCGCGTCTCGACAAGCCCGTCATCGGGGCGGTCAACGGCATCTGCTGTGGCGGTGGCCTCGAGCTCGCGCTGTCATGCGATCTGATCGTCGCGAGCGAGAACGCGACCTTCGCGCTGCCGGAGATCAACTCCGGCACCGTCGCCGACGCCGCCTCGTTGAAGTTGCCCAAGCGCATCCCCTACCACGTGGCCATGGACTTGCTCCTCACCGGGCGCTGGTTCGACGCGACCGAGGCCTTGCGATGGGGATTGCTGCGCGAGGTCGTGGCGCCCGTCGATCTCGAGCGCACCGTCTGGGATCTCGCCCGCACGCTCGAAGGCGGCCCGCCGCTGGTGTACGCCGCCATCAAGGAGATCGTGCGCGAAGCCGAGGCGATGCGCTTCCAGGACGCGATGAACCGGATCACGAAGCGCCAATTCGGTGCCGTCGATCGGCTGTACGGTTCCGAGGATCAGCTGGAGGGGGCCAGGGCGTTCGCCGAGAAGCGAGACCCGGTCTGGAAGGGGCGTTGACGCTCGCGAGCGGCGAGTGCGGCTCGTTCGGGCACGAGGCGCCGGTTCGGCGACAGCTCGGGTCGACAGATTCGCCCACCGGGTCTCCGACCGGCCTGTTCCTTTCGTCGATTCGGTTCGGCGTCGACGTTCGAGCCTGACGCGATGCCGAACCCGGCGGAGGAGAGGCCTGCGGTGAAGAGGAGCTCGACGTGAGGTACGATCGTTCCCGTCCTCCCTGGTAGATCTCATTCGACGTGAGCGAAGATTGCGTTCCGCCACTGCCGGCGGCGCTCGACGCCGAGCGACACGAGTTCGTCGGTCGCGCTGGTGCTCAGAGTTACTACGTGGCTGGCGAGGGCGCGCCGATGGTGCTGTTTCACAGCATCAACGCCGCCGGCTCGGCCTTCGAGATGCGCCCGATCTTCGAGCACTACCGACGCACGCACGAGGTGTTCGCGCCCGACCTGCCGGGGTTCGGATTTTCCGATCGGTCGTCGCGCGACTACTCGCCACGTCTCTACACGGACGCCGTCCACGACCTGATCGACCGGATTCCGACCGATACGCCGGTGGATGCGATGGCGCTGTCCCTGTCGTCCGAATACCTCGCTCGGGCAGCCAGTGAACGTCCCGAACGATTCCGCAGTCTCACCTTCATCACGCCGACCGGATTCGACCGCCGCGCGCACAAGTTGCGTGCGCCCGAAGGCGAGACGCGAGAGGTCGCGTGGCTCTACCGCGTGCTTACCGTGCCGCTGTGGCGACAGGGCCTGTATCGCGCCCTGGTCAGGCCCGGGGTCATACGCTATTTCCTGAAGCGCTCGTCGGGTTCCGCCCATGTCGATGATGCGCTGGCCGCCTACTCTGAAATCACCGCGCGGCAGCCCGGTGCGAAGAACGCCCCGTACGCCTTCCTGTCGGCCCGGTTGTTCAGCAAGGACATTCGCGACGTCTACGAGCGATTGGAGATGCCGGTCTGGATGCCACATGCCACCCGCGGCGACTTCAAGGACTTCAGCGGCGCGGACTGGGCGCGCGAGGCCGACAACTGGACCGTGCAAGCGATCGAGGGCGGGGCGTTGCCGCATTTCGAGGTACCGGACGCGTTCTTCGCGGCAGCGGACACGTTCCTGTCGACTCTCGATTGATGCATCGGTCTTTCGGTCGGCTCGATCTCCCGTTCGCGGCGATGCAGGCCCGGCGTCCGGAGAACTCGACCTCGTCGACCCTAGTTCAAGACGATACGGCGGTGGGCCCAGCGCGCCGCGATGTCGGTGTCGTGCGTCACGAGCACGACCGCGAGGCGGTGCTCCTCGGCGATCTCCGCGAGCATCTCCAGCGTGCGCGCCTGCGTGATCGGATCGAGACGCGACGTCGGCTCGTCGGCCAGCAGAACCTTCGGGCGAGCCGACAAGGCGCGAGCCAGGGAGATGCGCTGGAGCTCCCCGCCGGAGACGGCGTCGGGCCGGCGGGCGAGTAACGCGGAAGGGATGGCCAGGCGGGTCAGCAAGGCATCGACTTCATCCCAGGGCGTGCCGTTCAGACGCGCCACGGCACGCAGGCCGACGCCGAGGGGGATGTGAGGCGGAAAGGCCGCAGGCGGGTCCTGGTAGAGCTTCTGCACACCCTGCGTGCCGAGCGTGGCCGCACGGCGAACCGAGCCGCTCGCGGGCGCGATCAAGCCGGCCAGCGTGTCGAGCAGGCTCGTCTTGCCGATACCGCTGGGACCGACCAGGGCGATACGCTCACCCGCTCGCAAGTTGAGATCCATCCCGTCGAGGAGCACCTCGCCGCCACGGGCGACCGCAAGGCCACGGGCTTCCAGCAGCGTCCTGCCGGGAGTGGTGACGGTAGCGTAGGGCCAGGCTTGCGGATCGGCGGCGATCAGCGCGCGCGTGTAGGCGTGGCGCGGGGCTGCGAGGACAGACCGCGTCTCACCGTCCTCCACCACGTGACCGTCGCGCAGCACCAGCAACCGGCCACCGAGCGCGCGGGCGACCGAAACCTCGTGCGTGACGGCGATCAACGTACCGCCGGACATCGGGACGCTGGCGAGCAGATCCACGACCCGTGCGCGACGTTCGGCGTCGAGACCCTTGGTCGGCTCGTCGGCGATCAGGATCGGCGCGCCGCCGGCCGTCGCGGCCGCGAAGGCGACGCGCTGTGCCATGCCACCGGACAGTGCGCCGGGCAGACGTTTCTCCGCGCCGCTCAGTCCCAGTGCCTGGAATACCCGTGCGCATGCCGATTCGGGGTCCGCATGGCGCGCCACGTGGCGATGCGTTTCGCGGACCTGTGGCGCGGAGCGCATCAGTGGGCTGAGTGCTCGCCAGGGCTCCTGGGGCAGGGCGGCGATCTGGCGACCCCACAGCGCAGCCCGTGGCTCGCAGGCCAGATCGTCGACCCGCTGGCCGTCGAGCGCGATAATGCCCGCTGCCTGCAGCGCGTCGGGGAGCGTACCGAGGATCGCCTGGGCGACGAGACTCTTTCCGGCGCCCGTCTCGCCCATGACGACGAGCGTGCCGCCCGGCGCGATGTCGAAACCCACGGGGCCGAGCAGCGCGATCTCACCCGCACGCACGTGAAGGTCGCGCACCGACACGGACGCATCGGCGTGCGGCTCGGTGGCCGGAGCGTCGGCCGGCGAGTCGGCGGTGAGGGCAGCCGTCGGCATCATGGCCGCTGCATCCCGCCGACGCTCAAGTGCAAGGCAAGCACCGTCAGCACCAGCGCAGCGACGGGCTGGAGAATCAGCCAGGGTGCCTCGCGCCAGTAGGGAAGGAACTCGGTCATCATCACGCCCCATTCGGCCTGCGGGGGACGGATGCCGACGCTGACGAAGCCTAGTGCGGCGACGGCGGTCACGGCCGTCGCCGCGCCGAATGCGGCGATGGTCAACAGGCCCGGACCGATCTCGGGGACGAGATGGCAACGCATGATCGACCACGGCCCGAGTCCGAGCATGCGCGATGCCTCGACGGCCGGTGCGGCCAGCACGACGCGGGCTCGCTGCCGGGTGTAGCGGAAGTACTCGACCCACAGGGTCAGGGAAATGCCGACGTAGAGCGCCCACCACGAACCCGGCGCGATCGAGGCGAGCATCAGGACCAGCAAGAGACCCGGCAGCGCGAGTACCGCGTCGGCGAAGGCGCTGAGCAAGCGGTCCGTCCAGCCGCCGGCCCGAGCCGCCAGCACACCGAGCAGCGTACCGGGCAGCGCCGCCGTGACGACGGAGATCAGCGCGAGACCGAGCGACAGACGCGCGCCCGAGAGCAATCGCGCCAGCATGTCACGCCCCAGGTGATCGGTGCCGAGAAGGTGCGCGGCGCTCGGACCTTGACGAGCGTCGAGCAGCGACTGTGCGGCAGGGTCGTGGCCTGTCAGGGTCGGGCCGACGATCGCAGCGCCGATCAGCATCGCCATCAAGCCCATGCCGGCGAGTCGTGATGCGCCCGGCCGAGGCAGTCGACCTGCCTGCATCAGAGCCCGACCTTCGCCCTGTCGCCCAGGTGTGGCGCAACCCTGCCTCGCGCGCTCATGTCGCGCGGGGGTCGATGATGCGGCACGCCAGGTCGATGCCGAGATTCAACGCGACGTAGATCAGCCCGAGCGCGAGCGCCGTTCCCTGCACCATCGCGATGTCGCGGCCGAAGATGTCGTGGACGAGGGCGTGTCCGATACCCGGCCAGGCGAACACCGTCTCGACGATGACGACGCCCTCGATGAGGTAGGCGCCCTGCACGCCGACGTAGGCGACGACCGGCAGGGCCGCGTTGCGGAGCACGTGCCGGATGACGGTCAGGCGTGCACCTAGCCCCTTCGTGCGGGCGAACAGGCGCCACTCCGACGACATCGCGTCGGCGACGACATCGCGGACGACGCGAGAGGAGACAGCGGCGAGACCGAGTCCGAGCGTCAGCGACGGCAGGATCAGGTGCTCCGGTCCGCGAAAGCCCGCCACCGGCAGGATCCGCAGCTGTACCGCGAAGACCAGCACCAGAACCACGCCCAGCGCGAAAGCCGGCACGGCGCGCAGGAAAATCGATAACGCCAGCCCGATGCGGTCCACGACGCCACCGGGGCGAAGCCCCGCCGCGATGCCGACGGGCAGAGCGATCGACAGAGAGGCGATCACGGCGCCTCCGGCCAGCAGTAGCGAATACCGAAGCTGGGTCACCACCTCCGCGATGACGGGCGAGCCGTAGACGAGCGAGCGACCGAGGTCGAACGTGGCGAGCGCACCGAGCCAGGACCAGAGCTGCATCCACCACGGGCGGTCGAGCCCCAGTTCGAGCCGCACCGCTTCTGCGGCGGCGGCATCCATCAAGTCGTAGCCGTAGCGCCCCGCGGCGATGCGGTACGCCGCATCCCCGGGCAGCGCGTGCATCATCGCGAAGCTGACGACGCCGACGACCAGCGCGACGACCAGGGCCTGCACGCCTCTTCCGGCGAGGATGGCGAGCACGGGGGCGGCCCGTGGGCCGAAGTGATCGCTCACGCCGCGCATCGGGTCACTTCGACCAGGAGACGGCGCTCAGGCCGTAGGAGCGTTGGAGCGGATCGATGACCACGCCTTCGAGACCCTTCGCGATGGCGACCGTGTGCTGATACCAGACGATCGGGATGACGGGCAACTGGGCCTGTATGGATGCCGCGACCGTACCGATGGCCTCGCTGCGCACGTCCTCGTCGCCGCTCGCGGCGATCCGATCGAGAGCGTCGATCACGGTCGGGTTGTCCCACCCCATCGCGCCCCAATCCCCACCGTCCTTGCCGAAGTCCTGCAGCACCGTGCCGATCGGGTCGGGGGTCAGCGCGTAGTTGCGTGCGTAGAGCGCCACCTCCAGCGTGCCGTCCTGATGCCCCTCGGGAATGACCGAGTAGTTGGCCACGGTCACGTCGAGCGCCACCCCGATCGCGCGCCACTGATCCTGAAGGGCCGCCGCGATCAGCGGCAACTCCGGTCGGTCCGGAAAGGTTCTGAGCTCCAGTTCGAATCGCTCGCCGTCACGGGTCAGGACGCCGTCGTCACCGGGCGCCCAGCCCAACTCGGCCAGCAGCGCGGAGGCGGCCTCGGCATCGGTTCGAAGCGGGGAGAGGGATTCGTCGTGCCAGGCGCCGAGCGCAGGCGGAAAGAGCTGCGTCGCCGCCCCCTCGGGAAAGCGGGTGATCGCCGCGGCGATCCCCGCACGATCGATGGCGAGGCTGAGCGCCTCGCGGGCGCGGGTATCGTCCAGGAAGGGATGTGCGGCATTGACCTTGAGGGTCACGACACGCGGGATGGGGACGGCGATCGTGTCGACGTCGGGCACATCGGCCAGTCGGGCGAATCCCGGTGGATCGAGCGTGAAGACGAGGTCCGCGTCACCGCTCTCGGCCAGCAGCGCGCGCGTCTCGGCACGCCCTGCCGCGAGGTAGCTTGCCGTCTCGATGCCCGGAGCCTCACCCCAGTAGTCGTCGAATCGCGCCATCTCGATGGCCTGCGGCGGAGAGAACGTCGTCACGCGGAACGGCCCGGTGCCGATCAGTGATGCAGGAACGCCATCGGCATCGCGCGCGCCGGGAGCGGGGATCACGGTCGTCGCATGCGCCAACAGCGCCGGCAACGCGGCAAAGGGACGCTCGAGCTCGACGACGAGCCTGTCGTCCTCCGCCAGAATCCCGGTGATCGGTGCCTGCGCCAGCACCCCGCGCTGCTCGAACGCCCGGTTCAACGCCTGGGCCACGGCGGACGCGTCGAGTGGCGTCCCATCGTGGAAGCGCACCCCGTCTCGCAGAGAGAACAGCCATCTGGAACCATCCTCGGACACCGACCAGTCGGTCGCGAGACCGGGGCGCAGCGTGCCTTCGGCATCGGCGTCGACCAGGCTCTCCATGATCTGTAGCTTCTGGATGGCGAAGCCCGACACGACAGGATCGGCGCTCGCGACCTCCCAGGGCGAGACGACGTTGACGCTCGTGCGTTCGGCAGCGGTCAGCGGTCCGTTGACGAGCAGAAGGGCGGCGAGGGCGGGAGCGGCGAGAAGGGCCGTGACGTCGGGTCGGGCGGGCATTGCAGATCTACAGTGGCTGGCCGGTAGCCGGCGGCTGGATCATCACCGGCCCGGCAGGGGCGGAGATGTTACAACATAACAAGGCCCGCGATCCTGCCTGGACGGTTGCCACCGCGAGGCGAGCCTCTCACCGGTGTTTGCCCGCGATGCCCGTGGCGACGTCAGCGGGCGTGACAAGCGTTCGCTCGGCCGCGTCGATTTCGGCGTTCTCAGCGAGGGCTTCGTAGGGTCATCCGCGAGAGATCCAGCGCCGATGCACGCTCGCGAGTCGTTGCCGAACGTCCGGACCGTGAAGGTCCGCGTGGGATCGACTTCCTGATCGAAAGGATCGACTCGCCACCGGTATGGAGCGTTGCTCCCGACGGCCAGTCGCCGCGGTAGTCGGCTACCTGTCACGGCTGCTGCCGCGCAGGCTTCCGGGGTCGGGCACTCCGGACCCGCCTCGTGCCGGCGGAGCGATGGCTCCTGCCGGACTCCGTTCCGGCGCAAGCGGCGGACGATGCGACCCGCCGGCCGAGGGCGACGTACCATACCCGGATGAACAGGCCCGATTCTTCCGACGCCTTCGTCGTCCGTGGCCGACCGCGCGGTTTCGACGCGCAAGCCTCGCTGCTGCAGGCGATCGAAGTGTTTCGCCGTCGCGGTTACGAAGCGACCTCGATCGACGACCTGACGCGCGAACTCGGCATCAACCGATCGAGCTTCTATGCCTGTTTCGGGTCCAAGCATGCGCTGTTGCTCGCGGCGGTCGACACGTACTGCGCTCGTTCACTGCTGCGCTTCGATGCGATTCTGGCTAGAGGCGGAACTCCACAGCGACGTATCGAGGCGCTGCTGAAGGCGATCGTCGAGCCCGAGGCCGGGCGGAGCGGTTGCTTTCTGCACAACTGCATCGGCGAGCTCGCGCCGAGCGACGTCGAGATCGATGCGCGCGTCATGCGGCACGTTGCCGCCCTACGAGGCCGGCTGCGGCACACGCTCGACGAGACGAACGTGGCTTCGCCCGGGCGGGTGGCTGACGCGCTGCTGGCGGCGGCGCTGGGCGCACTGTCGATGCGCAAGGCCGGAGCATCACCACGCGCCATTCGCTCCGTGCTGCGCACCTGCACCGACGCATTGCTCGGCTGAAGCGGGGTAGATTCTTTCGCGAGTGGCGTCTGGCACCCGGAGTTCGGGACCATCTAGTCCATAATATGGTCTACTGCTCGCCCCATCTCGTCGCCAACCCTTCAGGAGACCGTTCATGACGCAACCCTTGTTTCTCGGTGGCAGTGCAGGGCGTCGACGCTTTCTGGCCTCGTCGGCCGGACTCGGAGCGCTGGCGGTCGCGGCGCCTGCGCTGCGTGGTGTGCGGGCCGATGCACACAGCGAGGCCGGCGCCATGGCGCCGACCTACACGCGTACCGTCGGCGAGCTGGAGATCACCACCATTCTCGACGGCTACATTCCGTTCGAGTTCGGCGTCTTCCGCGGCATCGAGCAGGCCGAGTACGAAGACGAACTTCGCAACGATTTCATCGATCCGGCCAAGCCGCTGAACGTCGGCATCACCGCACACCTCGTGCGCGCAGGCGACCGGCTGATGCTGATCGATGCCGGCGCTGCCGGCGCGTTCGGGCCGACCGCCGGGCGCTTGCAATCCACGCTCGCGGAACTGGGCGTCGACATGACGAGCATCACCGATCTGCTGATCACGCACCTGCACCCCGACCATGTCGCGGGCGCGATGGTGGAGAGCGAGGCCGCTTTCCCGAACGCGGCCCTGCACGTCGACCAGACCGAGGTCGAGTTCTGGACAAGCGAGTCCAACCGCTCGGCCGCGCCCGACAGCGCGAAGGGCTTCTTCGATCTTGCCGCGTCCGTGATCGCCGCCTATGGCGAGCGCGTCAATCGTTTCGACGGCGAGACCGACCTGCTGTCCGGCGTCAGTTCGCACCCGATGCCGGGACACACCCTCGGTCACACGGGTTACCGGCTGAGTTCGGGCGACGCACAGCTGCTCGTCTGGGGCGACATGACCGCCATCGCGCCGGTGCAGTTCGAACGGCCGTCCGTCGGCATCGTCTACGACACCGACAGCGACATGGCCGCGGAGACGCGGCGCCGCGTGCTCGACATGGTAGCGACGGATAGACTGCTGGTTGCCGGCACGCACCTGCCGTACCCGGCCTACGGGCATGTGGAGAGCGCCGGCGACGCGTACCGGTGGGTTCCCGATCAGTGGCAGTACGCTGGCTGACCCGGCGGGATCGCGCCGCCGGTGATCGGCGTTGGCAAGCCCGACGTCGCGATGCGGGAAATGCTCCCGCTCCGGCATCTCGCTGTGCGCGGTGTCGGCGACCCGAGGCTGGCCCCCGTGGCTCCTGTCGAGTCGTCCATCGAGCCGGGGCGAGGCTAGCCCGATCGGTCGTCGAGGAAGAACCACGTCATCGTCGATACGCGGCCATCCTCCAGACCGCGAGAATTTTTTTTCGTTATGACCTGAACCGTCCTCGTCCTGAATGCCCGCGGACACCTGGAGACTCGTCGCAGGCGAAGGACCGCGAGGCGATCGACGCCGTGCGCGACCTTACCCGAGCGCTTGTCCGACCATTGCTTACACCGGTCGAGGCGCGTTCACGACGCGCGTTCCGTTCACGGACCCGACCCCCCGGGAGCCGTGCGCCAATGAACCTCTCAGATCTCGCGAACTCGCGTGAATCATTCGAGCGAATCGGCGAGATGCGCGCCACCCCGGCAGTGTTCGCCGTGGGCCCCCGTCATCGATTGCCGAACGATCGGTCACTCGCGGCAGCTCAGCCGCGGCGCTCGGGACGGGCGCCGGAATACGCCGGTCCGAGTTCACTGGTCGACAGGTTCAGGTGGATACGCTCGATGTGGGCGTGCATCGCGTCGTGCGACGCCTCGGGGTCGCGCCGTGCCAGCGCGGCGCTGATGCGTCGATGGTCCTCGATGGCGAGATCGCGCATCGCCGCCGTCGAGAAGTGATCTTCCAGCCGCTCGTAGAGCGCGCCGCGCTGCATGTCCCACAGCGCGACGACGAGCCGCGCGATCGCCGCGTTGCCGCTCGCCTCGGCGATGGCGACATGGAAGCCGCGATCCTCCGGGTGGCGCAGGTCGTAGCGCCGATCCCCATCGGCGAAGCGCGTCACCGACGCCGCGATCGTGGCGAGCGCGGCGTCGGTGGCGCAGGTCGCGGCAAGTCGCGCGACCTCCGGCTCGAGGGTGCGGCGCGCGAGCACGATATCCATCGGCGGGACCGCGGGGGCGTCCCCGGATGGTCGGCGCCACGCCTGCGACAGGCCATCGGGCGCGACGTACGCCCCGCTGTTGTTGCGGATCGCCACCACGCCGTCGAGCTCGAGCGCCACGAGCGCCTGCCGCAGCGCCCCGCGACTGACGCTCAGGAGCGCGGCGAGCTCGCGCTCCGAGGGAAGCCGATCCCCCGGTCGGAACCCGTCCGAGAGCAGGAGCTCGACGAGGCGCGCCTCGATGCGGTCGTTGAGCTTGCGCGGCGTAAGGGCGTCCAGGGGCATGCGGCTCACCTTAGCCGGTCCGAGGCCTCGGCAGTCGAAGGCCTCCCGGGCGATCGCGTTCGGCGCGTTTGTGCTCGGACCACGATTGGTATATTTTTGGAACCAATTGACCGGAGAGGGGGAAACCGACGCGGCAGCGATGCTCGACGCGGGGTTCCTTATGACGGTCCGCTGACCTGATCTGCTCAAGCTTCGGAGTACCGATGCCGACCGTCACCTACCTCACGCCTTCGGGCGACACCCGCATCGTCGATAACGCCAGCGGCACGCTGATGAGCGCCGCGGTAGCCAACGGTGTCGAGGGCATCGATGGCGACTGCGGCGGGGTGTGCAGCTGCGCCACCTGCCACGTGCACGTCGATCCGGCGTGGAGGGAGAAGGTCGGCCCGGCCACTCCCACCGAGGAAGCGATGCTCGAACTCGAAGACGAGGCCACCGACGCCAGTCGCCTGGGTTGCCAGGTGCCGCTGACCGATGCGCTCGACGGCCTCGTGGTTCGCGTCGTCGGTCGCTGAGCGTGGCTGCCACCGCCGGACGCGTGGTCTTGGTGGGGGCGGGACACGCCTCGGCGCAGTTGTGTGCCTCGCTGGTGACCGGTCCTTGGACCGGCGACCTGATCCTGATCGGCGACGAGCCCGATCTGCCCTACCACCGGCCTCCCTTGTCCAAGTCACGGCTGCGGTGTGCGACGGCCGACGGTGAACCGACCGACCTGTCGATTCGCCCCGCGACGTTCTACAGCGAGCACGGGGTGCGGCACCTCGCTGGAGTCACGGTGACCGCCATCGACCGGGATGCCCGCCGTCTGACCTTGTCGGGAGAGCCCCGAGGACTGGATTACGACACGTTGGTACTGGCCACCGGATCTCTGCACCTGCGTCCGCCGCTTCCGGGAATCGACCACGAACGCGTCCACACCCTGCGTACCGCGGCCGAAGCGGCGGCCGTGCGCCGCCGGCTGAGCGGGGCGAGATCCGTCGCGGTGATCGGAGCCGGCTTCATCGGCCTGGAGGCGTCGGCCTCGCTGCGGCAAGCGGGGCTGGAGGTCACGGTGCTCGAACGTGGTGAGCGTCCCCTGGCGCGCGTGACCTCGCCGGTGGTGTCGGAGTTCTTCACCGGGCTGCACCGCGGCCACGGCGTGGACTTGCGATTCGGGGCTGCCGTCACGGCCATCCATGACCGCCCCGACGGGGTGCGGGTGGAGTTGGCCGACTCCGCACCGCTGGACGTCGACCTCGTGGTGTTGGGTGCGGGTGGCGTCGCCAACGACGCTCTGGCCCGGGCCGCGGGCCTGGCCGTGTGCGATTC
>Ga0114957_1004164_pt1 | contig 12606 bp, 8 predicted proteins | sample BantaG_FD_87175 | JGI IMG/M metagenome (GOLD analysis project Ga0114957, IMG submission 87175) | Marine algal microbial communities from Bantry Bay, Ireland - BantryBay_4 metaG | ecosystem: Host-associated > Algae > Red algae > Unclassified | place: Bantry Bay, Ireland | collected 2014-11-21 | reverse complement strand
TGGTGAGGAACGCTTTTCTGTTAAAAACAATGGGCACATATTTACGGAGACGGGGCTTCGGATTACAACTGCAACGGATGAGTGGAGACCTTTGGAGATGGTGTCGGCGGATGATGGTTCTCAGGTTTTTCATGTGACTCGGCAGGGGACGGTTGTGGCTAAGAAGGGCTTTGAGATACATAGCGATAGTACGACCCATTTTAAAGTGAGTCATGATGGACATGTAGCAGCTAGAGAGCTAAGAGTAACGTTAAAGCCGATTCCTGATTATGTTTTTGAACCAGATTACGATTTAAAAACACTTAAAGAGTTAGAGGATTATATCACCAAAAACAAGCATTTACCTAATATACCCTCCGCTAAAGAGATTGAGAAAAATGGTATTGGGGTAGGAGACCTTCAGATTAGAGAGTTAGAAAAAATTGAAGAATTAACTTTATACATATTACAGCTTAATAAGCGTTTGGAAAAATTGGAAAAGGAAAACGAAATATTGAAAGCAGACAATAAAGAATAATGGAATTGTTTGTTTACGGATTAATAACTTTTTTTCTTCACTCTTTAAATGCAAACACATGAAGCTTATATCAATTTTTCTTTTATGTTGCTTTACATACGTATCAAAAGGTCAGGTGCCTCCAGACATGTCCATACCGATTCCAACTTCTTCAGCTGATCCATTTGGGAATAATTCAGATGCGACATCTTGGACGATTGTCAATGGGAGTCCTCAAATTCTTGAAACTGATGATGGAGAAATCGGAAATGTATTTTTAATAACAAGCGCCAAAGGGCTGACATATTGCACAGATGATTATTTAGAAGAGGAGCCAGGTAGTAGGGTTACTAGTGTAGAAATGGAAGGTCTTTTTTTTCCAATTGAATTACAAGCAGGTAAATTATATACTTTGACAGGCTTTATGCGGGCAGACAATTCACCCGATGATATTTCGATTATATTGGCCAATGGTTTTGATGATTTACAAGAGACTTTGCCTGGTGAATTTGCTCCTCCATGTAACTTACCTCCAAATTCTAACTTTATTCCTAGGAGTTTTGGATCAATTAATGTTAACTCTGACCATCAGAGGATATTTAAAGAAGAGGATTTTAATACAAGTTTGGCTTTTGTGCCTTTCAGAGCCTGTTTTACACCTAATGATAGCTATTCTCAAATGTGGTTTCGAATTAAGGACGACGATGTACAATTAACTCCTGGAGCGCCAAATGCTGGATCGGTCGCAACCTGGATGGTGGGAGGGCTTCAACTGAAATCATTTGAAGATGATTCTGCTACGATCACTTATAATAGGACGGAAAGTGATCCGGATGGTCGACCTTACTATGTGCATAATATGCTCCCGCCTATCACGGTGGCGGATGAAATTATCTTAGACCCTATGGCACCTTTTGGTATTAATGTACTGGAAAATGATGAGCCAATAATTTTAGTGGGTAACGAAATTGTCATAAAAGCTAATCCAGATTTTGACTTTACAGTAGATTCTTTTTTTGACCCTAGTGTAGAAAACAGGTTGCTTATTAGAGCAGCAGTTGATGAAGATGAGTTTTACTCTTATAATGATTGTAGTAATTATTTTTCATTAGATCAAATGGATGTTAGAACTGAAGCTAATTTTTTAGGAGGCTGGCATTATGATAGTCTTGGGATTCTTCACTTTGGAAACGAAATAGATTCATTTAATAACAAGCCTTATGTTTATACTAGTGATTGTAAAAGATGTCTTATAGCTCCAAAAGTTTTTATGCCAGGAGGAGATGATCCTTACTACAATGCCTGGAGCCCTTTGGCGATTGGTTATCCACATAAATATAATGCAATAGAATATAAGCTATTGGCTCAAACTACATATTTAAATTTATTACATGAAGATGAAGGTAAAAGCTGTATTGGTGAAGAAATGTCAATTGTTTATTGGGGAGAAGGAGCTGATTTTAACGATGTTCATATTAATATAGAATGGTTTTTGTCAAATTGTAAGGATTCACAAACATGGAATGGAAATGTAGCTTTAGACTGGTCCAGTCCTAATGGCTTTGTTAATATGCAGGACCGAACGAAAAGATGGGAAAAAGGGGAGTTAGGGGAGTTCCAGCCTGTAAAAAAGACTTCTTTAAGTAGGGTAGCATCTGTGGAAGAATCAGAAATAAATATTACAGGTGTCCCAATTCAATTAAGTGATATCTCAGAACAAACCTTAAAGCAATTAAGTAAATTTCCAGGCCTAAATTCTCAACGACAATATGAACAGCCAACTAACGTTTCAATTACGATACAGCCAAATCCGTCTATTGTTGAAACACAAATAAACGTTCATGTAAAAGAAAAAACGTATATTACTACAGTTGTTTATACACCGGATGGTGTTCAAATATTAAATCTAGGAGGTATTTTTACAGATCATAATGGCAGAGCTGCATTCAATTTGGATACAAGCCGATTGAACTCAGGAATGTATCTGGTAGAAATAAAAACAGCTCAGGCTATTTATACAAAAAAGCTGATAGTTTTATAGCAATATGAAAACATGTTTTTTACTTGTAGTATTCATTTGTATTCAAGGACTTGTCTTTGGACAGGAGATCTGTGACAATGCCTTGGATGATGACGGAGATGGGGTTATTGACTTAAATGATGAAAATTGTCATTGCGGAAATGAATATTCAATGATTCCTAATCCTTCGTTTGAGGACACTCTTTGTTGTCCTCAATCGATTTCAAAAATATCTTGTTTGGAAAGCTGGGAGCAGGGGTCTGATGGAACTTCAGATTACTTTCATTCCTGTGGGATTGTAATGAGTAATTCGTCTCCCATAGCTCCAGTGCCTATTCCGAATGGAGAGGGGTTTGTTGGATTCTTAAATGGCGGGATTGTTAGTCCATTGTCAAAAGAGTATATCGGGGTTTGCCTGCAGGATAATTCTATGAAAAAAGATAGCTTTTATACCTTTGAGTTGTTTGTAGGCTTTGGAACTGAACAAACGGAGGATTTCTATAGTGGAGCATCTGATTCCCCATTTGAACTATGTGTATATGGGAATTCTGATTGTGTTAATCTTCCATTTGAGGGATCGGAATGCCCTCTTACAAGCGTTACCCCTGGATGGGTGCAGATAGCATGTGTAGAACTAACGGGAGAGAATGAATGGGTTAAAACAATAATTGAAGTTACTTCACCCAAAGAAATTGAAGCACTAATTATAGGTCCGAATTGTGAAGAAGCTACTTTTGGAGAAGATTTGACTTATTATTTTTTAGATCAGATTTCATTATTTGAATCCGCTATAGCTCCGCTCGTTTCGATTTCTTCTGGTTTACCATGTCTTGAAAATGCAACTCTGAAAGTTCCTGAAATAGAGGGAGTTTTATATCAATGGTATCAAAATGGCATTGCAATAGAAGGCGCTACAGAAAATAATTTCACTGTTCCGGAAGGAATAACAAATGAAGGGTTGTATCAAGTCAGATTGACAGATAGTACGGGTTGTTTTATTAGTACACCCTTTGAGTATCTGTTAGAAGGGTATCCTGTTGCAGATTTAGGAGCGGATACTGTTTTGTGTAAGAATAACTTTTTAGAATTAGGGGAGTTCAATGTTGGAGATACTTTTTTATGGAGTACAGGAGAAACTTCCTCAAGTATTATTGTAACAGCCAACGGGCTATACTCAGTTACTGTAAGTAATGAATGTGGAGAAGTTTACGACGAAGTATATGCACTGTCTGATGAAGATCATCTTGATTGTACGTTTGAAGTTCCGAATGCCTTTACACCAGATAACGATGGAATTAATGACCATTTTGGTGCACTGTCTGATTGTTGTTTGAATAGTTATCGAATACAGGTGTATTCACGTTGGGGTACCAAGGTGTTTGAAAGTACTGATATAAACGATACCTGGGATGGCAGATGGAAAGATAAACCTGCTCCTATAGATGCTTATGTGTGGTTGGCTGTTTACGAGGTCAGTCATGGAGCGAAGACTACATTGAAGAAAGCCAAAGGTGACCTGTTGTTGATTCGGTAATTGAACGAAAATATTGTTTTTCATCCCAATCTAAAATTTAGCGGCTTGTATTTCGTAACAATCTCATCAAATGACTGTGTCGTTACTGAAAAAATTGTGGTGACAAAGCACGATTAAATTTTATATGATTTAACTTCCGTAAAAAATGAAAAACATAATCCTACTCCTACTATTCTGCATGACCGGCTTATCTTTTCAACAAAAAAAGACAAACCAAAACCGAGCTTGCTTTACACAGTCCAATACACATTGGCAACTATACGGTTATAGAAATAACGAAAACGGCACAGAAAATTTATGGGCAAACTTTAAATCTAAGGGACCTGGTCGTATGAATTTAATTATGAAATTTAAACAAAAAAAAGAAACGGATACTTTTTCAATAAAAGGTCATAGTTTAGTGAATACTTTTGGAGGACAAATGATATTGAGCGGGGACAGCCTTTTAGTTGAAAGGTTTACAGATGTTCAAAAAATAGAGCCGTATTGGGGATTATATCATTTAGAGGAAAGCTTTAAAAATTGTTCATCCTACTCTTGTAGCAGTGATTCTCTTTATGTTAATTTCTATGACGATACTTATACCGCAATTTTCTTCAAGGTAGATCAATTTCAGTACCCTCTTTTTGCTCGCAGTGATTCCATTGAACGGTCTTTGCTTCGCAGAGATACGCTTGATAAGCGGGATTAGTGATTTTTAATTTAGTATTAACGGACAGACTCTGCTCGGGACGACAACTCATCAAGAAGGCATCAAAATGAAAATAGAAGCCCTCGCATTAGAAGGCACATTGAGATTGCAATTGCGATTTCCATTGCCATTCTTAGGAAAGATACTTTCCTACTATCGGCATCCGCCTCCCCATCCCAAAAGCCTTACTGTTAATTAACCATCCATAAGATTCACTCGTTTTAAATAAAGCTGATTCTCTCCATATTAATACTACATTTCATTTTATTTTAGCAAAAAGTTATTTTATATGTTAAAAAGTTAGGGTGTAAAAAAAACATTTGTATTGTTACGTAATAATTCAAATCAAAATTACACTATTAACTTCTTTTAATAGTGCGTCGTTTAAGATTATATCAATTTTTCGGGATACAAATTAGAGGGTACGTTTGATCTTTGCAGTTGCAAAGAGGTAAACGATATATTATTTGACTTTACTGTTGTTGAAGTTGGGGTGGGAGGTGTATGTCCTTGGTGAAGCAACATTTTAAATGTATTAGTCGAGAAGCATAACTTGATTACTTTTTGTAAATGAAAACATTTTCAATTTTAAGGCCATTTCCTGATAGCCATTAACGACTTGTAAAAATATCAGGAACCATTTTCTAAATTATTTATTATGAACAAAATTATTCATTCATGTTTGATTGTTTTTTCATGTCTTTTGTTTTTTCAACAAGATGGATTTAGTTAAATTAAAAAAAAGGCATCAGTAATTGCTGATTTTGATTGTAGACATTATGGACCTGAAGACCCATTAGCATTAGGACCTTATCCTCTAGTTGCATGGCGGCTTCAGCCTATTTTTTCTTCCCCCGGAAGTAGTAGTGATAATGTTGGGTTTTACCCAGACTATGATGTCTCGGTTGGATCTTTCATAAGTTTTGATGACTTGTTAGCGAGTCCAGGTGAAAAGATTACGTTTAATTTAGGTATTGATACTGATGATGATATTACTTGTGGTGATGGAAGTACTATTCCTAGTAATAGTCAATACCGTATTGGTTATATAATTGCAGAGGGTAGTGAATTTGTAACAATGAAAGGATTATCAACAGATGGTTCTGTAGAGCTGCCAATACCAAATACAGATACCTATGTGATTACCGCAGAGCAATTCGGACCAGCGCAAAAAATATTTTTATATCTTAGTTCAGATTGGGATGGGTCACAAATTGAAATAAGATTAATATATGAAGATTTAGCAGATGTTAATGATTGTACTACCTTGGACTGCAATCGGAGAGATATACTGGTGATAAGAAGGTTTTTTATTAATGAAAATTCAATCTGTCCTGAAGTCGTTACACCAAATTACACTTTAAATACGGATTACGGTTTTGGACATACTGTTACATATACAGCAATGTCGGAACCAGTGCCAACCTACGCGAATACTTATATTAAAGAAACTCTATTTGACATAAGTCCAAATTTTGTTTTCAGTGACTTAGATAATACCTGGCTTGAATCGCAAAATCTACCTTCGAGTGTTACATTACCCGAAGATGAAGTATTATTACTAAACTATTTTATTAATGGCCCATTTATTTTGGGGGGAGGGTTTAATGTGAATAACACCCATGAAATATTTGACACATATACTCCTAAGCAATTGGTGTATTCTAGTTCTCCTTCAAATGATTTAGGGTATACAATTACGCAGAAATATACTTGTAATACAACAATCGAAAATATATTATATTCTCATACCATTAAAATTTATGATGGTGATCCCACAGACCTTAGAATTCAATTTAGCAACTAATACAATTAATATGAGACTATTGCTTGTTTTTATTTCTTTTATAATTCAGTTAAGCTTTACTTCGGGACAGAGCTTAGATTCTTTACAAACTGAAATTGATAGCATTGCTGAACTAAGTGCTGAATCTTTTAGCGAAGTGACTAAATTCTATATTGCAAAAAGAGAAATCTTAGAAAAACCTCTATTCATTGGAGAGTGTTTACTTTTAAGGTTTTCTAAAGATAAGCATACAGGGTACGATGATATTATTATGATTGTAAAGTCTTATATCGATTATGACTATGATTATAAAAAATCATCTTTAAATAGTTCTTTAAGTACTAAAGGATTTATTAGTTTGTCTTATATGGAAAAAATATTATTGAGAATATATAAACAACCTTTTTTGAAAACAAAAATTTCTACACTCTACTATTCAGTAGTTGCAGAGATTTGGGGAGGGGCACAATTAGATTTGAACCAAAGTTTTTTTTCTGTCAAAGACCGTAATGAATTAAAAGTCCATAATGAATTACTTGAAATCATTAATCTAAGTGATAGCCTTCGGTCAGAAACGATTCGCTCTTATTTATATCATTGTAATAAGGCAGCTAAAATTTACTTTTACAAGAGGCAATTGAAAAAAGCTGAAAAATATTACCTCAAAGTATTGTTATGTCCTTTTGAATATGAGCCGAACAAGTTTTTACAAAAACAGATGTACGATCAGTATCTCATTGCGGGTAAAGGCTTACTTTTTTGTAGAAGAGATAATTTAAAATCACTTGAACGAACTTTTTTTCATAAAACTGTAAAAGCAAAGTTGGAACCTTTAAGACAAGAATTAATCACCATACAACGAAATAAAAATTAATTTTTAGCATTAAAAAATAAATATCATGAAATATAAAATATTAGCCTTATTCACTTTTTTCTGCATAAGTCATTATAACATTTTTGCAGATGACGTTACTATAAATGTCCAAAATATATTTGTAAATGGTAGTATTGTTACACCAGGAAGTATTAATTTCACATTTGATGCTACTGTATTGGATGTTCAGCTTAGTGGTACGTCTTTTTGTGGAGATATCTCTGCAATAATTATTAGCTCTACTACATATTCTATTCCTGTTTCATGTCCAGGAGAATATTGTTTTTCGATAACCTCAGAGCCAGGAACTCCAAATGAATGCTGTATGTATTTGTGTGTTACGGTTGATTTATGTAAAATTGTAGTGACTGATGGGCCTGGGCCAGGAATACCATATGTAACAATTATTTGCAAAGCAGTAGCCTTGGGATTACAAGGTAATGACGATAATATTTTTTTAGAAACAAGCTTAGAAGATATGGTACTATCTGATAGTGGTAATGAGGGATCTGCATCTGCCACTGTACACACAAGCCTAGAAGCAAATGAATACTCTAAAATAGAGACCTTGGTAGAAGAAGTATTTATATCGGTGTTGGAGGAAATAAAAGTAACTGGCAAAAATGCTAATATTGTTGAGTCACAAGACGAATTTGAATCAGATGCCCCTATTTTAATGAAGTTTAATGCAAAGGGCGAATTAGAATGGGTATATTATAATGAAAATGAATTAAGAAATCGTGAGATACAAGAAAGGTCGAGAACTGATTTAATTGAAGCTCAAATACAAATCGGTGAAATATTCCCAAATCCTTTTAAGAGTGAACTCAATGTGAATGTAACCTCTGCCCTAAATAAATCTATAGAGGTCTCTTTGGTGAACACATTAGGAAAACTGGTGCTGCTTCAAGATTTTGATTTAATTCAAGGGGAAAATAATCTTTATTTAAATTTAGATAATGTTTCTCTTTCGGAAGGTATGTTTATTTTAATGGTTCGAGATAAGAATGGATTCCAGTTTTCTCAAAAACTTGTTAGGATAAAATAGTTTGTTCAAAATATAAATTGAAAGATAGACTGTCTAAATTGAATTCACATTCTTTAGGCAGTTTTTCTTTTATTCAAAATGAATCTCTAATGAAAGTTAAGTTAATAATTTTGTGCTGCTTCTTTTGTTTCTCTCCAACATTATTATTGTCAAATTGGGCTATTGGAAGTAGCATGACTTATAAATGTTTGGGAGATGGAGTGAATCCTGATTCTAGATTGTATAAAATCACTTTTACTTACTTCGTTTTGTGTGGCGAATTTGATGATGATGAATTTGCACTAACTTTATTTGAAGGGCTTGATGAACAAATTGGAATACCTACGACTTATCTTGATTCAAGTATTGTTATTGAAAACCCAGAGTTTCCATGTTTAGTGAGTGACCCTGATATTTGTGTAGAACAGAAAATTTATAGCTTTGAGATTGAACTTCCCGTTAGCTTAAATAGTTATTTTTGTATTTTTCAAACTTGTTGTAGGACAGTAGATATTATTAATATACTTTACAGTAACCCTATTGGTAATGGCAATACGACCTATGTTGAAATAACACCGTTAGCACAACAAATGTATAACAGTAGTCCCGAATTTAATGTTTACCCACCTACTGCAATTTGTAATGAAACACCATTTAGTATAGACTTGTCAGCAACAGACAGTGATGGGCATCAGCTAGTGTATGAATTCCACAATCCGTTTGATTGGTCATTCGAGGATTACAGTAACTGGCCTGCAGACCCTCCACCATATCCGATAGTAAATTTTGGAATTCCCGAATATTCATTTCTTAATCCTCTTGGGCAAGGAGGGCTAACTAATTTCAATAGTACAACGGGCTTGTTTACAGGCGCGCCATCAGGAGTAGGAAAATATCTAATTGGCATAAGCATTAAAGAATATGAAAATGGACAACTCCTTGGCACTGTTTTTCGAGATTTTCAGATTAATGTTGTTCCTTGTACGCCTCAGGTTCATGCAGAAGTAGAAGCGGATTATCAAATTGGAAATGATACTTTTGTAATAAATATTTGCAATACAGGAGAGCTAAATATTCTTAACGAAAGTTATATTCAGGATTCGATCAATGATTTTTATTGGACGATAGATAATAATATTTATAATGAATGGAATCCTAGTGTTGTGTTTAATGAATCAGGTCAATACGCAGGTCAATTAATACTCAATCCAGGGCAGCTCTGTAATGACACAGCTAATCTGAAAATTTATGTTAACACAAGCATAGATGCGCAATTTTCTGCCACTTATGATACCTGTATTGGAGGAGCAGTGGAATTTATAAATAATTCTATATCTGGCTTTGAGGACTTACTTTACTTTTGGGATTTCTACGATTCAAACAATAGTACAGAGGTAAGCCCCTTGCATTATTACGAACAACCTGGAGCTTATAATGTTAAACTAGAAGTTACTGATGCTTATGGTTGCTCTGATAGTTTATTTAAAATGATTACTTGGCTGCCAGCTCCCCCAATTATTGTTATTGCCCCTGAAGCTTTCTCTGGATGCATACCTGCTGATATTCGATTTAATAACCTATCGTGGCCAATAGATAGTACCTACTCAATTACATGGGACTTTGGTGATGATATTCAATCAGCAGAAATAAATGCAAGTCATGTATTTAGAGATTTCGGAGTATATGATATTTCCCTTTCTATTTCTTCTCCAATTGGCTGTACTATTGATACTGTTTTCTCATCGTTGATTGAAATATATGATAATCCAATAGCAGACTTTAGTTTTATCCCAGATAAACCAACTAAAATAAATTCTACGGTTGATTTTTTTAACATGAGTACCTCAGGTCAACAATATTATTGGTATTTTAATAGCGACCAGTTGGGGGCGGATATTCCTAATCCCTCCTACACATTCTCTGACACCGGGACATATGAAATAACTTTACAAGTTTGGGATGAAAACTTATGTAGTGATACGCTTACCAAATTTTTAAGGATAGATCCGAACGCGACTGTATTTTTTCCGAATGCATTTACTCCAAATGGAGATGGGATAAATGAAGTCTTTAAAGCAGCGGGGATTTTTGATGGAGTAGAGTCTTTTCACTTAGTTATCTTTAATCGGTATGGGGCAAAAGTGTTTGAGGCAAATGATCCAAATATTGGGTGGAATGGAACAGCACATAATAGTGGTAAAGTTGTTTCTCAAGGAGTTTATACTTATATGGTTGATTTTACGGATTTTAATGGACAAGTGAACAGGATGTCTGGTTTTTTGACTTTGTTGAAGTGATTTTAGATTGATGAGATGGATAAGAAGCTTTTGGCTGAAATGAGCTTAGCATACATACTGATGTCTGCGGGATTGTTTGTTTTTTACGATATACTCAAATGAATGGGTGCTCGTTGAAAAATTTATTGTGGCGGAAAAAGATTGAAGAAGTCGTGTGTCGTGGTCGGTCAAAGGAAATTTTCCTTTCCACCCTACGCCAAATACCGCCCCACAATCGGCATCCGCCTCCCCATCCCAAAAGCCTTAGGAGAAACCCGAATAACCGGAGCCGTCTGATGCCGCTTAAATTCATTAATATTCACCAAGCGAAGAATACGACGAACCAGCTTTTCATCAAATCCCATTTCAATAATTTCCTTCGGTCCCTGCTGCTTCTCAATATACTGCAAAAGAATCTCATCCAAAATATCATAGTCCGGCAAACTATCCGAATCCTTTTGATTAGGACGCAATTCCGCAGAAGGCGGTTTCGTAATCGAGTTGACCGGAATCATTTCCTTGTCTTTATTGATGTAGCGCGCCAGTTCAAAAACATCCGTCTTATACACATCACCAATCACAGAAAGTCCGCCACACATATCGCCATAAAGCGTTCCGTAACCAACCGCCATTTCACTTTTATTGGAAGTGTTCAACAGGATGTTTCCAAATTTGTTGGAAAGCGCCATGAGGTACATCCCTCTGATTCTTGCCTGCAAGTTCTCCTCCGTCACATTAAACGGCAAGTCACCAAATAAAGGCGACAGCTCACTCATATAAGATTCATAAACACGTTGCACCGGAATGACATCATAAGGACAACCAAAGTTCTCCGCCAAATCCTGCGCATCCTGCACCGAGTGTCCCGATGAAAACTGTGAAGGCATCAAAACCACCCGCACATTCTCAGGCCCCAAAGCTTTTGCTGCTAGCGCAGCTGTCACCGCCGAATCAATCCCACCTGACAAACCAAGTATCGCTTTTGTAAAACCAAGTTTACCAAAATAATCTTTTACGCCAAGTACAATCGCATCGTGAATCAAAGCAATTTTATCCTTCTTTTGTGGCTTATGCTCACCACCTTTTTTCACCGCATCCAGATCATATATTTTCACCGCCTCTTCAAAATAAGGAAGTTCATCAAACAATTTCCCATCAGGCGACATCACAATAGAACCGCCATCAAAAATCAACTCCGTTTGCGCACCAGCATGATTGATATAAAACATTGGAATGCCATAGCGCTCTATATTAGCTTGCACCACATGAATGCGATTCTCAGCCGATTGATATGAAAAAGGAGAAGCTGATAAGTTGATAATAAAATCCGGTTGCTGCGGCATCATCTCATCCATCGGGCACACCTTGTAAAGCGGATTCTCATTGCCAATATTCCAAATATCTTCACAAACTGTCAGCGCAATTCGCTTCCCTTTGTATTCTACAATTTGATGATCCGTCCCTGGCTCAAAATACCGATACTCATCAAAGACATCATAAGTCGGCAACAAGGTTTTATGCTGCACCTGCTGAATCTTTCCTTCCGCCAAAAAGAAAGCCGAGTTAAACAAATCCTTCCCTTCTACCACCGGATTCCGGCTAGGTGATCCCACAGCAATAGCAATCCCCGTCGCCGCTTCCGCCAGGCGCTGCACCGCATCTTCCGCCTGATCAATAAAATCATCAAACTCCAAAAAATCTCTCGGCGGATATCCACAAGTCGACAGCTCACTAAAGCATACGAGATCCGCCCCCTTCTCCTTGGCAGTCGCCACCGCTTCCAGCAACTTTTGTACGTTTCCTTCAAAATTTCCTATGTGGAAGTTGAGTTGTGCAATTGCAATTTTCATATTTCGTTTAGTTTGATATTTTTATTTCTGTGTAATGGATCTTGCGGAGCTC
>Ga0114957_1004163_pt1 | contig 12607 bp, 12 predicted proteins | sample BantaG_FD_87175 | JGI IMG/M metagenome (GOLD analysis project Ga0114957, IMG submission 87175) | Marine algal microbial communities from Bantry Bay, Ireland - BantryBay_4 metaG | ecosystem: Host-associated > Algae > Red algae > Unclassified | place: Bantry Bay, Ireland | collected 2014-11-21 | reverse complement strand
GCCGACGTCCTGTTGCACCAGTGCGAGTTTGCCAATACGGTTTCCGAACGGGAGTCGTTGTTATGAACTGGATTATTGCACTTATCCTTCTTCTTATAGTTGCGTACCTGCTTTACGTCGGAATGCGTGCGCGCCATGTCGCCCGATGCAAACATGACGAAAGAACAACCGAACATGTACCCGATGTCGATTCAAGCGCGAATGGGCCAAACGCAGATAGCACCAATCACGGCGACCTCTCACCCAACCGTAGCGAGCTGGAAAAAGTACCAGCACCGCACGATGCACCATCGTTACTCTATGCCGACAAGCCAGATCAGGACGGTGATGCGCCAGCGTCTGGCAACGCAGAACCACTAAACAACAATAACGAGCGAGCCACAGCGGCTCACACCCAAGTTGCAGCTGACACGCAAGGCCCTGCAGCAACACTCGACAACACCCATGCTGCGGTCGCCACGCAGAAACATGCCGCACAAACAAAAAAGAGCATGGACAAGGTCACGCAAAGCCTTGATGTAGATTCACCAGCACCCAGTGATTTCCCCCGCGATCCCGCTGGCTACCCCTTACATGTCAATAACGATCAGCAAAACCCCTCTGCGGCCAGCAATGCAGCCAACAATCCGACCAACGACACAGCTAATGCCGGGGTTGGCAGTTCAGCGGTGGGTCATGCCAGTGAGACGGGTACGAACAAATCGAATGATGGATCGCAATCCGGTTCTGCAGCGCTTGCCGCCGGTGGTGTGGCCACCGCTGCGGGGATAGCGGCAGCAGCAACATGGCGACAATCCAGTGCCACTCCCGGCGAAGCAGCCGACAGCGACAATAGCAGCCATGCCATGAATGGCACAATGGCGAGCGATATCGATCTCGAATTGGGTGACAGCACCGTTGAAAACGACACCGACCACGACGAGCTACTCGATTTCGGCGACCTCACTGCTGATATCAGTGAAATGTTGAAAGAACTGAATTTGCGTGAGAGTGATTCACCTAGGCTCGAGATCAACGAGTCGGAATACAAGCAGCTCAAAACCGGAGATCCCGGTGAAGTTAAACCTGAAAAAATTGAAAATGTTGCGGGCAAACTACGAAACATGCTGCAATAGGCAGACAATTGCAATCTTCCATTTAGAATCAGATGCCTGTCAGAGTGCTGCAATCGTTCGTCGATTCTCGTAACGTCCACACCATAAAGCGTGACTTCATTTCTATTGTCATCTTTATAGGCATAATTTGGATCGTGTTTATTCTTGATCGGTTCCTGCTACTTGAACAATTTGGCTTGGTGCCAAGAAATCTGCATGGTCTAGTCGGCATTGTTGCCATGCCGTTTCTTCATGGCGATTTATCGCATATTCTCAGCAACTCCGTTCCGCTGTTTTTCACATTGGTCTTACTAGCCAGTTCACGCGCGCACAGTGGTGCCATTGTTGTCTTGATTACCGTGCTCGCAGGTGGCGGCTTGTGGTTATTCGGACGCGAGGCACTTCATATTGGTGCGAGCGGCCTGGTATTTGGACTCATTGCGTTCCATATTTTTGCTGGAATATTTGAAAAGCAATTCAAGACCATCGCAATTGCGTTACTCGTTGGAACGCTCTATGCCGGCACAATACTTAACGGGGTTATGCCGTTCCAGAAGGGGGTTTCATGGGATGGACACCTCATTGGTGCAATTGCCGGTGCGCTGGTCGCGCTAATTGCCGCTAAACTGGATAACGATACGTACAAGTCAAAAAATTCGATCGGGTAGAGAATCCGGTTCGTCTACTCAACCACCGGATTCACGCACATGACCAGCAACGATGCTATGGCTGTTTTCAGCGGAAACTTTACGCAACAAGAATCCATTCCTGAAGAGGCCATTGAACAAGCCATTGCGGTGATGCGTAGCGGCCGCTTACATCGCTATAACGTTGCGAGTGCTGACGAACTCTCAGAAACTGCACAACTTGAAATCGAATTCGCGGCTTACCAGAATCAACGCTATGCCCTGGCCGTAGCTTCTGGTGGGTACGCCATTCAAACCGCTTTGCGAGCTTTGGAACTGCGGGCAGGCGAACCCGTCTTAACCAATGCCTTTACCCTCTCACCTGTACCAGGTGCGATACACGCATGCGCGGGTAAATCGATACTGATTGAAACAACCGCCGATCTGGTCATCGATTTGGATCATCTCGCCTATAACGCAGAAAAGAGCCAAGCAAAAGTGCTGGTGTTGTCGCACATGCGAGGACATATCGCAGATATGGACGCCATAAAAACAATTACCGAACGCTTCGATATTAAACTTGTCGAGGATTGTGCCCATACCATGGGTGCTACTTTCAACGGTGAGAAAAGTGGCTCTCATGGTGATCTCGCTTGTTTCAGTACACAAACCTACAAGCACTTAAATTCTGGCGAGGGCGGATTCATTACATCCGATAATGACGAATTGATGGCTAAGTGCATTGTGCTATCCGGCTCCTACATGTTGTATGAGCGTCATTTGGCAGCTCCTCCACCTGATGTGTTCGAACGCATTAAGCTTCAAACACCAAACTGCAGCGGACGCATGGACAATTTACGTGCCGCCATATTACGACCTCAGCTAATGCAGCTGGATAAAAACTGCGAACGTTGGAATGAACGCTACGCGTTAATCATGCAGACGCTGGCCACTTGCAACGCGATTGCACTGCCAACCACCCACCCAAAGGCTGCTGAAGTGTCAAGCTCGTTTCAGTTTTCCGTTCCAGTGTTAACGGATGAACAAAACAACTCATTGCTGGCAACCTGTCTTGCTCGTGGTGTTGAAATCAAATGGTTTGGGGCTGCCGAGCCGGTGGCTTACACAAGCCGCTATGACAGTTGGTCTTATGTGGAGTCTGAAAATCTCGAGCAAACCAATCGCGTATTATCAAGATTGTACGATTGTCGAATTCCGCTTACATTTTCTACTGACGACTGTATGCAAATTGCCCGCATTATCTCTGAAGAAGTTCAAAATCTACTTCGCTGACCCTGACTAGCCACGAATCATCTGATGCGAATTGTTAATGCGGCGCTACTTCGTCTACTGGGACTGGCAACCATCATGGGCTTGATTAGCTTGTTCGCTATTTTCTCAAGCAACCACGTCATTTTTGATATTCTCGCCCACTTTCGTGTTCAGTACCTTATTGGACTGTTGCCAATGATCGGCGTCGCGTTCATGTTGCGACGATTGAAAACGCTGGTGCTGCTATTTGTAATCGTAGCTGTACACGGGTACGTGCTCGCTGTAGCGCACCTACCAATCACCGATACGGTTGAACGATCAGATCAATATGTTCCATTAAGACTGATGAGCATTAATCTCCTTATTTCGAATCATCAGTTCGAAGAACAGCTGAATGAAATTTTGGATGCTAATGCCGATGTTATTGCTTTTCAGGAGTACGGTGTTCAGTGGGATGATTTTTTCCAACGCCAGTTGTCGTCGCTCTACCCTCATCGCATCGTTAAAACGTTCGAGAGTCCATTCGGCATCGCTTTATTTAGTAAGTACCCGATTATAACGGGTGGCCCCGTACAGTTCGCATCAGGCATGAAATTTTCAATAGATGCCGTCGTAAAGGTAGAAGATCAACCAGTACGTATTCTAGCGATTCATCCACCACCGCCAGTGTCACCAGCAACATTTGAGGAGCGCAACGCCACAATGGCATGGGTTGCGCAAGAGTCGCTGAAACAGACGGGCCCGATGATTGTTGCCGGCGACTTTAATGCCACGCAATGGACCTCGGCATTCTCGCAAATGGAAAAAGTTGGCCAATTAAGGCATGCTCGACGCGGCCATGGCATATTACCTAGTTGGCCGTCAAAACTGTTCATTCTGCTCGTGCCAATTGACCATATACTTGTTAATAACAACGTGGGTGTGGATTCTGTACACACACGCACACCTATTGGCTCAGACCACTATCCTGTAGTAGCCGATCTGGTCATTTACCAGTAACCCATTAACGTAACGAAAACGCCAGCAACGCAACAAGTTCGTACGCTCGACTACCAATGTCTCTGCAAGATTGACGAAGCGACTCAGACACTGCAATCATCAGGATCTCTGTTGGGAATGAAGTGTGTCGTTGCGTCACAGCCATCCCCCGGTGGGCCAACGGTTGCCAAATTTTGCTCTTCAGGTGTTAAGCCGGAATTCGGGTCTGCAGGTTGTTGATTGTCGGGGTCACAACCATCGGGAACACCGTCAGTGTCCGCGTCATCATTACGTAACTGATCTTCAATCCAGTTGTAGACCGCTTCGAACAATCTCTGAATTGGCGGGTCTTCCTGATGATCCCACATTTCAGATTGCATGCGCATTGTGGCAGTTGCTTTTATTGGCAGCATCCCACGAACATAGTACATCCAGTTATCCTGATCGGCATAAATAAGAAAATTCCGCATTATCCAAGTCATACCCGGTACTTTCATGTTTAAAAAAGGTAACCGCATTTGATAACCATAAGTCACCTGGATTTTAAGTAGATTTGCATCGTGAAGGCTTAGACCGTCTGACTGAATAGCCGTGGGTGCAAACCGGAGGTGGCTGTTGGGAATAGCATTGACGTTCGGTATTTCATTTTCGTGTCTGTCGGTTACCGTTTTATTAATACCATGAACTGCAAACGCAGACGGTTCAGGGCTGATAATTTCAATATTAGTGGCCGATATATCATTTACTGCAACCATAGAGCGCACGACAGACATACCACTTTTCTTGAGGCTACCATCGCCACCATAGACAGGCGCAAGCCGATACCCAAGCTCTTTACGCATTACTTCAATCTGCCCATTGCTTACCGAACCAGCGCGCGCCGCCTCCATTGTTGCGTAGTTAAGAATGGTTTTGGCATGGTAGACCAAACCCAACTGCATTATTGCCAAACCAGTAAACAACAGCATCGGCATCACAACAAGAAACTCCACCATTGAAGATCCCTGTTGTTTTAATTGCGTATTTTTTCTAATCATTTTTCTAGCCCTCAGTACCGTCCGTGTACGACTGTGCGCAATGTTGAACCGGAGTGGTGTTCTTCCACCCATCAATCCGATTACTGATTGCTGACTTTAAGTTCACCCATTTCTTGGTTCATTAAATGGTCGATCGAACCGATTCGACGCATAATAATGTCTCTGGCCGGGTCTCCCGCTCGTAGTTTCTCCCACGATTGCATTAGCGCCACCTTGGCATTCAACAAATAGGCAGTTGACAGATTGAACCAGGGTTTCGGCTGCATTGAGTCCCGTTCAATAGATTGTTCATAGGCATGTATAGCCTGATCAAACTCACCTTTTTGCGCATACGTATTTGCCAAACGGAACCAGATGTACGCGTCACCGGGAACTTTTTCAGTCAGGTTTTGATAGTGTCTGGCTGCATCAGACCAACGACTTTCTCGGTAAGCTTTCTCTGCAATCTCGGAAACACGGAAAACATCACCAGAGTAACTATCGTTTTTAACAGGTTTAAGCCCATAGTCAACGCTGGGTGCCGACGCGCAAGATGTAAGTGCAATCAACGCAGTTACAGCAAGACATAATTTCAGACGTTTCAAGTTCTTCAACTTCAGGTAATTCATTTTCTGTCTCCAATGGATTTTTTCACCACTTGCGCGCAGTCTGCTATAACTGCGTTTACTTCGTAACCGTGTTTGCGTGCCGCGCCCTGGCGAAACTCAATAACCGAAGACGCTCCCTTGCAGTATGCAATACGATTCGGTTGTACCGTTTTCACATCTATAACATGGCCTGCATCTCCAATAAATACGACATCGAGTGGATAACGCATACCGAACGTATGGACATCACTGCAAGGTTTTATGTGCAAAGCCTCATTTATATCAAGCTGACTACGCCCTAATAAACCGCGTAAGCGCTGAAAGAAGGTATTCGCGCTGTAAAGCGTGAGGCTATCGTTAGCCGCCGGGTTTGTCGGTATCGTGTCTATTACCGCATTGGCGCTTATTGCAATATTACTGCTCATTGCAGACCACCAATACCATCGATATAGTCTTGGCTTGCTTGCTGCTCGTACTCAACAGTTGCCGCCATGGACTGGCCAGTCGGCCCGACGAATGCATAGACTTCTCCCTGATATGGGCAGGTTAAATTCATCCGAAGAAGTAACTGTGCCGTTCCGTTGTAGCGATGTGTTTTTGTTTTGAATACGCCAGAGCCATCCCCATTTACCAGTTCAGACACACCGTCAACAACCCCGTTACCATTCCTGTCGTGATAGAGCTGTAGAACATTAGCACCATTGAAGGTGTTGCCAGCAAAGTCGGAATAAACGCCGACTTCAACATCGCCTAATGGAGAGCCTTCACCGTTAGACACCGATATGAGCAAAGGCACATCCTGATAAATTCCATCAGTCATGTAGCAAAATGCCAACGCTTCATCTTCAGGCGCTCCTATCACAAACGATTTCTCCTGAGGGAAAATAGTTACCTGTGTATCCACCGGAAATTGATCTGTTTCGCTGCATGCACTTAATAGTATCAATGCGCCCAAGCCGAAAATTTGATTTTTATTTAACACAACATTAATCCTCTGTTCACGCAGGCCAGTTATACGCCCAAACTAACGGGCCCCACGTCAGCACACCCTGCAAAATTGCTTTACTCATAACCAGAAAACCAAGCACAATAAACGTACATGGGAAAATAAACATCACCAGTGGGCCGAGTAGCTTTACTGGTGCTTCCATTGCCTGTTTTTCTGCCTTCAGAAATCTTTCACTACGAATTTGATCGGCCTGCGCCCTTAAAATTGGCCCTAAACTTGAACCACTGCGCTCGGCTTGTATCATGCTGGAGACAACGCCAACCAGCGCTGGACTGCCAGCGCGATCTGCCATAGCACGGAGCGACTCAGCACGAGTCTTACCTGCTCTAATGTCCCGGAGCACTCGGCTTAATTCACTGCGTAATGGAGAGTCACCCGATTTGGCAACCGCTTGTGTTATACCGCCTGTCAAATTGGTACCGGCCTCGACCGCAAGCGTGATGATATCGAGGTAGAATGGTAACCGTTTGAGTATGTCGGATTTTCGCTGCGATGCAGATTCGCGAATCCATAGTTCAGGGTAGTAGTAGCCACCGAATGCTCCAATTAACGCCAAGATAATCGCTGACGAACCCAACATGGATAAAAATGCAAAACTGAATATACCAAATACAAATGCCGATACAATTTTTGCTGCAATGAATTGCTCTGGCTTTATGCTGTACTCTTTGCCCGCCGTTCTGAGACGATAATAAACTGCTCTTTTGTTTGCATCTGTGAAATAGGGACCCCAGTGATGCTCTACCGCAGTAATCAAAGGCCAAACATAACGGAAACCCTTTGCGGGCCGATCAAGAAACGAACGATCTTCGTCAGGAACTTCGTTAAATACCCGGTAAACCTGCCATACCAACAGTCCAACAAATAAACCAATAGCAAGGCTGATTGCAAAAATAATCATACGTCAATACTCACTATTTTCTTGATCATCATGCCACCCATTATCTGCAAAACGAGAATAACGAAAAGGAAAATCCAGCCAAGCAGACTTGTAAACATTGGTCTTGTGGCCTCTGGCTCTATCCCCATAAGCGCGAATAGAATCAGAAACGGTAAGGCAGTAACCACGTAGCCCTGTAATACACCCTGTGCAGTTAACGCTTTTACTTTCCCTTCCATCTCCATTTTTTTGCGAATGGTTTCCGAAAGACGTCCAAATATTTCAGCGAGATTGCCACCGATATCCTGACTGATAAGCGCTGCGGAAATAACCAAATCCATTTCTTCGGTCTGGACACGCTCACCTAGGTTATCAAGCGCCTCTTCAAGACGCGCACCCATACGTTGCTCACGAAGAAGCAGTCCGAACTCCTGTGCTATTGGACCAGTTTGTTCTTCAACCATGGCCTGCATCGCTGATACAAACGTCGAACCCGCACGCATGGCGCCAGCAATTTGCGACAACGAATCGGGCAATGCGGCGTTAATGGCAGCCGTCCGTTTGTTTGCCAAATGCTTGAAATATTGCTTTGGAAAGAAAAAGACAGCTGCAAACGATGCAACAACCACCAACCATGAAAAATCCATTAAGTACAATACCAGCGGAACAATGAACATCGCCGCTACGTACGCTACCAATAGTTTTTTGGTATCGGAAAATATGAACATACGCTGCAGATTATCGTCCGCAGTTTCAGTGAAATCTGACGAATGCTTAACCCAGGCACTGGAACCAGTGTCCAGCATTGTGTATACAATGAGCAGACTGCTCATAAACAACATGCCTAGTATTGTTAACAACATGAGTTAGACCTCCGACGCCCGACTGTTGTTAAATATACTTACGTCCACGTCCATACCCATCGAGCGTAGTTCGTCGTAAAAAGACGGTATGAACCCAGTCGGTTGAAAGACGCCTCTGACTTTTCCGTCCTCGCCCATGCCTTGCTGTTTATATTCAAAAATGTCCTGGAGCTGTACGGTTCCACTTTCGACACCAACGACTTCAGTCACTTTTGATATTTTTCTTGAGCCACAGGGATATCTTGTTTGCTGCACTATCATGTGTACGGCTGATGCCACCTGTTCCCGGATAGCCGTAACAGGTAAATCCATACCAGCCATCAGTACAAGTACTTCCAAACGCGAAATAACATCGCGAGGCGTGTTCGCATGGATTGTTGTTAACGAACCGTCATGACCAGTATTCATCGCCTGAAGCATGTCGATGGCTTCTCCACCACGACACTCTCCGATAACAATTCGATCAGGCCGCATTCGCAATGAATTCTTGACAAGATCCCGTATAGGTACGTCGCCCTTCCCTTCGAGATTCGGTGGGCGTGACTCGAGCGAGACTAAATTCGGTTGTGCCAATGACAGTTCAGCGGCGTCTTCTATGGTGACTATACGGTCTTCATCAGGAATAAAATTGGATAGCACATTAAGCAACGTGGTTTTACCAGAGCCAGTACCACCGGCAACTATAATGTTCTTATGGCTTTCAACACATATTTTAAAAAAGTCGACCATTTGCTGATTAGTTGACCCAAATTTCACCAGATCAGAGAACTGCATACGGTACTTCGGAAACTTACGTATCGTTATGCTAGGGCCCTTTAGTGCCAAAGGTGGGATGACAGCATTGACACGCGAGCCGTCTTTTAAGCGGGCATCGACTATCGGGCTACTCTCATCAATACGACGCCCGAGTGGCGTAATGATTCGTTCAATAACCGAGTAAACGGCGGCATCACTGCTAAACTGGTTTTTCGAGCGGATTATCTTGCCGTTCTTTTCCAGAAATATCTCAGCATGGTTGTTCACCATGACCTCAGTTACGTCATCATCTACCAGAAACTTCTCTAGTGGACCGAGGCCAACCGCCTCGTTCAGTACATTCTGTTTGAGTAAATCAGTATCGAGATGCTCCGGCATTTGACTGTCGAGGCTTTCTACAATCCGAGATATCAGCAATTCAGAATCTATGCGCAGCTGATCATCCGTCATCCTGCTAACATCTTTACGACGCAGATCCATCTGATCAAGCAGTTGATCATGGACAATACGGCTCCAGTACGCAATCTCACGGTCTTCCTCGGTGAAAACACTTTCTGGCTCTTCCGGTGCTGACGGCTCTGGCGCGGAGTCGGTTTTTGATACTGCTGGGCTTACCTCTTCACGCACCACTGCATCGGTTAGCACCGTTTGGGCGCCACCCTCATGCAGTGTATTTACATTTCCAGCGTGTTCAGGTGTAACTTGCTCATATTTATCCTGCGAAGATCCGTTCGCTCCGTCTCCTGCATCGAATGACGTATGTCGGGAACCGTTACCATTGGTACGGTCAACAGCTGCAGGTTCAGATGCCCCGTTTACGTGTTTGATCGCTTGTCCGTTTCGCTCAGGCTCAACGTCTCTCTCGGGTTGACGACTACTAAATAGAGAAAACAAGCCGCCTTTCTTCGGTTTTTCATCTTCCTCGTATTCCTCGTAACTAGCCATGGTTTGAGCGGCCGCATTACGATTTGCATCGTTGCTGCCAGAGCTTGTTCCATTGACAAGTTCGTCTGAAATTACGGGCATGCCGTCGAGTACCAACGATACGTCGCCAACCACAATTTCATCGAGATCACTTAAAGGTCCGTATTCGGTGACACGTTCACGGTTTACCCATGTGCCTGACATGCTGCCAAGGTCAGTAATATGCACACCGGATGACGTGAGCCTGAGCTCTGCATGACGTTTTCCGATCGCCTTGGTTTCAAGGACCAAGTCATTACTTCTAGCGCTACCGATCATGCACACTTCGCCTTTCACTTTAAAAGACTTTCGTCGGGCGCTCCCGTGAGAGTAGAAAAAATCAAACATTGTCTTAGTCCAGAATGGGTAATTCGCGACGAACGCTGTTTAAGTTTGTTTTCGCATATTCGTTAAGTTCAGACTGACGCTCAGTCAACTGATTCTCAGAGGGGTCTATGACCTCAGGTGTAACGAAGATCACGAGTTCACTGACTGAGTTTCTGATGTTCTTTGATCTAAACAATGAACCAATCACCGGCAAATTTCCAAGACCCGGTATTTGATCAACATCTTTACTTGTTTCGGAGCTAAGCAAACCGCTGATCACGATAGTTTGGCCAGAACGAACGTTTACTTGGGTTTCTGCCCGCCGTGTGAGCAAACCCGGTGTTCCCTGCACTGATAAGGCGGGATCAATTTGGCTAATTTCGGTTTGCACCAGTGTACGAACGTTACCGTGTGGGTCGATCTGCGGAGAGATATCCAGTTTGATTCCGTAGTCTTTGAATTCAACTCTCAGCTCGCCGTTCGCACCACGTGTCGGGTAAGGTACTTCACCACCTGCTAGAAAACTCGCAGATCCACCATTAGTACAACTCAGCACAGGTTCGGCTAGCGTAACCGCATCTCCATTGCTGGCCAGAAAGTTAATCCTGGAAGTAATATTCGAGGCAATGCCAAAATATGTTGAGAAAGGTTTAACCGTATTCGGTAAGCCTGCAAAACCCTCCGCTGCAGGTCGAAATAGGTTGTTGCCAATAACATCACCAGCAGTAGCGAATGTTGGCCCAGCAATACCATCGCCCCAATCTATACCCAAGTTACCAAGTGCACTCTTTCGAAATTCAACCATTTTGACTTTCATTCGAACCATTTTTTCCATCGGGAAACGGGTTTCCGGGTCATTCTCACTAACTCGAATGTTGTAATCGGTTTGTTTACCATCTTTGTGCCATAGTCGCAGACTCGTGCTGCCAGGAGCGCGTGCAATAACCAGTAACTCACCAGTCTTCAATACTTCTGCTCTGACAACACCACCATTACCGACCGCTACACGCTTTACTTCAACTTTTGCCAACACCTCTACTTGTCCAGCGAAAAGATCAACGTTAATTGTTTTTAGTTCTTCCAACGCTTTCTCTAACTCCTTCGCTTCGTCAGATGACACTTTCGCTTGACTGTCAGATTCTTTGAACTCCTGGATTTCAAATTTTTCAACATCCTGCTGTTGTTGCAGTAACGACTCTGGAATAAGCAACATTCTGTCGCTGTTCAAAGATGCGTTATCTGGCAGTTGGTTGTATCGAGCGATTGCCTGCCATGATTCTTCTGAACCTGTGTGTTGTTTAGCTATCGTTTTTAAGGTGTCACCAGACTGAGTCATATAAACACGATCTCCACCGCCAGGTTGGGTTGGGGCTTCAGGTAGCGGCACATCAGCTTTCGCACCAACCGCTTGCCATTCACCACTTGTCGAGGAATCTGCATAGGTGTCAGCACATATAAGCAGTACAAACGTCATGATGACCGAAGCAACAATTTTCATCTTAAGAACCTCCAATGATGTATTCAATACCGGGCTTGACCTTCTTTTTAACTCGAGGTTTCGGCTTAGGCTTTGGCTTCGGTTTCGGTTTGTTTAGCAGTTGCGCCATCGTCATCGGCGACTTGCTCAATGGTGATTCATCGTCAGGATTTCGCAGCATTGCGGTAACTTTACCCGCCGATTGAGATAGCGTTATTTTCTGTGCCTGTTCTGGGGTAACCTGAATGGTTATTGTGTCAAACGAACGTTTGTTACCACCAGTCTTATCGATATAGGTTTGTACGCCAGTGGCAATAACATTCAGATTCTGGATGAGCGGAAAAATTTGCTTGTCTTCAGCTTTACCGTAAGTCATGAGTAAATCAATTCTGTCTTTAGGCTGTAAAAAACCTGAAATAGAATTGATTTCATCCACTCTAATCGTCATTGCCCGTAAGCCTGTCGGCACTTTCCCCGAAAAGGTTGGGCTAATACCGCCTTCAAGATGTGCCCACAACATTGGGCGCCCTGCATCGACATCGAATCCGACTCGCTGCCCGACAGCTATGTTGTAGTTGGTTGTGTTTACCGTATTAGAATCGATGTATTGTTCTGGAATAGATCTAACAAGTAAGTCTTTATCTGACACGATTTCACCGCGTTTCAGCTTGCGACTCGGTACAACTACGTCAACCATTTTCTCTGTTTTTTCCAGGGAGGCCTTGTAGACGGCAATCT
>Ga0114957_1004162_pt1 | contig 12609 bp, 9 predicted proteins | sample BantaG_FD_87175 | JGI IMG/M metagenome (GOLD analysis project Ga0114957, IMG submission 87175) | Marine algal microbial communities from Bantry Bay, Ireland - BantryBay_4 metaG | ecosystem: Host-associated > Algae > Red algae > Unclassified | place: Bantry Bay, Ireland | collected 2014-11-21 | reverse complement strand
TTGCAGCTGGAGATGGTGCATTGCACACATTAATAACATTTCCATCTTCTTCTATAAGAAAGTCATCTATCATACTACCATCAGGGTATACTGCTTGAGCTCTTACTCCCGCTCCGCCTGGTACAACATCCTTAGATTTTATTTCTGGAATCAGCGTTTGCAGAGCTTTAACATATGCTCTTTTACTATAAGATCTATACATCTCATAGGCCCCATCTTTCCAATATTTAAAAGCTATTTTTCTAAATCCAGAATAGGAAATAGTCTCAAGCAACTCAGATACATTAACATTAGATTTTTTATATCCTTCACGAGCATATGCAAGAACTGCATTAGGCCCTGACTCTACCCCTCCATGAATAGTTCTAGTGAAATGTACCCCTAAAAAAGGAAATTCTGGATTCGGCACTGGATAAATAAGTCCTTTAACGAGAAATTGAGCTTCTGGCTTAAGGTCATAATATTCTCCTCTAAAAGGTAATATTTTATAAGTACTTTTCTTTCCTGTACTTTGTTCGAATAATCGATCAGAGTACAATCCGCCACAATTTACAATCCGATGCGTCTTAAAGTTTCCCTTTGATGTTTTAATAGTCACATTACTATTCTCTCTCTTAATCATATCTACTTTATGACCAATTTTCACAGTGACACCATTGGCTAACATAAGTTCTAAAAGCTTACGACTTACCTCCTTATAATCAATAATCCCTGCTTGAGGCACATGGATTCCTTTTATTCCTGCACAATGAGGTTCGATTTCTTTAATCTCATATTCATCAATCATTTTAAGATTAGGCAACCCGTTTTGTTGGCCTTTACCATAAATAACTTCTAATTGAGGAATTTCGTTTTCAGCTGTAGCCACTATTACTTTACCACAGAGATCATATTTAATCCTATGCTCATCACAAAAATCTAGTAACATGGAATATCCTTCAAAACAATTCTTTGCTTTAAGTGATCCTGGCTTATAATATACACCAGAATGAATCACTCCACTGTTATTACCAGTTTGATGTTTCGCAATAGAATTCTCCTTTTCGAAAAGAATAACTTTGAGATTAGGGTTTGCTTGATTGAGCTGATAAGCAGTAGCTAGTCCAACAATCCCACCACCAACTATAGCGATATCATGTATCATATTCTAATTAACTTTTTAAATCCCATTTAATATGTAAACGGATAGTATGGTGATTCGGCACCAAGTATATCAACAACAGTCCAACCATCAAACCATAAAACTGAGCCGTCAGCATCTTTAATCTCTACATAAAACAAATCTCCATCCTGCTCTAGCTTATATCGTTTTCCATCTATATTATTGACTTTTTGCCCTTTCAATAATTTATCAAAATATACTCTTTTGGTTCCAGTTGGTATCGAGTAGAAGTACTTCCCAGGATCCATCTTAGTACCTGCTTTTACGTAAGTAAAATTAGGGTTATGCCATTTAACTATAGTTCGGACATAGCTAGGTTTGATATTAATTCTATAGAATCCATTTGCCGGAATATTTATTTTCAAATCTCTATTTATTGTTTTTTCATAAACTTGAGACCAAAGTAAATCTCCATTCTCTGAAAACAATGAAACCAAAGCTGACTGCCTTGACTCTCTTTTATTTATATCCTCTAAATCAATATCGAATTTCAATTGACCTTTCTTCTTTGCATTATAATATAGATTATACGTCTGGATTGATCTAATTTCTCTAGAATCTAAGCCATGAGTGGCCGTTTTTGATCCAAGAATTTTTGATTGATTTGCAGAAGATTTTGTAAGCACCTCTTCCGCTTCTTTGCTAACCCCTCTTGGTCTCTCATTGATGATTTTAGGCTCAGCAATTCTACGATAATTAGCTTTCCCTGTCCTTTTCCTATGCCCTTTAGAAGTAAATCCCTTTTTAAATCTCATTGGGTAATCATGCGCAACCCAATAACTATGCACCATTTTAGTTGGCATCATAGCCCAACTTTGATTTAAAAGATAATTTAAATTCTCGGACTTTTCATTTGCGGTTTTCGACTCTATGAGGGCCTCTGACATCTGCAAAAATGCATGATAAAACTCCCAATTTTTAATGCGTAACAGAATGGTTTTATCCTTGGCAAGTTTTTTAGCTTGTGATAAATTATCAAAAGCTAGATATGCCTCTTTTTTAGCTATATAACCTTCATTCGACCACCTAGAGAACATAGTTCTCATTAACTTTGCCGCTGGGCCAAATAAATCAACCATCATTTCATCAATGATTTTTTCGGAGTTAGATTCTAAATCATATGATAGCCGAGAAAACATATATAAGGGGATACCAGCAGGTCCGATACCATAAGTTGATTCAATTTGTGCAGAATTAACGTTCTGTTTATTCCAAAAAGCGATCTTAATTTGTGCTGCATCCATAAATCCAAGGTCTGGCTTCCCTTGATTATAAGCTATAAGCGCCCAATAATCCAGCACCTGTATATGCTTTGCCTTAATGGACCAATCAGCAACCATCTTCTCAGGTGAGGAATATGACTGAAACCTATATGGGGCAAGTGTAACAAGAATATTATCCTCTAAGTCAAATGTAGGTGGCTCGGCATGTTCATTGTATGCTAATAAACTTACCAATACATCTGGGTGTTTATTTCTTATAGACTTAGCTAGTTTATTTGCCAATCCAAAAACTCGGTTACTTATTGAGCCTTGAGCCAAACATTTAGAGCATTTACAATATCCTCCCCCATCGCTAGGTTCTATTCCAATTGTTTTTGATATTGGGTGGCTAGGTCCGTACTTAGATATATTTTCCTCGAGCTTCTTTATTCTATCTCTTATAACTAGATTAACTAATTCCCTATTTCCAATACAAAATTTAGCACTTTCAATATTTGAATTTGTTAGTGGTATAGCTAAAAACTGTTTTTTTTTAGTGAACTCACTCCTGTTTCTCTTAATTATTTCTGGCCAAGAATGACCTTTAGATTTATATTCCATCCCTAGTCTATTCCTCGCCGACCATAGCTCCCATTCTTTCGAAATTTTATCCTCGGGATCGAGCGGATGCCCATAGGCAAATCCTCCTCCACCGTAAAATCTTCTGTTTCTAAAATCTGGAGAAAAAGTCCTATTCAATTCTAACAGTCTTTTTCTTTTTGGTGGTTTCTTCGTCCACAACTCTCCTGGGAAATACCATCTATATCCAAGTTCGTGGAGGTAAGAATATCCACCTTGAGACAACCCTGATTCACTTGGGCTAGTTATTGTTATACTATCATCTTGAACATTAACTTTTGCATCTTGATATTCTAGACCATCTTCACCAAGTTTAACAAGATTGTATTCTACTTTAATTTTTTGGTCAACGATCTCCGCTAACAAAGTAGCGATATCAGTTAATTGCAGTTTTACCTCATTACTGAAGTCACCATTTGAGCTAAGTTTTTCCACATGCGATTTACTTGATCTACATGACATTATTAGAATTAGACTACTGATGTAGAAAAGAAAAGAAATTTGTTTAGATATCCGCACTAATCCATTACATCTTTAAAGAACTTAAAGCCCATAAGTAATATTGACATCAAAACTCCACCAAGCATCGAATACTTTACAAAAGCAACCTTCCATGACACTACCGTTGGAATGATCGGTCGTCTTGGAAAATCTATTACCTGTACAACTGGTGTTTTATTTTTGAGACTAAAATCCGTTACTTCTAATTGTTTGACGACTTCAGCATACATAACATTATGTATAGCAACTTCCCTTTCCAATCTTAACTCCTTAAGGTAGCCTTTAACAGTTTCCAAATTTCTGTTACTATCTTTAAAATCCGCTAATTGATATTCTACTGTTTTTAAAACACCAATAACAGAATCCCTTTTTTCTTTCATAATATCATAAGTTTTCTGTTGTTTCTCGATTGATTTTTCAATAAAGAAATCACTTAATCTTATGTAGATATTGTTAAGAATCCCAAGGGTTATATCTTGATTATCACTCTTCATGCTAATTGTCATAATACCACTATCTTCATCCAACTCTGATGATAATAGGCGCGGAATTCTCGCATTCGGATTCCCATTCACAAGGTTATAAATTAGATTGAGGTACAAATTTTCATTTTCACCAAATGAATCTGTATCACTAGATGAAAACCTAAAATCTGGATTGGCGAGCAATCTTTTAGGCCACTTTTCTAGGTAATAGAATCCAAGTGCCTTATAATCACCAACAAGTTCTTCAACTGTATATTTATCTAAAATATGATTGGCTATAAAATCATTTTTCCCGTCAATACTTATTGTATCAAACAGAGTCTTATGAATGATGTTTCTACTAGCGAATAATTCAAGAATTTTCCCAAGGTTAGTATCTTGGTTCTTTGCCCCAAAGAGGTTACCAATAAGATCCATACCAGGTAACGACTCACCTGATTTTTCATCCATCATATATGTAAGTTTCTCCGAATATTTAATCGGTGTTGTGCTAGCAAGAACAGCAAAAAGTATTCCTAAAACAAAAGCAAAAAGGATAATAGGTTTCCAATTTGACAAAAGATATTTAAGATATTCTAATACCTTAAGAATAATATCCTTAAGTGTAATCTCTTGATAGTCGTCTTTATGATAAATATTATTTTCCAATTATAATGTTTTAATCTAATCTGTCGATTAACAATAATAAAGTCAAAATAGAAGTAGCTTGAGCTACTGCATTACTAAGTACATTATCCCAATCTATCTGTTTTTTATCTGAATTAATTTTCTCTTCTTTTACTGGTTTTGGAGCAACTGAAATAATAGATCCTTTTTCTACTTCAGGATAATTTCTCCAAAATAAAAATCGATTAGTTCCTTTTACCCTACCACTTTGGTCTGTAACTCTTATGTCACTTTTATTTCCTGTGTCTCCAACTCCCCCTGCATACTTATCTATATAATATAATGCATTTTTTCCTTTTTCAAATGGAACATTTATTTTCTTAGAATTTGCCACAACACTAGGGTAAGTATAAGCCGCTCTTGTTTCACCAATGATAGTAACTAGATTTTCTAGTTTTGGAATTATTACATCATCCCCTTCAAAGAGAGTTATGTCATTAAATGAGTTTGGATTTTTCATAGCTTTCTCAAAATCTGAAATAATAAACCCTTTACCGTTCCAATCTCTATATAATTTGACTCCTCCAATAAAGGCTTCTTCTGTAAGACCACCAGCTCTTTCGATTAATTGAGAGAAAGTCTCATTATCATCCATAATAACATAGTATCCAGGATACTTCACCTCACCTCTTAACCTTACTCTTCTCTGCAATTCAAATTCAGGTGCTTTTCTAATAAAAATTTCATCAAAAGGCCTTAAAACAAAATTATCATTTCCAATTACATTATAGCTTGAATCAATTTTTATTGTTGCGCGTAGAACTCTTGTTTCTTTATTATCCGAAAAATCAATTCTATATACATCCACTCTATTTAAATCTGCAGCCATCTTAACTCCTTCTGAAAGATATAATAAATTACGGATTGTTAAACTTTCATCGTAATCATATCTACCCGTTTTTCTTACTTCTCCAGCAACTGTTACAAATAAGTTATCCGCAAATTGTTCTTTCGAGTAGACATAAAGAGTATCATAAGGCATAATATTTATATTATTTGTACCTCCCACATTATTCAATGCATCTAACAAATCAACTCTAATAATTTCTGACTGTTTTACTTTATCAAAATTTTTACGCTTCAAATAAGCAAAACCCTCTGAATCGGTCTTGACACCACCAGCAAAAAAAATAGCGTCATTAATTTTCAATCCTTGACCATTACTGTATTCGAAAGAGCCTGGCGTTCTTACTGCGCCTTTTACTGTAAAGTTTGCTGCGTCAGTATAATTTTTTTCCGAATAAATTCTCAGCTGATCTCTTGATTTCAAAAGTACATTATCTTTTGAATCTTTATTTTCTATAATTTCAGCAAGATTTATTGGCAAATATTCAATCGATTTCCCATCTGCTTTGTACCTTTTCAAATAAGCTAAAGACAACATCGCAAAATCCTTTATATCAATCTTTTCTAACAAATCAGAAACTCTGTCATTGTCTGATATTGCATAGTCATCCTCTATCGTTACCGCTCCCTTGACAGAAACAAAATTCTTATACTTTTCGATTAGACTTTTTACAAGGATCTTATCTCCTCCTTGAAGCTTAACAGAAGGGGATGTGTTAAAATCAATATCTGTAATTTCCTGAACACCATCAGTAGTCCTAATCAATTGTATTTTAGATTTTACAGCATTTTTGGAAAATCCTCCTGCAAATTCTATTAGCTCTTTCAAGTTTTCAGAAGGAAGTAACTCATAAATAAATGGTCTCTTTATACCTCCTTGAATTGACACTAATTTTTCAGCAACTGGAACATAAATAATATCATTTTCTTCCAAATAAAAATCATTTGATATTGAAGGCTTTAATAAATATTTATAAACGTCGATGTTTTTATTAGGCGTTCCAGCTCGCATCAATAAAATATTTCGAACAGATCCTATATCATTTGGTCCTCCTCCAGCTACAAGAGCGTTAAAAGCTGAATTAATTGCAGGAATATTAAAACTTCCATAATTATTAACCTCTCCAACAATATTTACATTTATATTCCTAGAAAATACAACAGTAACTTCAAATTCTGATGCTTCAAAGTTATAATAGTTTCCAAATCTTTTTCTTAATAAATCTCTAATTGCCTCTAATGTAAGTCCTTTCAAATAAATACGAGGCATCCCTTGAGGCTTTATAAAACCTTCCTCATTAATCGTGTAAACTTTACTTTCTTGTGAATTACCCCATATGGAAACACCAATTTTATCATCTACTCCAAGAACATATGATCCAGGTGGTTTAATATCTTGGGACTTTCGATATAATTTTATTCTTTGTGATCTAAATAATTCCTGTCCGTAAATTTTGGCTTCTGGAAGTTTATCTATTTGATTATCAATTAATGTTTCTGAAACAGCCTCTTCTAAGGAAGCTCCATCATCAATCGATTCTGAAACCTCTTCAGCTTGTCTCGCAATAATTGCTTTGCCTTCATCATCTAAAGTATCAATCGCAGCAGTTTTAGAACTAACAGAGCTTTTTGCCTTTTCTGCTGAAAGTTCGTCCATAACTTCTTTTAAGGATTTTTCAGCTTTTAAAATATCTGTTGGATTATTTGGATCTATATTATCCAAATCAACTCCTTTTGCAGCAAGTCTTTTTCTTACCTCTTCATCGTTAAGACCTTTTCTATCTAATTCTTTTCTAGCTTTTTCCTCTAAACTTGGAGAAATCTGAGCATAGCTACTTGTAGCAAATGCAAAAAGAAGAATTAATAAAAATAAATGTTTTTTCATCTTATATAGATTATGTTAGATCAGGATATAGTTATAACTATTATATTAAAAAACTATCCTTTAATACATGATTTTTCAATTGATTATAAAAATTTAATATATTCGAAATATTTTCAACTAATTCAGTATTCAATTTTTAAACCATTCTAATGTCTTAAATATACCTTCTTTGACCATCACTTCTGGTTTATAATTAATACTCATTTTCGCTTTCTCAATACTTGCTAGACTATGAGGTATATCTCCAACCCGACTTGGGCCATGAATAGCTTTAATGTCAATATCCGCAGCTTCGCAAATATACTGCCATAGTCCACTAAGAGTAGTTCTATCACCACATGCTACATTATAGATCTGATTAATAGGACTATCATTGGTTCCATTTAAATCTCCTTCTTCACAAGAGGCAATGAATAATGCTTTAATATTAGCTTGTACAGCATTGGCAACATATGTGAAGTCTCTGCTGAATGTTCCGTCACCGTTTATTGTTGGTGCTCTACCTTCAGTTGCTGCTTTCATGAATAGTGGTATCACTGCCGCGTATGCCCCATGGGGATCTTGCTTTGGACCAAAGACATTAAAATATCTCAATCCGATGTATTCAAAATCATCGTAGGTTCTTGCAAAAACGTCTGCATATAACTCATTCACATATTTTGTGATAGCATATGGGCTGAGTGGCTTTCCTATAATATGTTCTACTTTAGGCAATCCTTCACTATCTCCATATGTAGAAGAGGATGCTGCAAATATAATCCTCTTCACCCCACACTCTCGTACAGCTTGAAACATATTAAGTGTCCCACCAGTATTAACTCTATCAGATGTAATTGGGTCTTTTATAGATCTTGGCACAGAACCTAAGGCAGCTTGATGACTGACGAGGTGCATTCCTGTGCATGCTTTCACACATGTGGCATAATCAGTAATGTCGCCTTCCATGAATTCGAAATCGTCACGACCTATGAACTCTTCGATATTGTGTTTGAAACCATTGGATAGGTTGTCCAGTACTCTGACTTTCGCCACTCTATCGTCATTGAGTAAGGCTTCGACGAGGTTGGAACCGATGAAACCAGCACCGCCAGTTATTAGGACGGTGGATGAGTGACGGTGGACGGTAGACGGTTTTGGGTGAATGATGGATTGTGATTTATTATTATTCATTATACTTATCTTCTAGACTTTATTAGATTTTTAAGCATGGCTCTTACATGTTCATATTCATCCTCGAGTATACTTTCTTGTTCTTTCGAAATAAACGCTACTCTTTCCGCAATAATTAGCTGGGTAATCACCTCAGCGCTTGACCCCAATGCCATATTAAAGTATCTTATTGAATTTGGATTAGTTCCTGATTCATCGCCCTCAGCTATATTCGAAGGAATAGAAATTGCAGCAGCTCTGATTTGATCCTTAAATCTAAAATCCTTAGACCATGGCTCCTTACTCGTAATTTCATAAATCTTAATCGCTAAATCAGTAGCCTTCTGCCACACTTTTAGATCCTTAAAATTCCCCATAGTTAATTATTTCAAATAGCTCGTCTGCCGTAAACCGTCCACCATAAACCGTAAACCGTCCACCGTAAATCGTAAATCGCCCTACAATCTCCCATCTACTTCAGCCTTTGGTAATATACTCTTGACATCATACAAAACTCCTTCCTTCTTCATGAACTTCTTCATATCAATATCCAAAAATTCTTTGTGAGCAACTGTGAGTATTACTGCATCATATTTTTGAGTGATCTTTGATTCATCATTCTCGATATTAATACCATATTCATGTTTGACTTCATCTTTTTTAGCCCAAGGGTCAAAAAGGTCTACATTCAAGTCATATGCCTCTAATTCTCTATAAACATCTATTGCCTTTGTATTTCTGATATCAGGACAATTTTCTTTGAATGTGATTCCCAACATAAGAACATTGGCTCCTTTCACCTTGATATCTTTCTGAATCATCAGCTTTACGATTTCACTCGCAACGTAGTGCCCCATACTATCGTTTAGCCTTCTTCCAGCTAGTATAATCTCTGGGTGGTAACCTACCTCTTGTGCTTTTTGTGCTAAGTAGTACGGATCTACGCCAATACAGTGTCCACCAACTAGACCTGGTCTAAAAGGAAGGAAATTCCACTTTGTACCCGCAGCTTCTAATACTTCTATAGTATCAATATCCATACGATTAAAAATCTTGGATAACTCATTTACAAAAGCGATATTGATATCTCGCTGACTATTCTCAATCACTTTTGCAGCTTCTGCTACTTTGAGTGATGCAGCCACATATGTACCCGCTGTAATTACAGACTTATATACTGTATCAATCACTTTTGCAGCTTCTGGTGTAGAACCCGATGTTACTTTAAGTATTTTAGTAACTGTATGTTTCTTGTCCCCAGGATTGATTCTTTCCGGCGAGTATCCAACGAAGAAATCTTCATTAAATTTTAGACCCGACACTTCTTCCAAGACTGGAATACATTCCTCTTCCGTAGCACCTGGATAGACTGTAGATTCGTACACTACATAATCTCCTTTTTTGAGTGCTCTCCCTACTGTTTCACTTGCTTTCTTAAGCGGTGTCAATACTGGTCTATTGTTCTTATCTGTGGGTGTTGGTACAGTGACTACATAGAAATTGCAACTATCTAGAAAATCTTGATTTGTAGTAACATAAAGACCATCATTATCGAAGTCTTCTGTAGAAGCTAAAACAGCTTTCAGATCAGCATCCTCAACTTCAAGCGTAGAATCTTTTCCACTATTGAGTTCATCTACTCTTCCTTGATTGATATCAAACCCAACTGTCATGTACTTTTTACCAAACTCTACCGCCAATGGTAGTCCAACGTATCCGAGACCGATTACTGCTATTTTATGCATTTACTATTATTTTATTTTGTTGTTGTTTTCAGACTAGTCGCTTTTTGACGCCTTTGTTTATCTTGAGTCACCAATCCAAATTTATAATTTGTGACTTACTTTATAAAATGTCCAAATTTGTCTTTCTTGGTGCGAAGATATCCAATATTCTCTTTTCTAGAAGCTATGTCAAGATCTATTCTAGAATGTACAGTAACCAATGGATCATCATCCAACGATTTTATCTTATCTGGATTATTGGTGATTAAATTAATCTCTTTTAAATCTAGATCATGAAGAATAGAGATAGCGTCGTCATACGTCCTATCATCATAGCCAAATCCAAGTACTTTGTTGGCCTCCGCAGTGTCATATCCTAGATCCTGTTCGACATATGCATGCAACTTATTGATGATTCCTATTCCTCTTCCTTCTTGTCGAAGGTATATTACAAGACCACCATGTTTATTGATATAATCTAATGATGCATTAAGTTGCTCACCACATTCACATCGATAGCTGCCGAATACATCACCAGTCATGCACTCAGAATGAACTCGGACATTGACTGTCTTAGAAAAATCAGTCTTAGGATTTATTAATACCATATGCGGCATTTGCTCGTTCGAATCCAATGCATAAGCTATTACTTGGAATACTCCATGTTTAGTAGGTAATGGCGCTTGAGCTTGTTTTTGGATTTTATTCAACTTTTTTACTGTATTTTTACTGACATACTTTATTATAAATGAAGTATTACACTATTTTAACTGGAGCCATCTCATCAAAAATACATCATAAACAAAATATTCTGATCCATTCTCCCTGTATTGTTCATGAACTATTTGTTCTTTAATTAATGTGTTGAGCGCTAGTTTTGCAGATGAAGAAGAAAACTTATACCTTGATAAGAATTCTTTTCCAAAAATGTTTACCGCTATTTCCTCTTTTCCTATTGCTCTTAAAAGTAAAAACTGGTTTTTTGACAATGTTTTTTCAAAGAAATAGTACGCCCCTTCAAAATATTTGATGCACCTATTCATCGCTTTTGCCAAATCTACATCTTCCACCTTTTGCTGCGTATTCATGAAGAGATTATTGCATAAAAAGTGTGTATAGAACGTATACCTTTTTGTCCATGTAAGTATATCATCCACCAAAGTATCGCTAATCACCTTTCCCGCATTTTTAAAATGAAGTTTGATAAAATCAAAGTACGCATCATATGGGATATAGTCTAGATTAATCATCTGAGTGCTAGAAAACATTGGTTTTTTCGGACTTGCGAATAACATTGCCAATAGATGCTGATCACTACCCGAAAAAATAAAATGCAAATTTTGCGCTTTTTGAAAATACGATCTTATTGTCGCATCTATAACTGTTGCCTCTTTGTAATTTTCAATTTGTTGGAACTCGTCTATTGTGATCTGGATTTTCTCAGATCTAGCCATCAACATTTTCATTACTGTATCGAATGTCTGACCAACTTGTTTCTTATTTTGAATATCTACACTCAATGTCGGCATTCCAGTAATTGGGTCTATGCTTGCTTGTGGCTTCACGTTTCCAAGAGCTTTCAAAAACTTAACCACTTGCGGTTCTACACGTTCTAACGACTGCAATACTGAAGTTATAAAGGCATTAATAAACTCCACATCAGATTTAGTATTGAGAACATCAACATAGATAGTAATCACGTCCCTCCGCATTGCTAAGTAATAATGCATGTGCGAAATCAAACTTGTTTTGCCCAGTCTTCTGAATGATGACAGTACAGTATTCGTTTTGCTATCAAATGCTTTGATCAATTCATCTACTTCCTCTTTACGATCACAGAAGTACTCTGGACCTGAATAGTTGAATAATTCGAAAGGGCTATTATTGTATTTTGTCGCTGTCATTTAGCAAATATACGATTTCATAATTTATGATTCATAAAACATGAATCATTTTTTATGAAGTGTAGTTTAATGGTGTGCTGAACTTATTCGGCACATAGTAGCTTATAATTATTTTGCCACGCAAGGTCTACTTTTCTAATTATTACCTTAAGATTTAGGATTCTGTTTACCATTGCTTGAAGATAATACTTTTTATTCCATTTTGTATTTCATAAGAAACGGTTCTACCAAAATAAATTTGGTAGGCCATTAGGTTCTAGTGGGGTTCTGAGTTTATTCGGAACTTTAGGCGATTAGCCTCAAGAGGTACTTTCCGTAGCCGCTTTTTTCTAGGGGTTTTGCTATTTTTCTTAATTGATCAGCATTGATATACCCCATACGGTAGGCCACTTCTTCTATGCAACCTATCTTATAATCTTGCCTCTTCTCAATCACTCTAACAAATT
>Ga0114957_1004161_pt1 | contig 12610 bp, 8 predicted proteins | sample BantaG_FD_87175 | JGI IMG/M metagenome (GOLD analysis project Ga0114957, IMG submission 87175) | Marine algal microbial communities from Bantry Bay, Ireland - BantryBay_4 metaG | ecosystem: Host-associated > Algae > Red algae > Unclassified | place: Bantry Bay, Ireland | collected 2014-11-21 | reverse complement strand
TTAAGGCTTACAAGCCTTTTAAAGCAATGATACTTTATTCAGGTATCTACTTAAGAATACTATACAATTTTTTCACAAAACGTATTCCGTACTTTTAGATTTTATTAAAGGTTATTATTATTGACTTAGAGAATTATTAAACGACTGGTGTTCTGATTAAATTAATTATCAAGACCATCAAAATTTTGAACTGGCCAATAAAGTCAAAAGTACTTTACGTTCTTTAATCCTTGATTTGGATTATGAAATTTTATTGAAGTGGAATATATAAATTCCATTTCTTTTTTTTTTGCTACTACTCCATACATTCACAAAACCGGATACCTGTCTAGGCAGAATACCTATGATCAAATCACAATCTCATCTAAAATCATCCCTGCAACCGCCGCCGTCAAAAAACACGCAATTGTCCCCCCAATCAATGACTTAATCCCCAACTCCGTCAGCGTAGGCCGCTGCGAAGGACTAATCGCACTGATCCCTCCAATCTGAATCCCGATAGAACTAAAATTAGAAAAACCACAAAGTGCATACGTAGCAATAATAATAGATTTGTCGTTAAGCTGAATGTTAGCGTCCGCAATCATGATACTCAGATCTACATAACCCACCACCTCGTTGATTGCCGTTTTCTTCCCCAACAAAGATCCAACTAAAATTAAATCCTCCGAAGGTGTACCCAATAGCCAGGCGATAGGCGCAAAAATCAACCCTAAAATGGATTCCAGGTTAAATGCTGCAAACCGTCCATCCGTAATATTGTTGACGACCTCATTCAGTCCCGTAAGTCCACCAAACCATCCCAGTATCGCGTTTACCATCGCAACAAGCGAGATAAAAACAAGCAGCATCGCTCCCACATTCACGGCCAGTTTTACTCCATCCGTCGTACCGATAGAAATAGCATCAAGCAGGTTGTTTCCCAACTTTTCTTTAGGAATATTAACCGTCCGATCCACATCCGGATTAGTTTCTGGATAAAGTATTTTCGCTGCCACAATTGCCGCAGGAGCAGAAATAATCGAGGCCGTCAAAAAATGAAGGGCATACTCCGGCCCAAGCAACGAAACAAATAACGCAAATACGCCACCCGCAATCGTCGCCATTCCTCCAGTCATCAAACACATGATTTCAGATTTCGACATCTTGTCAAGGTAGGGTTTTATCACCAGCGGTGCTTCCGTTTGTCCAATAAAAACATTGGCAGCAGCGGCCAGACTTTCAGCTCCGGAAAGATTCATCACCTTACTCATTCCTTTCGCAAAAACATAAATCACTTTTTGTAAAATACCCAGATAATAGAGCATAGCAGAGAAAGCCGCAAAGAAAATAATGGTAGGTAAAACCTTAAACGCAAACATAAAACCGACCTTATACATGGTCATGGAATAGCCGGTTTCCGTAGTCAAGGCTACCTCACTACCCGGAGCAGAAGCAGGCCCCATCCCCGTTACCAACCACGCCCCATCCGGCCACGCCCCAAACACAAATCTCGCCCCAGCTTCCGTAAATCCCAGCAAGGCCACAAATGAATCCGATACCGTCTTAAACCCCTGATAAATAAAGTTAACCTTTAGTATCAACACCGCTAACACAATCTGCAATGCAATCCCAGACACCACCAGCTTCCAATCAATCGCCTTGCGATTTGCACTCAGTAAATAACAGATCGCCAGCATAGAGACAATGCCAATAGCACCTCGAAAAATGTCGTTTAGTAAGTCCATAGTTTTGTTAAATTGTTTGCTTAGAGATCGTAATGTAAGGATTGTATAGGAATTATGGTAAATTTGAGGCTAGTGAAAATTAAATTTCTCTTTGTAAGCTCGACTTCAGTCAAACTTTGCTATTGGCTAAAGTCAAGATAAGTTAATAAACCTAGCTTCTCCTACATGAAACCATCTTTTATTATCGGCATAACGGGCGGCTCCGGATCTGGAAAAACTACCTTGATTCGAAATCTCCGCAAGCAATTTTCCAAAAAAGAACTCTGTGTCATCTCGCAGGACGATTACTATTACCCACGTGAAAAACAAAAAATTGACGCAAAAGGAATTCATAATTTTGACCTGCCAGGAGCCATCAATAAAAAAGATTTTCTAAGAGATATTCAGTTACTCAAAAAGGGCAAAACCCTCGAACGGATCGAGTACACCTTCAACAACGAAAAGGCAAAACCTAAAACCCTTACCCTGCGTCCGGCAAAAATTATTGTCGTAGAAGGATTGTTTATTTTTCATTTTAAAAAAATAAATGCCTTGCTCGACCTGAAGATTTTCGTACACGCCAAAGAAAATATCAAACTCATCCGACGAATCATTCGAGACCAGACCTGCCGAAACTATCCCCTCGAAGATGTCCTTTATCGTTATGAACATCATGTCCTTCCTAGTTTTGAAAAATATATTGCGCCGTATAGTGAATGTGCCGATTTAGTCGTTAATAATAACGTAGACTTTAAAATAGCAATAGAAGTATTGAGTGGATTTATTAAGAAAAAATTATGCGAATAGCTTACTTGTTCTTTTTGATTTTTATTTTCATCAATACTTCCAGCCTGGCCCAATTAGAAAAAGGCAGCTGGATGCTTAATGGATTACTTTCGCAACGCAATTCTTCTTCTGACATAGTAAATACGTCAAATCAATTTAATCTGACTCTCGCTCCTGAGGTGTCTCTGATGGTAACCAATCGGCTAATGCTGGGCGGAAAACTGGGAATAAATATGTCCAGGAGCAGAAATATTCGGACTACCCCTGTCAGTCAGGAATTACATATCCGGCACTATTTTAAAAAACTGGACAATTACTATTTATTTTATGGTGGAAAACTGAGAAATGAAAAGAATACGATCATACCGCAGGGAGGAAGAAATAGAATCGAAAGAGAACAATTTGCGCACATTTATACCGGTTTGCAGGTTTTTTTGCAACAAAATATTGCGCTGGAATTCTTAATGGATTATACGATGCTGACAAGGACGGAACTGATTGGTCAGGGATTTTTTTATGGAAGTGATGAGTTGCGGTTTAGTGGCAGACTCCAGTTTTTTCTTCATGCCAGTACTATAAAGGATACCTCAGCGGTTGACTATCGTTTTCGCAAAGGTGACTGGCTGATTGGCGGTGCATTTACGCTGGAAGATCCAAATGAACTGCAACCCGTTTTACTTAGATTTTTTAAAAATGGATGGGCGGCCGGATCGAGGTTTAATCTAAGATTTCAAAATATGTCTACTACGATTGTCACTCTGGGATTTTATCCCTTAGTACGAAAATATTTTTTCCAACATAAAAAACGAAAAATATTTTTACAAGCAGGTGGAGGAATTGCTGGAAATTATTTTTATTTGAGTCGACCAGATAGACCTAAAAAATGGTTTACTAACAGCAGAAGTATTACTGTAGAAGCAACGATAGGCTGGTCTACCTTTATTAATAAAAACATCAACCTGGACTTTTTTATCTCTCGTGACAGAACACATATTATCCCTAACGGGAACAGGAGGAGTGTTAGAAATTTTGATGTTTTCAGTATCGGATTAGCTTTTCAGGGCATACTTCGACGATAAATATTACGCAGATGAAAATATCAAAAAACGCTCTTTATTTGTTTACGGCTTTTCTTTTTATTATAACAATGGCCTGCACCTCAACCAGTAAATTAGCCACTACCACTCCAATCCTTTCAGAAACCGCTTTTCTTCAGCTACCCTCGACAAAACCAGGAAGTTACGACACAAATATAAAACTCACCAATGGCCACCCCTGGCCTATACTCCTACACATTCCTGCAACGCCCACAACGCAGCCACGCCCCCTCATCCTCGCTCTCCATTGGGCTGGCCCACCAGCAACTTATCAGGAATACGCCTCCTGTCTTGCTATACCCGCACTAAAACACACCAGTGCCATCATCGTCGCCCCCTCCTCCGAAAATGTCCGCTGGTGGGAATCAGAAGGCGCCAGTCGAATCGAAAATTTTATTCAACTAGCCAAAAAATACTGGCCCATCGATTCCACAAAAATCCTCCTCACCGGATACAGCAACGGAGGAACAGGCTCCGTCGCACTCGCCCAACAATTACCTCCCGGAACCTTATCGGCCATCATCCCCATCGCCGGATCATACCCCGATTTAAATAAGCTAACGGTTCCCGCTTACTTTATCCACGGAAACAAAGACGAACTATTCGACTTTGAATCCACCCGCTACGCAGTAGACCAGGCCATGCGAAAAAACGAAAAAATAAAATTTATCACCGCAAGTGGAAAAAGCCACTATCAAGCCTGCTCGTATGTCTCATACTTGAGGGCAGGAATAGATTGGGTAAAAAAAAATGTGTGGAAGGAATAACAGGCCTTTAAAGCTAAGCAACCCCTAAACCCTCCAGACCACTCACCGCCTCAAAAAACTCCCCGTCCATTGCAAACTCCCCTTCCGAATATTCATCCAATACTGACCACCAGGCAGAAAACCAAGATGCACCTGCTCCTCACCAAAACCCAATCGTCCACTCCACACCTGCTGACCATGCACATTAAAAATTTCATATTCACTCACCCCTTCCAAATCACTATCAATAATCAACACCTCATCCACCAACGTATTCACCAATGAAATACCAGATAATGTATTGTCAATTGTACTCACGGTATTACTAATCTGAAGGTTATCCGCACAAAAATAAGCAGGAGTATTCATTCCAAACATCCCATTATCAGAAGAAGAAAGACTAAACACCAAACTATCCTGCGCACCAAAACCAACAGGTAAATCTACCGTCGTCCATTCATCTACAATATAATCCTGGCTATTGTCCTCAAAACGGTAATCAGCCAAGTAGAAAAGGACAGAGTCTACCAATGCGCCTCCTTCATATCCCTTGATAGTCAACAAAAAGAAATCAGGATCATCTCCCGTCTCACCGCCAAATTTCTTGGCAAAACTGTCTCCATCCCGCATACTCAAATAAGGATACGTCGCATTATTTATCTGAAGTGAATTAACCCGAATCGTACTGTTTTCAGGAAATAAAATAAAACTCTTCCCACTAACAAAACTAACCGCATACGTATCCGAACCAGCTCCACCTGCTCCTGAAATCGAACTGTACTGATTCATAAATCCAGGCGTCTGCGTATCGGTATCCGTTGAAATCGCCCATCCAGTCCAAAAATCAAATTCTGAATTGTAATCATTAGGGAATCGAAGATCTTCGGTCTCAAACCATGCTTCCGGCGAACTATCATTATCAAAAGTTCCTGTCGCTAACCCAAAGTCTTCAAAATCTGCTAATTGACTCATGCCACAGTAAGCAGTAAAAGATAAAATAATTAATGTAAATACTTTTTTCATGTTGTAATTGTTTTTGTAATTTTTATAATTAATATTTTAGATTTATTTATTTTTCAAAATACTACGCACCTGTATCTCCCAATGTCTTCCCGGCATTCCCTGACGATCCAGTATTCTATACTGCGTATTCCAAAAATTGGGGATACGTAGATTGATTTGGTGGTTCCATTGACCGGTATTTATGGTGTATCCTAACGAGAAATTGCCGAGGTGATAACGGGGTAGGGTCGTGTTGTTCAATGTCGTTACCGAGCCAGTTAGCCGATGTTGATAAAGAAAAATGGCTTTTTTATACCTCATTTTCAAGATCGAAAAAAACTGATGTTTAGGCGTATAGACCAACTGACTCCCTGCATTAATTCTTGGAGTAGCAATACTTTTTTTATGAATGGCTTTCCAATAATCGTATCCCATTTCCAAAGAAATAACGGAACGATCCGTCTGTCGCGCGATCTTTAATCGCTGCTCAATTCCTTTCGTTTCGACTTCTGCAATGTTCATTGGAGTATAAAAGAAACCAGCAGACGGCAATATCCATCTAATCCAGTTTTTAATATTTCTGCGAAAAACAGTACCCTCAAAATGCGCTTGCCAATTTGTTTTTTTTATCAAGTCAAACCCCATCCCCGCCTCTGCACTCCAACCACTTTCCGGCAACAAATCCGGATTCCCCGTAGGATGATAATACAACGCATTCAAATTCGGTGACCGATAATTCCGACTCACTCGACCTCGAACGGACCACCAAGACAAAGGCCGATAAACCGTCCCGGCACTAGGCACCAACGGCAGCCGATCCCCATCCTGCCATTCCTGCCGGACACTCAAATCAAACTGAAATTTTTCCATCGTCGTCTGCCAGCCAGACCAAATCGCAAACCGATGCTGTTGCGCTGCTTCCTCATAAAGATCCGTATTTGCTTGATAATGAATCTGTTGCAGGCCCATTGTCCAGCGATGATATTTACCAATACTTTTAATTCCTTTCACTTGTCCGATCAGCGTACGAAACCGACTACCATCATCATAGCCAATCAGCGAATCTACATACTGCATATTTTCATCGTATCCTGCGAGTTGTGCTTTTAGCAAAAATTGATTTCCCGTATACTGATAAGCAGCGGTCAATCGTTTGGTGTCGTCCAGCTGATAAGCCACACTTCGAGTCTGAGTAGCGTTAGGTGGAAGCTGACGGTCATTATTTTGATACCAAAAATAAGCGTTGATTTGATGACGATTATTTATCCTGTAGTGAAATTCCTGTAAACTTCCCCATTGTTTTGTTTTTGAATTTGTTTGTTGACGATAAGGAAGATCGGGGCGGATGAGATAGGAAAAATTATTATCTGCTTTACGGTAAAAAGAACGGTTGATTATTTGAAATTTTTTATGGGTATACCCTAATTGAACGCCTTGTTGTTGCAGACCAAATGCACCAGCCGTAGCGGTATACTGCGCCTGCCAATTTCTTTTATCCCAATCCGTTGTCGTGTTAAGCTCGATGGTTCCACCGATAGCACCATTTCCCCAAGCCGCGGTATTGCTACCATAATGTACCTCGGCTTCATCCACAAACAGGGAAGGCAACAGCGAAAAATCCAGTTGACCCAACATCGGATTTTCCAATGGCAGATCGTTCCATAGCACACGAGTATGCTCTGCACTTCCACCTCGTATAGACGTAGTAGCCGAACTTCCACTACCATAAGATTTTACAAATACACCCGTCGTTCCAATGAGCAAATCGCCCAGATGAGCCGAGGCTTGTTGATCTTTTACCTCCTGATCTACTACATCTGAGTACTCCCCACTGAATCCAGCCTTTTCTACCACGATTACCTCCTGCAGCGCCAATGTATCCTGCGTCTGTGCAGATATACATAGCCCACCCATACTAAGAAACAGGAGCAATAACCACCAGCCACGAAGAGACGCTGTCCAATTCATCAACAAAAAAAATGTGGGAAAAAATAGAAAGGATAGGGGAGTACAATGAATTGTTCTATCAGGTAAAAACAATACCCATCAGTAGGGGAAACCTACTAGATTCCGATATCCATTCTTACTATTATCCCGATAGAAAAATGAAAACAGGAACGTGACAGTTCCAAATCCTGGGCAGGTCTTCTGACTTGTCGCACCCGATCCGGCCTTCCCACCCAGAGGGCAGTGGCATATTACGGTGAGTTATTGAACGACTTACAGCTGCGGGAACAGTTTTCGAGTTACACGAAATTCCCTTTTAATCTAAAACCATAAACAGGCTTTAGAACCTAAGACGGTGCAAAGATAAGTATATTAATGGATAATAGAATGAAGTTGTTTAAAAATAGAGTAAGCTAAATGCCTTCCTCTATTTTTAAACAACTTTAATATCCTCCCACAAAATAAAGGGATGTTTTGTCTACTCCTTGATTGCTCTGATCATCTCCCTTTTTCCAGGAGGGCCAGGCAGGGTTTCTACCTTCCAGCCAATAGCTTTTAATGATCGCTTTACGGAGCCTTTAGCACAGTAAGTGACCATGATGCCATTGGGTTTCATCAAATCGTAGACTTTTGTGAATATTTCATCTGTCCATAGCTCGGGTTGAGCATTGGGCGCGAAAGCATCGAAGTAACAAATATCGAACTGCTGTTCAGGATTGAAATCCTCCAGTTTAGATTTGATCTTAGAAAGGGTGAAATGATCGCTAAAAGCGACAGGCGAATCCCAATCCGATTCATGTATTCGGTGGAAACAGGATTTATGTTTTTCCTGATCTTCTTCGATAGCAACGTTGGGATAGTTGAGGGTTTTAGCCATTTCCAGACTAATCGGATAAGGCTCGATACCAGTATAGTGAATTTTTCGACTACTATTTTCTGACTCAATCATCGTGAGCCAAGCATTTAGTCCTGTACCTAGACCTACCTCAAGAATTTCTAGAGAAATACCAGGTTTAGTCGCTTTGAGGCCCGCCTCAATAAATACATGCAAGCTTTCTTTGAGTGCCCCATGACGGGAATGATAACTTTCATTAAACTGTTCACTAATGACAGAATGAGAGCCATCTCCGGTAGTGTAAACTCCGGGAGTTTGGATGTCCATTTTTTTCCTTTTAATTAAATTCTCTTATTTTCCTTTCCATTTAGGTGTAGAAAGAAATTTTCAATATACTTTAGTAAGCCTTCTAAAGTAGTTTTTGGAACAATTTAAATAAGTGTCAAAATCAGTTTGACTACCTACTTAGGTATTTTCATAAGGTAATGTATACAAATGAGTATAACTACCTAAAACCAAGTGTAAACAATGGTTTACACTTAGATTTTAATATTTTTCATTAAGGTCATCACTTGGGGCTACAAAATCCAGAGGTACTATTAATAAGCAAATAAGTGCTATAAGTTTGGAAGAAGTTCTTGTGCTATGGTCTCTACTGTGTTTTCAACAGAAAAAGTAGGACATCCCATACCACGATTGCAGCTAGAAAGCGCTACAATAGCTGATACAAATATAAGAAAAGAAATTTGTTTTTTAGCGTTTTTTAGAATATTCATTGTAATTAGATTAGGTCTTCGATACAAAGTAATGATTAATACGTTAAAAATTACGATTTTAACGTTTTAAAATTCATAGATATTATACTAACTTGCGCCGTTTAGTGCTTCATTTTAAATATATGCCTTACATTTCTCTATAATGCGGATACATCTGATAGCTGTTGGCGGAGCGGCCATGCACAATATCGCTTTAGCTTTATATTACAATCATCATACCGTTAGTGGGTCAGATGACGAGATCTACAATCCTGCAAGGGATCGGCTGATGGCGGCTGGCTTGCTACCTACGGAAATGGGGTGGCATCCTGAACGTATTACAAAAGATATAGATGTCATTATTCTAGGTATGCACGCCCGACCGGATAATCCGGAATTGAAAAAAGCGATTGAACTGAGCATCCCCGTCTATAGCTATCCTGCCTACGTATATGAACAGTCCCAAAATCAGCAACGCGTAGTCATCGCAGGGAGTCATGGCAAAACGACCACTACGAGTATGATTATGCATGTGCTGAAGTTTTATGAACGGGACTTTGATTACCTAGTAGGTGCCCAACTGGAAGGTTTTGATACCATGGCCCGCTTTTCAGATGCTCCTTTGACCATTATTGAGGGAGATGAGTACCTAAGCTCTCCGCTGGATCGTCGCCCCAAGTTTTTACATTATCGCCCCGATATTGCCGTCATCACGGGAATTGCCTGGGATCATATCAATGTTTTTCCCACATTTGAAGGCTATAAAGAACAATTTCTACTATTGGCGCAGTCTATGCCGGAATCCGGTGCTCTTTTTTATTATCAAAAGGATGACCATCTACCTGAATTATTAAATGACTCGTCTATAAAAACGGACGTAAAGCCCTATGATGGTTTTGAGTATTTGGTAGAAAAAAATAAGACCATTTTATTGACCGATTCAGCGGAAAAGGTACCACTAAAAATATTTGGTGCCCACAACCTCCAAAACCTCAAAGCGGCTCACCTGGTTTGTCAGCAATTAAATATCACCGACGAAGCCTTCTTTCACGCCATTCAATCCTTCGCAGGAGCAGCCAAACGCCTCGACTTTTTGTGTCAAACAGAAACAGCCACAGCTTATAAGGATTTTGCCCACGCGCCCTCTAAAGTCAAAGCCACCACAGCAGCTATGAAAAATCAATTTCCAGATCGGGAACTGGTGGCTTGTGTTGAACTCCATACTTTTAGCAGTCTGAATAAACAGTTTTTGCCTCATTACAAACATTCCCTCGCTGCTGCGGATCGAGCCTATGTTTTTTATAATGAGCATACCCTGAAAATGAAAAAATTACCAGCCATCCATCCAGATGAAATTACAGCGGCATTCGACCATCCTCAATTAACGGTGATCCAAAATGACTACCAACAACTGGCATCTGCACTACAGCAATTCACTTGGGAAAATAAAAATCTCCTATTGATGACCTCCGGAAATTTTGGAGGCTGGGACATCAAACCCGCGATTGAAGCACTTTTTAATATTACCAAAAAAAATAAATCAACATAGCTTGTAAACAATGAAGCAGTTAGTTTTTTTTATCAAAACTTTAACGCTTCTTTGCGTAGCAAAACGACCTGCTCATTCGTTAACCAACAAAGCTATTAAGTGCAAGCACTTTTTTTAAAAAACTAAAACGTACACCATGAAATTTATCCCCTTATGGTTGCTTACCCTTTTTCTGGGTAGCAGCAACTTCCTTTTTGCTCAAAAGGCAGAAACCTTCACCATCAGCGGTTACATCCAGGATCTGGATTCCGGTGAAAAACTCATCACTGCCAACGTCTACGACTATCGTTCTGAAAAAGGAGCCGTTTCCAACACTTATGGCTTTTATAGCCTTACCCTTCCCAAAGATAGTGTGCTACTCACTATTAGCTATATTGGTTATAAAAATCAGACCCTGGCCTTGTATCTGGACAAGGATATCACCCTCAATATTGACCTTGCCGCAGAGCTTTCTTTTCAGGAAATAGAAGTGGTAGCCAAGAAGCAAGACAAAATAGAAGAACGATCTCGGATGAGTACTGTGGAAGTTCCAATTGCACAAATCAAACAAATTCCAGCACTATTTGGTGAAGTAGATGTATTAAAAGCACTGCAGTTATTGCCCGGTGTGCAGTCAGGTGGAGAAGGTCAAAATGGATTGTATGTAAGAGGAGGAAGTCCTGATCAAAATCTGATTCTGCTGGATGGTGTACCCGTCTACAATGCCTCGCATTTATTCGGTTTCTTTTCTGTATTTAATGCAGATGCTATCAAGGATGTTACCCTCACCAAAGGTGGATTTCCCGCCCGTTATGGTGGCCGATTGTCTTCTGTTATTGAAATAAATATGAAGGAAGGAGACCTGAACGACTGGCACGGTACCGGTACAATTGGATTGATTGCCTCGAAGCTGACATTGGAAGGGCCGATCAAAAAAGACAAGACATCTATCTTGATTTCAGGACGTCGAACTTATATAGATTTATTGGCCAAACCTTTAATCAAGAAGAATTTTGAAGACGAAGGTTCTTCTGGAACCGTAGGCTATTTTTTCCATGATATCAACGCCAAAATAAATCATAAAATATCCGATAAAGATCGACTCTATTTTAGTGTCTATGCTGGAAAAGATAAATTCTACTTTGAAGAAGATGACAGCTATATTGATAATGGTTTTAAAAACGAATATTCTACCAAGGCGGGCTTGCAGTGGGGGAATGTAACTTCTGCATTACGTTGGAATCACCTTTGGAATAACAAGCTATTTAGTAACAGTACGCTGACATATAGCCAATATAAGTTTGACACAACAGCAGAAGAAAGAGATTTGTATGAAGATGAACAAGGTCGCTCGCTTTCTTCATTTTCGCTCAATTATTTGTCTGGAATTAATGACCTGACGGCCAAAATAGATTTTGATTTCATCCCCAATCCCGACCACTATATCCGTTTTGGAGTCAGTGGTATCCGCCATACTTTTAAGCCCGGAGCATTTGATATCAATATCCGTTCGGAGGAAGACAGCGACGTATTTACCCTTGACACCTTGTTGGGTCAGCCCAATGTAAGTGCCTGGGAATACACGGCTTATGTCGAAGATGATATGCAAATTGGTGAAAATTTTAAGGTCAACGGAGGTCTACATTTTTCAGGATTTTCTACTACCGACAAAACATACCTTTCTCTCCAGCCTCGTTTGGGAATGCGTTATTTACTACCAGATGGTACGGCCCTTAAAGCCTCCTACGCACAGATGCGTCAGTACGTACAGCTACTCACAAATGACGGGATCGGACTACCCACCGATTTGTGGTTGCCTACGACCAATAGAGTCAAGCCACAGGATAGCTGGCAGGTTGCATTGGGTGCTGCCAAAACATTTAACAAAAAATATGAAATCAGTGTTGAAGCATATTATAAAGATATGACGAACCTGATTAGTTACAAGGAAGGCTCCAGTTTGTTTCAGCTCAATGACTGGCAGGATAGGGTCACACAAGGTGATGGTAAATCTTTTGGTGCTGAGTTTTTTCTACAAAAGAAAATAGGACGACTCACCGGATGGCTGGGCTATACCTGGTCAAAAACCAACCGTACGTTTCCCGAAATCAACTTTGGGAAAACGTTTGATTATAAATATGACCGTCGCCATGATATTAGTATTGTTGCTGCGTATAAAATTACCGACCGAATTCGGGTCAGTGGAAC
>Ga0114957_1004160_pt1 | contig 12611 bp, 17 predicted proteins | sample BantaG_FD_87175 | JGI IMG/M metagenome (GOLD analysis project Ga0114957, IMG submission 87175) | Marine algal microbial communities from Bantry Bay, Ireland - BantryBay_4 metaG | ecosystem: Host-associated > Algae > Red algae > Unclassified | place: Bantry Bay, Ireland | collected 2014-11-21 | reverse complement strand
GGGCCCCGCCCCGTTCGGTGGGTGGGGGGGGGGGGCGGGGGGGGGGGGGGGGGGGGGGGGGGGGGGGGGGGGGGGGACAAGGGGTCACTGCGAAGAGGCATCGGGCAGGCATGTCCGTCGCTGGGCGGGGCGATGAGATGTTATCGACTACACCAGCCTGCGCGTCCACGCTCATGTCTGGATGTTCCACTAACCGAAGGCAATGTCGGACGTGCATGGCAACGCCATATCAGAGGTGGAGATTCCTTCTTTGGCCGGTGACAAGGGCGATGTCGTCGGCCTGTCGCTTAGCGGGGCGCGCTGGTCGCAACGGCGGGGCTTGGTCCCTGGAACTCCCTCAATGTCGGTCCAGCGTTTGTGAGGCAGGGCGGAATGAGGACACGGACGGGGGAAGGATGGTGACGAAGGGGGTACTTCCTTGCGAACAGAACGCTGCGAGAGCGCGTGAGAAGAGGGCAGGGGGGGGGAGCTGTGTTGCGGGGTTGAGCGCGCGCAGCGTGTTGAGTCGGAGGGGGGGGGGAGGGGGTGCTGTCTGGGTGCTGTGAGTGTCACCTCAGCGTAAATTTTGCAACGCTTGTACCCACGTGAGGTCGGCTCGGTGGGCGCGGCTCAGTGGCGGGGGGGGGCTGGGTGCAGCGAGACTAGTGGCTGTACAGGTCGTTGTCCATGCCCGGCAGCGAGTTTTGGGGCGATGCAAGGGCAATGCAGCCGGCGAGCAGGTTGAAACGAGGTGGTCAGCCCATGGGGAAACGGGGGGGGGACGCGTCGGGCTCCCGGAAGAGCAAAAAATCTCGCGAGCTGCCCATCCTTGACAATCCCACCCAGATGCGATCCACCTCTATCAATCCCCCCAACACGCGGCCCATCAGTTCAATTCCCCAGACGCGGCCCATCTTATCAATCCCCCCCAGACGCGCCCTCCGATATCAATCCCCCCCAGACGCCATGCGCGCCAAAAAGGTATCGATAGTGCCGTCGCCCTCCTTGAACAGCGATTTGGCCCTCTTGCGCCCCCCCTCGATCGCTTTGTCCGCGGTGGCCCGGCACTCCGGCTCGCTACCCCCGCCCTTGTTTTCTCTCTTTCTCTTGTCTCCGCTCTGTCGTGCCCTCCTCGCGCCCTCATTCGCTGGCATTCTCCCAGTAGCCCTCACCTGGTGGGAGTCGCTGGCCTCTCGGGCCAGGACCATCGCCCGGATCAGGTTGGCACATGACCCTACCGCCGTCTCAGCAGTGTACGTGGCAGCATTTTGATTAAAAATGCCATACCAGGACTCCACCGCCTGCTCTCCATGCAGGCCCACGCTTCCAAAGCGTTCCAAGAACGCGGGGGCGTGATGCAAAAGAATGTGGAGTTTTGGGGAGACAGACACTGATGGGAAGCTGCGCTTCATGAGCCGCACGAATGCGCGCGCACGGGAGCGGAACTGCCGGACCTCACCTGTGTCCACTTCCACAGCTCTATTCAGGGTCCTCCCCAGACTGCCCCAAAGCAATCACAGGCGCTTGTACGCTTGGTGGTGGTGCTCTGGGGTCAAACCGAGGAGGGTGCGGCAAATGGCGTCGCACCCCTGCGCAATGGTGTGCCAATCACGCCCAATGAACACACCACCATGGTGGGGGGCTGGACGCACAGGCACTACGCGGCAAAGCGTCTCGGCCGGCTCGTAGGCAAAGGCCTGCCCATTGTTGCTGCCACGGCAGGAGATCACGATCTCCACAGCCACTCGCAGCAGCCGTAGTGTAATCCCCAGTAGTAGGTGTAAGGGAATGGGCCCAATTTACCTAGGATCAATCATGAAGAGCGGGGGTCGATCAATCGACCGGTGGCCGGTCTGTGACAGATCGGCAATCCGCTACCCTGGTGACGCTCCGGGCGCGCCGGCGGCAACCATCCGCACCAGGTGGGAGGCGGAGCGGAGAGGCAAAGGTGTGGGCCGGTCAACGTCATGCAGCGTGCCGTAGAGGGTGTCCAGATCAGCTTGTGTCGCGCTCGTGGCCCTTCCGCTGAGATAGTTCAGGCAGGGAATGGTGGCGCTCGGGCCCTCGTGCCCGTGCACCGTACAGAGTGCTTCACAGTCGCCAGAGAGGAACAGGCGCACCACACGCCGCACTCAGCCGACAACCACACCCTCGCGCACGAGCTTCCTTACTTGCTCCAAATGCTCACTGAAAAACTCGGCGACCTCGTCGTACCTGCCCTTGTTGGCGGGGCAGACGGCTAACAAGATAGCGCTGCCAAGCTTCTGCGGCCTGCGCTGGTTGATGACCCCCATTACGATCTTCATGGAGCTTGGATGGCCCCCCTTGTCCAGCCCCAGCGCCAGGTGCACGTCCATGACATTTTCTGGAGGGGCTGCAGCGCTGGAACCCGGGTCGTCGGCGGGAGGAGCCTCATACGCAACAGTCTGCGAGACGGGCTGTAGATACTTGTCCCGCAGAAGCCGCTCCACAAAGGAACTAGAAGCCGACAGGGCCTCCAGCTTCTCGTGTACAGCGGCTTTGATGCTCATCCGATGAGCACCAGATGCTGTCACGAACACCCGTTTGGACAGCAGACCAGCCAATCGCTTGCGAGCTTCTTGTAGGACGGGAAGACTCGCGAGACCAACTTGGGAGCCACCCAGACCCATGCGGGGACCATTAGAAGCGGATAGGCTTACCACATGCCTCGCAATCAGCCCAAGCTGCTGCTCGGGCGTAGCGCTGATTGGCACCAGCGCGCCAGAACCGCGGCCGCGGCGGCAGCCTGGCGCAGTGACGGTGACGCTGACCGCTCCAGCGGCCACAGCCGCACTAGCGTGTCGCACAACCGCTCCAGAGAGCAGCCGTACGCCGTGGACCAAGCGTCTGCAGCTCTGGATCCTCCCGACCATAGGCTTGCGAGCCGTGATCTTGCAAGCGTACACAACCTTCCGACCGTTGGCATGTCTGAGGCAAACGTCTGATGGGGTGCTACGACGCAAAATGGTGGCAGCAATGGCCTGAAGCTCAGTACCATCCCGGGCATTCCATAAGGCCCCGTCGCGCCACGCCACCAGAAAGTCGCCACCGGTCGGTGGCCGGACGCGAGAGGTGGCGCGGGGCAGAAGCGCTGTCAGAAACCGCACGCGCAGGCCAGCCGCCTTGCTCCTCGCCAGAGTAGGCCACAGTGTGACTTGGTCTACCACCCTTTCGAGATGCGATATGCGCTCCCGAAAAAACCGACAGTAAGGGCAGGCCGAAGCGGTCGTGGCGTCAGTCTGCGCAGGCGCGTGGCATAGCCTCGGGTCCTCTGGGGCGCCGGGGGCTGTGCTCAGCGGTGGAGGCGGCCGGTTCAGTGAAGGCGTCGGGATGCCGCCCTCTGGATCCACTTGTCCTGCCCCGCTGCGCCTCTTCCGCTTCGCACGGCAATAGCAGCGGTCACAGACACCCAGCGGCACTCCTAGACCGTCCGCACCAGCCAGCTACTTGCAGTGTACCACCGGCAGGGAGTTGACGACATCAAAGATTGGGCCGCTGAGGAGACCTGCGGCTGTTTTTCGCCAGTCCTTCAACCGTGCGCCGGGCTTCAGGAATACTTGTGCGGAAGCAGTGCAGCGGTAAGCCCAGATCTCATTGGTAAAGGCACGCATCAAATCATGGCCGGAGACACTATGCAGGAAAAAAGGCGTCACTCGGAGCAGAGACACGAGAAAGAAAAAGAGAAGGCCTCCAGTGTCAGACCATGCTATACAATAATAAGGGGAACCCGACCAACGGCGCTGGTGTCGGCGTGCGAGCGTGGTTCATCGTTTTCAAGTGATCAAAAGAAGCTGCCGGTCATACATAGGAAGCGTTCGCATGATGCCCATCGTCACGTCAGGTGGGTTGCCGCAGTCTGTGACACACTGTCTGCGGTCCGCCGCCAGAGGATAATTATGCACGTGAAAGAAGCGTGCGTAGAATGGAGTACGAGTGAGAAAAAACTCTGGGGGAAATATGACACGAAAGGGGGCGGCCAGACTTGTGCCTCTCGTGCGTGCAGCCGATAGGCACGCCAGTCATATTGAAATATTGCGATCAGTACTGTATGTTGACGTACCGCTCTGTAAAAGTGGATGTTGCAAGATTCGAACGATAGGAGTCTGGTGAAGAGAACCGAGCCGCGAAGTGCGGCAGGCAGTTGACCGCCCTTGATCCGAGGATCACAGACAGACAGTGTCGAATGCAATCGCGACGCCTTCGTCCGCCGCGGACATAGGGGCGGTACCAATTGGTCGTTCCACCCCCCACAGCGCCTCCCAATCACGGCGGGTCGCACCCCCTCTCACAGAGTGCCAGAGTGTGGGGTCGCTCCGCGACCCCACGCCCCATTCACATTTCGCCACGTCGCAGTTTTTTTTTCGTATACGGCTGTCATACGGAAAGCCGTACGCGACGGCTTCACTGGGCGTGGCGGGGGGGCAGAGGGGCGGACGCCGTCCGGGCCCTGTGACCCATGTGGCAGGACAGTCCTTCTCAGCCACGTAACTCTATTCGCTTTTTAGCGTCATCGCGACCCTTCTCACGCTGACACGCCCTCAGATGTCTGAGAACACGAATGCAGACTGCCACCTCTGAAAAGGAGGTCAAGTTCCGTTATCTAAGTATATGTGTGCATCACTGCACTTTGAGAGCACTCTGTCCTTAAGGCCAGGGAATTCTCCAAACTTGTAGCCGTCTGCTTGATTTTGTCACAACGTGGTTCGCTTTTTGAAGATGCGGTCCGTGCAAGCCTGTGACTTTCAGCTCGCATCTTGCGGCCGTCCAACTATGAGGACACGGTTTGGCAGCATGAGATTATGGCACCCCTTACATGTGTATATCTGATGTGCGGTTCCCAGCTGACACTGGCGCACGGATCTAAGTGGCTGTTGAAGACCAAGTTGCTAATAATGAGAGAACGAATTGAATGCTATATTGCGGTACTATTCCGATTTCCGGAACTAAGTGTCTGCGGCTGGGGACGCGAGCATGATCAAATGTGACAGATTCTGGGCACGGCGGGATGACGTGCGCCACTGGGCGAAGGAGCGCGCATGCAGAAGCACCATCCAGTGAAATGCTTGTCCGCGCATCGTCGTTCACACACACTGGGATCTCTTGTGATTTCGTGCTGCATCCACTGTCATCTCCACAATCCATTCACGTGGACTGCAGCTGTCGTCCGTTTTCCCGTGCCGAGCTAACCTCCTCTCCCCATCCCACCTTCTTCGACACCCCCTTCCACCTATCAATCGCTCTTTCACCATGTCATCCAACTCTCATATTCAACCAAATTTTGACGGCGGCTCGAGAGGCGGCCGGCCTCGGTGCTGGCCGATCCTCATCATCGTCGGAAAAAGGGGACAGCGGGTCCGGATCCCTCGGTCGGGCGCCTGTGGCGCGTCCCGAGACGGCGAATGCGGAGCACCAACGGCTGACTCCTGCCGACGATGACGTGGCGGACGTCGGTGCCTCCTCGGCAAATGCTTGTTCCATTTGTGGGTACCGCCGACGCTCTTCCGACGTTGGCAACAACTTCGGCTCATGTGAGTCCAATGTCCGTGAATGCACCGCGAGCCAGAACGTGCCAGCTCCATTCCGGTCCCAGATCTGCACCTGCTCCGCTGCCAAAGCGAAGCGATGCACACTCAATGCACAGTACGTTTGGGATGGGTTGGTCTCTTTCGACTTGTGGTGCACCTCTTTGGTGAGCATGCACGGCCCAACAAGATTCTGTCTCCTTGTGTGTCGTGGCGTCGTAACAATTTGCTCAGTTGCCACTTGTGTCTGCTAAAGGGCCATCTTTCTCATACTCTGTCGCTGTCGAAGACTTTTGATCTGTCTTTTACCCCAACAGGAAAGTTGTCGATGCACCGAAAGAAGCGTGTCCGCTGGTGTGCGGAATCGTTGGTCTGCGCTAAAACTACCGACGCACACCTGATCCAAGCAGCAGCGGCCGCTTTGCGATCGGCAACGGCGGCCGCTGACCAGGCGCAGGCTGAAGTCGCTCGCCGTCGACATGCTCTGCAATCGGACGTTTCGGAGCAACCAAATGTGGCTCGCGGAGCCATTATGGCTCGGGCAGCCGCGGCGCTGTCGGGTCCCAACGCTCGCGCTGCAATGGTGCGCGGATTGCGCAAATGCTCGCGCTGCAGTGGTGCGCAATCCGCGCGCAGCGGTCTACCTCTCGTCGTTGGCGACTGGCCTGTCAGCGGAGATGCCACGTGACGTGGCGCTTTTGTACGCCGGGGCGAGCCAAGCAGGGGGTGACTTCTGTGATTTGTTGAGTGGGGAGGCCCCCAACGCCACCATTGTGCTTCGAGCAGTTCGTAAGCGCTTGGCGGAAGATGCCGCGGAGAAGCGGATCGCGCAAGTTCCAGGATTGAGGGTCGACTCGGCAGTGTGGGTGGCGGCAGCTCGTCCATCCGAGTGTAAGTTTCCGCTTCCTTTCTGTCTGGTGTGCGCTGTGTCGCGCCATGTGCTATTCTTGGCGCGTTGTGCAGTCTCTCAGCCGGTACATGACTTGCCATTCTAACTTTGCTGTCTACCAGTGGTGTTCGTGGTCCTACCCATGATGGCCTGCTGTTCGATTGCACAATCCTCAGGCAGGCACTGTACGCTAGGAAAAGCCCCCCCCCGCCCCCTCCGTCGGCAAATGCCGCCGCCGCTGCCGGGCCTGCCGTCCAAGGTGGCGCCGATTCGGTCGCCGACGGGTCACGCGAGGCTGGCTTTCGCAAGCTGGGAGCGGTTGCTCTAGCTGAGGACCTGGCCTCGTTTTATTTCGGGCCTGAGGAGAACCCAGAGCGTGCTGCTTTTTTGGAGAAGTCCCGTCGCGGTATGGCGGCCGGTTTCTTGCGTGGTCACACCGTGTGCGGGTCGACCGTGATTTCGATGGAGGTGATTGTGTTGATTTTGTCCAAGTGGGGCGACCAAGGCGAGCCACATCCAGATGTGCCGTCCCTCCCGGTCGGACTGCGTGATTAAGTGTTGTCGTGCGTCACGTCCCAGCGTTGCTAGTGTCTTGCTGTCATATCCATCATTCATGCCATGCGTCTAGTGACAACATTTGGGCCGTTTTACTCACGTACGTCAGGCAGAGATGCAAGCAGACCTTCCCACGGTGCACCCGGCCCACACAGCTCCGGAACGTTTCGCACGGCCTCTAACAAGCTGTGATCAAAATGAGACGCTATATTGAGCACCGTCAGCTTGGTGAGGGCCACCGCGTGTAGGAGCGCTTCAGGTGAACCGGGATACGAGTGGTGAGCCGACTTCAGTACGCGTGAATACTCACTTGACACCTCCTCGATAGGTTGGAACTTGGGGCTGTACGGGGGGAGCCGCAGAGGAAAGATGCCATTGGCACCGATGAAAGCGTCCGCCTCCGCCGAGTGGATGGGCGCATCGTCGTAAAGTAGAACACGCCTGTCGGGTTGCAACACCCAAGGTAGACCAGGTAGAAATTGGTTCATTGTCGGCAGCGGCCCGATGAGGAACAGTATCCAATCGTCAGCGTTTTGGGACGAATGAGATGGGGTAGTCACCGAGTGTAGAACCCCGTTTGTGTAGGAAACCGCCATCACGGTGGATGTCCTTAGCATTGCCCGTCGGTCACGCGACTGGCACTCGTAGCGCACGCCACGCAGCCACCGAACCCGCCGACGCCGCTAGTACCCACCGTCCTTGTGCGTCTCGTCGGCCGAAACTAGGCACCTAAAAGGAACCGCCAAGAGTAGTTTAGTGAAAGCCTCTCGTCTTGCTTGGTCTCGTTCACGACAAAGTCGGTAGAGCTGCTTGTACGAGTAGCCCGCCGCCCGCAGCACTCAGTCGAGGGTGGCGATGGAGCACTTGTACGCGTCGCGGTAACCTGGCAAAGTAGATAAAAACAAGAAAACGTTATTCATTTCTCCGAACAACTGCTCCGGATCCGACATCACAACGGCGGTAATAGCTTTGACGAAATGCTCATCGAAGAGAACGTTGTCGGCGTGACGATTCCGGATGGCCGGGTCTGACCACCACTCTTCCGTGTCCTTGTACGCCTTAATCCATGCTGCCACCGTGCTCCGGTCGCAAAGTAGGCGCTTGGCCGCCGTCGTCTTGCTCTCGCCCTCAAAGAGGACCCATGATACCGCCAACGAACGCACCATGTCGTCGAACATGATGACAAACAGCACCAGACGGGTGCTTGATGCACACACACGGGCACCAAGCTCGGGTCGATGGCCCCTACTGCGTCTTGTCCTGCGCAAGTGACGCAGGGGCATCGAAAGTACCCCCTCAGTATCATTTGAAGACGGGTATCGGTCCGTCGCTTGTTGCGGGCCGTTTCGACTGTGCGGCAATGAATGAGCGGTCCTCATGCACCATCACGATCAATGTTATGCAGCTTTTATGTAATAGCGCAATGCAAGATCAGAGGAGTGAGCATGTAGCACGTTCCACGGTCCATCGCCAAGGTCGAGTAGCGTCTTGTACAAGCGCCAAGTGGGCCTCACGGCGGGCTTCTGAAGAATCTTCTAGCACAGTGTTGGCACGCAATCTCTCAACTGCAGCGATGCTGCTAGCCGTGCCGCCTCAGCCCCGGCGAGCACTCGGACGAATGCCGCCAGAGCTGCCTGCCTGGCGGCCTCCGAGACCCTCAGGTGCCCCACGCAGAACCTTTAGGGGCAAGGGGCCGCGACACGGGGCACGTGATGAAACATGTCGTCGATGATCTCGCGCGGCCTGTTTTCTTCAGGCGTCACGCGCGGCACACCCCTGAAGGGATAGGTGGAGGGGAGGCATTGAATATGCTTCCAGATGCGCCTAGCTGTCAGAAGCCAGAGGCTTAGTCACGAGAGGTCCGCGCCACATGCGGTCCCACACGTGGCGTGCTCCACTGAAGGCAGGCTCTCCGCTGCTGCTGGTGTGTCGTAGGAACCTGCTACGGTGCCTCGGGCTTCGCGACAAAGACAGCGACCCAGGACAACGGAGGTAGCGATAGCGGATCAGAAGCGCCTTCGTAGGTTGAAGAGGCCCTGTGTCAGTGCGTCGCCGGCGGTGACCGGCCGTCTCGTAGGTGCGGCAATGGGAACAAGCTATCACACCGCTAGCTGCCGCCCATCCCCAGATCGAAACTCGGCGGCGCGGGCACGTCTCTGATTGAGTGAGCGCAGCGCAGGTGCAGCTTCTCCGGGGTGTGGCCGACCGCGAACGGCCGCGCCACGCTGCAGAAGGTCTCGGGGCTCATAGCTGCCCTTCTGACGCCGACAGCCAAACGTCCATCCACCTGGCTGCTCGCCACGTCACGCCTAGGCGGCGCGGTCGCGGACGTAAGCGAGTGTGACGCCCAAGTGCTGGTTTCGGGTGTCGCTCACGGCCACCCTACCGGCGTCTACGGAAGCGGCTCGTATCAGAGATGCGCCGTCGCTTGTATCCATCTGCGGGGAAAGTGAGTCATACCGCACCGCAGCCAACCCGGCGGCCGTCACCGCGACCGCCACGCCAGTGCGCTGCCATGCGGGGCCGCTATCAATCAGATCGGACAGAGGCGGCGGTGGCAGCATGCGGGCTCATGTAGCGTGCGGCCGGTGCAGCTACCGCTTGCCAGGCGAGAGCCTTACGATAACCACCGCGGTGCTGGACAGACCCACGACAAGAAGTCGCTAATGTTGTAGTGGTAGCGGGGCTAGCTTCTCAATTGTTCCGTTGAACGCGGCAACGCACTATGCTTACCGTGCCCGGCTGACACTGCCGTTGCCGACTCGAAAAAGCGCCAATGCGCTTTCAGCTTCAGCGGTACCTGATGACAAAATGGCCAAGAAATCGAGCGCGTCATGATGACGCGGCATGGAGACTCAAGCGACGTCACAAATAAGCATGCCGGGTCCGCCCAAGCGACACCAACACTATGAGAGGCACCCCGGGCGCAAGCAGATAGACTGCAGGGGGGCGCGCACCCATAAAGAACCAAAATAGTGCGCCGCGGCTGCCTTTCCAGAAGCCGCGTGGACCTCAGGAGAGCGACGAACGCACCGGATGAGGTCTCACTCGCGGCGGGCTCGCTGCCAGGGAACCGCTACGTGACATGCGCGGCTGACGCATGCGGGGGTACTCTGGATGTGCATACCAGTGAAGCCGGTGCCCAGTTGTGCGGCCAGTCAGACACTGGGGCAGTCGCACCATCCACGTACGACGTGAAGGCAAGCCGCGGCGGCCACTGGAAGTGTGCTAGCCGGGCAGGGACTTCAGTCGCATTTGACACAGCTCGTGGCGTAGTGGCCGCTCCCGCGAGTTTTCTTCTCAGCAGATAGATGTAAGTGAGGCCTGGAGCTGGCGGACAGGCGGGAGCGACAGCACAGGGTCACTTGGCGCCCGAAAAGTTCTCAACCTTCAGCGGTTGGTCGCTGGCTGCTTTCCCTGAGTGGCACTTCGTGGCGGCAATAGCGCGGCGCATCGCCCCGCCGACCAGCGGGGGGCAATCCAGGCTCGCCCATATGTCAGAGAGGTCCATTTGATCTCGAAAAGAAGGCTCTCACCTGAATTGGATGGGCAGGACAGTTGAGGCGCCGCTGAGAAGGGGAAGTAGACACTTGCCGCAACCTGCTATCACCGTCACTGGCCGAGGTGCCGGGAGGTCAGGTGGAGGAAAGTGCCGCGCCATTTTGATTGACTGAAAGCCTGCGGCGTCCAGACGGCGCCCGATAGAGCCAGGAGAACCCAACTGCGGCGTTCGTCTGAAGCACATGCGATAATGTTGGCGCCCGATGAGGCATGATAGACCATAAAGGGCAAAACAGTGAGATCCATAAGGTCACAACAGACCGCGAAAGGAATAGACGGCCACATCCCGGTGCGTGTGGCAGTTAGACCAGCTGGAAGGATAGCCTGTTGAAACGCAGTGGGGATAGGGGTTGGGGGACCACGGTGAAGTGGTTGAGTGGCTTGAGTTTGTGTGTGTGTGTGCGAACGTGCTTTGTTGGTTGTACTAAGGTTCGCCCACCTCTCTCAACGGAGAGAACTTCTCAAATAGTCCCCACCGGCCCAAGTGCTCCCCCCTCTCCCGCCCACACTGACGCCCACGCCCTCGCACCAAATCGAATCACTCATCAAAACAAAAACCACTAGAGCAAAGCGAAGATCAGATCCAAAACATGCCAAAAGTAACGCCCCAAGATGACCCAACACGAATGTGTGCAACTTGACCACGTCTTGAAAATGTACCATGTAAGGTACCGGAAGGGTCATCGACCATCATCCATCCGCGAACCACAAGTGGAGTCGGCAACGAGCATCACAGTCCAACACCGCTGGCTAGTTTAAGGATGCCACGCTGTCACAAGAAGCCGTATTCTACACCACGTGCACGCGGATCACTTCCTGAGTTCGGGTTATTATCGCCGCGCGCTCTGCTAGCTGCTGCATGTTGGTATCGCGGCGGAAGCGGCAGATCGCCGATGCCTACTGCGCAGCCTTTTCATGCGAGAGCTGAGCTTGTCAGCGACTGCTGACGTACGCAGTCGCATAAACACTCGTTCCAGCCTCTTCCTAAATAACGCGAGACACGCTGAGAGAGGCCAGTACTGTGACAATACGCTCAGCCCACCCCACCCAGTTGGGGGGAGGGCGAGCCAGACCGTGTAGCCTGGTAGTCCTGTCAGGGAAAACCCGCCCCGGAAGGAAGCCCCGAAGAGCACACACGCACGGCGTCGACCGGTGGAAGACGCCCCGAGCGACAAACACGAGTTGTGTGGCCGGAAGTTTTCATGCCCGCGTCGAAGGCCTCGAGGCAACACTCACGCCTCGACCTCTTATCCCGTCCGTTACCCTCAGACCCTCGGAAAACCCCCGTCAGACACTCTCAAAGGACCGTCGGAAAACCCTTCTCAGACACCCTCAAAGGACCCTCGGAAAACCCTCCCCTCCGGGTCCACGGGGCCAGTCTCAGCGGAGGACGGCCGAAGCTTCGAATACCGCCTTGAGAAGAGGCGGGGGAAGGGTGCTACGTGACATCCTCGCGGCGCCCCGGGTTCGGGGGCGCGGAGTAACATCGGTCAATAATCCAAGTCGGGTTTACACAAAATGAGGCCCTTAACTAGGGGCCCGACTGGGGGTGTTACTAGTCCCAGGGCAGTAAATTAGGCCCTTAACTAGGGGCCCTCCCGGGGGGGTTACTAGTCCCAGGGAAGTAAATTAGGCCTTTGACTAGGGGCCTGCCCGGGGTGGTTACTATGGCAGATCCCTGTTCTTTGGACCCCCCTCCGTTTCCAGGTCGGACCTAAAGTAAACGTGTTCAAACGTGCTGTCAACACCTGACACGGCCAGCCGCCCAATCGCAGGCGCGGCTTCATGGACCAGTTGAATTCATACATTGGTCACGGGAGCCTCGTCCTATCTCTCGAGAATGTCCCGTAACGCACGGACTTGGCGTCGAGTGGGGCGGAATCTTGTGGGCAAACTCTAGCGACCTCTGACAAGCGGCCCGACGCCGCATGTTCCTGTCTCGTCGACTTGGCCACGGTGAGGCAGTGGTCAGGAGGAGGCCGAACTCGCGGGAGGTGTACGACGGCGTGCAAGTTGCCGCTTGCGTTTGGCGTGCAGTTTGCGCTGTTTCGAGGCGTGGTAGCGGCGGACGTGGAACTGGGCGT
>Ga0114957_1004156_pt1 | contig 12617 bp, 13 predicted proteins | sample BantaG_FD_87175 | JGI IMG/M metagenome (GOLD analysis project Ga0114957, IMG submission 87175) | Marine algal microbial communities from Bantry Bay, Ireland - BantryBay_4 metaG | ecosystem: Host-associated > Algae > Red algae > Unclassified | place: Bantry Bay, Ireland | collected 2014-11-21 | reverse complement strand
TAAGAGATTTTCGAGAGCGCCTGTCCAAAATCGAAAGCGTTGCATCGCAAAAGAGGCACATGTGAGATGTCGAGGGCACTATTGATCCCGCCAGAGTGCTAGGTTTTTTGTGGAACGACTGTAACAACAAGAAGCACAAGGCCATCAAGACGTGTTTCATGTTCGACATCAAGCACGACGACGAGGGCAAGATGACGCGGTACAAGGCCCGCCTCGTGGCCAAAGGCTTCAACCTAGTACCGGGGCGGGACTTTGACGACACGTGGGTGCCAGAGCTCAGCGAGGGTACTTGACGGGCCCACTTTGCTCTGGCTGCAACCACGGGCTGAACGCTTTACCATTTCCACGTCCAGAAAGCCTTTCGAAAGCGGCCGCATTGCCTCCGTCTGCATCTTCGCCGTTTGGCGGCGTCGACTCGTCGTCGCGTACCGGCGCATCACCAGCCGCGGCCGCAAACGCGGCCGTTGCCCGCCGCGCTCCGGCCTCGGCCGGTGTCGGCTTGGTCAAGCGGAGAAAGAGGCAAGGCTGGAACCTGTTGCAAATCAAGTAGGCCCGATTAACGGCGGCCAGAAACAGCGTATCGGTTCCAAGCCGCTTCATGACGCCGCGGCTGCATAATGCGACCGCTAGCGAATCGGGCGACGAAGAGGAGGACGCTGCCTGTGGTACTAGTGGCAAAGATCGCGCGGATGGTGAGATGGCTTGAGTTGTATCTCTGTTGACATTTGTGACGTTGAAGTCTCTGCGCGTGTGAAGTGCTCGACTACTGCATCAACTGTTGCACGACAATCATACACGGTTTTTTTGTTCCCCTTCGCCGGTTTTTTTTTTCTCCACACCGATTCTGTCCAACCCTGCGATTCCGTCCGAGAAGCGAGCACGGCACGATCCCCTTACTTGTACACCAGTCATACTGCAGCACGAAAGTATGAGGCGCTGGCAGAAATCCGCCTACGCAAGACAGAGCGGCGGCCTCATCCGTCTTCCTAGATACAGCCGGGGCTGTTCAAGAGTCTTTGCTATCCCGGGTCGGCGTGGTGGCGTCGGCTGACGTGCAAATGTGCGAGGAAGAAGAAACGCCATGATGGTAAAAAAAAAACATTGAACGCTACAGATACGGCTGTAGAAGGGACCCGCGATTAAGAAAGATATGGGCCGTCAGGTTGTCGCGGAAAGAAAAGGATTCAGCTCTATCCGTGGCGGTCTGGCGCGCCAGCAACTGGACCAGAAAGCAGCCCGGCGGGGGGTCTGCCCCGCCCAAATCTACTGGAGCATGCGGCAAATGCGCCAAACGGGGAGCTGCGCCTGCCGCGGCGGCCACATCAGCGGCCCGTTTTGAGGCTGTGGAGCCACCTCCCGCGGCCGCAGGCGCTCCGACAAGGCCGGCGGCCGTTGCGGCGGTGCCCGCACCCTCAGCACCTCCGCCGCCCCCCCCGCCCACTGGCGAGCCATCGCCGGCAGCAGCCGCCGAGCCACCAAAGTTGGCGGCCGCGGCGGCGGCGCCCGCACCAACAGGTCCTCAGCGGCACCCCACGCCCTCTGGCGAACCACTTCTGGCGGCGGCCGCCCAGCCGCCAAAGGCGTCGGCCGCGGCGGTGGCACATGCACCGTCAGCTCTTCCTCCGGCACGCACGCCCGCTTGCCAGCCAACGCCGGCGGCGGACGCCGAGTCACCTGAATCAGCGGCCACGGCGGCAGCGCCCACACCATCAGCACCTCAGCCGGCACCCACGCCTGATGACGAGCCACTGCCGACGGCCGCCGCCGAGCCACCTGAGTCGGCAGCCGCGGCGGCAGCCCCCGCACCATCAGAGCCATGTTTGTCACCACGTCTGCTGGGGAGCCACAGCCGGTGGCGGCCGCTGAGCCATCACAGTAAGCGGCCGCGGCGGCGGCGCCCGCACCGGCAGCGCCTCGGCCGCCACCCGCGCCTGCTGACAAGCCACTGCCGGCGGCCGCCGCCGAGCTGCCAAAGTCGGCGGCCGCGGCAGCGTCTCCCGCACTGTCAGAGCATTCTCCGCCACCCACGCCTGCTGGCGAGCCATTGCTAGCGGCGGCCGCCGAGCCACCGAAGTCGGCGGCCGCGGTGGCGTCGCCCGCACCGTCAGCGCTTCCTCCGCCACCCACGCCCGCTGACGCGCCACCGCCGTCGGCCGCCGTCCAGCCACCAATGTCGGCGGCCGCGGCGGTGGCACTCGCACCGTCAGCGCCCCCTCCGCCACCCACGCCCGCTGGCCAGCCACCGTCGGTGGCGGCCGCCAAACGACAGAAGTCGGCGGCCACGGCGGCGGTTCCCGCACCATCAGAGACTCCTTCGGCTCCAACACGCTCTGTGGAGCCACCTCCCGCGGCCGCAGGCGGACCGACAAGGACGGCGGCCACGGCGGAGGCGCCCGCACCATCAGCTCGTCCTCCGCCACCCACGCCTGCTAGCGAGCCACCGCCGGCGGCCGCCGCCGAGCCACCGAAGTGGGCGGCCGCGGCGGCGGCGCCGGCTGCACCAGCTCCTCCGCCGCCGCCCACGCCCGCTGACGAACAACCGTGGGAGGCCGCCGCCGGGCCAACGAGACCGGCGGCCGCGGCAGTGGCGCTCGCATCGTCACCTTCTCCGCCACAGCCGACGCCCGCTGGCGATCAATGGCCGGCGGCCGCCGCCGCGGCTCAAAGACCGGCGGCCGCGGCAGCGACGCCATCGGCACCCGCTTCTTCCTTCCGAACGGCGCCGGCGAATGGGTTCCCGCGGGCGGCCGCTGCCGATTTGACATCTCCGGCGGCCGCCGCACCAGATCCCGCATCGCCAGCCCAGCCGACGTCGCCTGCGCCACGGGCATGGCCATCACCGGCGGCGAACGCAGGTTCCCTATCTCTTGCGGCCACCGCCGCTGCCATACGCTCATGAGCAACGTACCGGCCATGCGTCTGCTCAACGACCATGTTGTGCAGTTTGGCGGCTGCATTGCCGGCAAGCATCATCTGCTCATCAGAGCCAAATCAGCCAGGGTGCAGAAGAATGTGGAACCTCGCGGGCAGAACCCCGTCGAGCCACTCGACGTCCTTGGAGCATATCTCTGCCCCCTATTGGCAATTGGCCACAAGTAGCCTACTTGACCGGCCAAAGCCCATGTATTGTGGGAATTGGCCTGTGGCACGCCCTTTGGGGGGTTATTTCGGCATTGTTCATTTTTTATTGTTTGTTGCTTCCCTGTCTTATCTGTCTGCCGGCACTCATTACGATCTATTGAGATCGGACGGTCGTTCGACCAGTGCCCTCGTTCTATTAAATCATCATGCGTCCGGGGTCGCCGTCGTGGGCACCACCCGGCTCCCCATGTGATTCTTTTCAACAAAAAGTCTTTCTTCCTCGCCGCGACGGCGATACAACTCGCTTTATTGCTTGGCTACCGTCGGTCTCAAAAACTGGTAATTGAACCAATGTCATAAATACCACGTTTGGTGGAGCAGCATGGGATACCCTCGCCTTCATCGTGCCTCGCGGCACGGTGTTCCCGAGAACATTCTCGCTGCCTCGTGGCATTATGATTTTGTCGATACGGTCGCTTGGCGCGCGGGGCGTAAGCCATCGACTTGCGGGCGTGGTTCCGGTCCCTTTCCGGGACTGTTGGTACAGCCTAGATGTACTGAGTCGGCACCAACAAGCTGCGCTTGCAGCTCAAGATGACCCGCCCAACGGCAATCAGAGTCGCTTACGCGACACAGCACCAGCGGACGACGACGGAACGACCATTCACCCCGGTTCGCACCCCACCGCCCCCGCGGGCCGCCGTCCTTCAAGCCAGTCGAGTTGACATTCGTTGAAATGGTAGCAATCCGGGGCACTTCGCTGCACAGTGTGCCGAACCATATGGCCCTCGCGAGCGTCGCCGACCGCCTATCGGCGTTCATGCCTTTGCCGACGGAAACGTCGAAGAACACGAGATCGAACATCCGGCCGACGCAGTGGAGGACTCAAAAAACGCCTAGGCCGGGAGCCCCACTTGGGGTTGCCCGGCGGAACGCGAAAGCGTACAGTAACAAGATTGTTGCGCCGTGCCTTAAGGCACTACTACATCACCGCCACGCTTGGCCCGTGCATGCGTGTGATGCGGAGCTGCCGCCCTGTTCTTCACACGGGTGCCGGGGTGAACATACTGCGTACTGATGTCCTCCGTGCGAACTGGATGGCTGACGCCAACGGGTTGACCACGGGTCCGCGCATCCGAGATGCAAACAACAATCGTCTCGTGACGAAGTTTGCCATACATTTGTATGTAGACACCGGAGGTGTACGTCTATTTGACCGATTCCTGGTTTCCGACAACTTGTCAGTCCCGTGCATCCTCGGCACCGAGCTCATTGAACAAATCGTTGAGGCCATCTTACCGCGTTTGCGTAAGATCGTCTGGCAGGAACACGTGCGCTGCACGGAGGAGCTTCCTCGGCCAGCGCCGATCTTGGCTTGCTTTAATGACAGTGCCTGGGACAGCCATTGGCAAGACAAACCCGCAAGGGTGAGAGCCTGTAAACAGGAACGTGTCGACGGAGAGCAAGAGGAGTGGATCATGGGCACATGTGACACCCCTGGTATGGATACCATCACACTGAACGCTCGGTTATGCCGACATGAGCCAATGGCTGCCGCCCGCGGCCTGGCCATCGTCAAGCCCGATATGTCCTTCTTAGTAAAAGTATGCAACTTTGGCAAAGAACAAGTCATTGTTCGCAAGAACTAAACCTTGGGGTTTCCTGAACCCTACCAAGGGCCGATGTTGGCCGCCGTCTTGGATGACAACAATCCAAAAGATGGGACCGATTCTTCATCGGACGGCGCGAGTCGTGACCCACTTGAGGATTTTGACCTCAGTGAGGCTCCCATGGCTCTGCACAAGCAGATTCGAGACATGCTGAAGACGCATTCGTCGATGTGGGATGGAACCCTTGGCGTCATCCGTGCTACGCAGCACGCCATCGTCACTCCTCGAGACGCTCTGCCCATACGGTCTCAACCCTACCGTACCGGGCCGTTCAAACGGCAGATAATTGCTGATCAGATCAACCAGACGTTGAAGCTCAACGTCATTGCCCCTGGCCATAGTGCTTGGGCAAGCCCCGTGGTAGTTGTACCAAGGAAGAACGGCAAAGCCCGATTCTGTGTCGACTATCGTCAGTTGAACAAAATCACCAAGAAGGATGCTCATCCCTTGCTTCGGATGACGGACTGCCTCGACTCCTTGGGGGATGCCCAGGTGTTCACGTCTCTCGACTGCACAGCGGGGTAATGGCAAATGCCCTTACGCAAGCAAGACCAAGAGAAGACGGCGTTCACAACCCATTGTGGGATATACCACTGGTTATCAATGCCTCTCGGCTTGAAGAACGCGCCCGCTACCTTTTCAGCGCGCCTTGGATATTATTCGTCTGACGTCTGTGAGCGCCCCCCGATTCCCCATCCAAAGAGTTCCTGGGATGAGCGTCCTTGTCCGAGGCCAGTCAAAAGTCACCACACTTTTGTGCAGCACAGCCGTTTCTTCCCGGCCCTCGTCACGTCAGCGGAAAACTCACGCCATCTCATTTGGCCAGCACCATTTCTACTCTTGTGGCGGGCCCATTCTCACTGTAGCCCTCGCACTGCTCCCATCTGGTCCTTCTGCTCCGCGGCGTCTGCGGCACAAGCTCGACCCGTGCTTTCCTGCGATACAACTCCCTGAATTCTCAGTACTCGACATTCAAATTTTGTACACTGTGTCCACGGCGTCGACGTCACGACCAGACCGACGGTCTTCTTGTTCATGCCGACAGACAGCAACAGAAGATGACTTGGCCTTGAAAATCGCAATGAGTCCGTGAAATCGCGAAACGCCGTGCTCCACGCTGCGCTCCGCTAATCGCTTTGAGAGTGCAAAACTTCCTTCACTTGCACAGTTTTTTATCTGACTCCTTAAATCTCTCGGCTCCCGCGAGGACGCCTGCACATGCAACGCGGCACTGAATTCACAAACGCTGTAGCTCTGCTGCCGCTGCAACTTCACCTCGTCTGGTTCGGTGTCGGTCGTGAGGACGGCGAGCTCCAACCGAGGCCCGTGCAATTGGCATGCTTTGGAACAGATTACTTCAACTCTCAGCAGACCAATTGGATCGGCCCAAGCTGCTGCGCGGTGTGGCCAAACCACGTGCGACTGGTAGCCAATGACACGGCCTTGTGGTTTTACACTGGGTTTCTGAATAAGAAACGGCCGAGCCTGCCGAGGATCACACGGTGTCTTTCGAGCGCGCCACCTCGACACGAAGGACTCCCGGGCGGAACTGGGGACCACGCCGTGGACTGGAAACGTCCATCCGAAGCTCATCCAGAGCTCAGCGGTATCCCATCCAAAACTCTGTTGGATGGGCTTGGATGAGCAGGAGAAGCCCATCCGTCAACAACCAAAGAGTGACGAGGCAACATCCAAGGCCCATCTAATCCCCGTTTGGATGGGGATTCTGCCAGCCGTGACGATGGGGATGGATGGGACAGTCGGCGGGCCGTGACGATGGGGGGGGTACCGCAATCGGTCTGATCCACTGGTTTTGGCAGTATCGGTGAAATCGCGCCGCGTGTCCGACGGGCCAAAAATCGCGTTCGACCACGCGCCACCGCATAAGAAATACGTGACACACTCCAACGATCGGGACCCTGGGGCCGAGCTGGCACGCGGCCGTCCAGTTCCGAGAGGTCCCATATTCCATCCGTGGGTAGCTCTCGAAACGATAATTGATAAATCGGGCAATTTGAGGACAATATGAATTGCCACATGTCACTCATTTAACCCCGTGAAACCGCGATGGACCAATCACAGCACGGAACGCGTTGGCCCCAGGGCCACTAAGTTGCCAACGGAGGCTCCGGTGGCAACTCGTTGTCCCCTGGGCCAACGGCTCCGACCACAAATCGGATGAAGGAGCATTCGCGTTTTAACTCGCTTGACCTCCGTTGGCAACGCCGCGTGCTTGTTCGACATTGCGACCCGCCCCGAGAACTGGCCAACGGCGAATTTGAGACACGCTTCTGCAACGTGTGCTCAGTATGGCGTTGGCCGGACATTGCTGGGAATGTTCTGATGGATGATGGCGAAATCATCATCGTCCTGGTGAAAGTCGACGACCCGCTTTTAACGGCATCAAGCCCGGCGGCAATCAACAAGACCAAGAATACTCTGCAAGTGCCTTTCGAGATGAAGGACGTTGGCATGGCGAACGTCCTCTTCGGACCAGAGACCAGAGGTGACAAGACGCTGAACTCCCTCAAGCTTTCGTCGGGCAAGTACGCGGCGCAAGTGCTGGATCAGTTCGAAATGTCGGGAAGCGAATTTATCGGAACGCCGCTAGAGGTTGGCCTGCAGCTGGCGACGGCCGACGAGAGCGACGACGCGCTGCCCTACCGCGAAGCCGTCGGCAGTCTAATGTTCCTGATGGTCGGGACGCGTCCTGACCTCACCTTCGCCATCGGGAAGCTGAGTCGGTTTGTCTCGTGCTATGGCAAGGAGCATTGGGCGGCGATCAAGCGCGTTCTGCAGTATGTCAAGAGTTCGATGGACAAGGAGCTGGTCTTCGACAAGATTTCTTCCTGTGTTCTACAAAGCTTTAGTGATGCCGACTGTGCGGGTGACCACGAGACGCGGCATTCCACGACGGAATTCACCCTCATTATTGGCGGAGCAGATGTCAGCTAGGGTTCTCAGTTGCAGAAGACGGTGGCGCTGTCAACAATTTAGGCAGAGTACACGGCTCTATGTGAGGCCCGCGAGAAGGGTGTTTGGCGCAACAAGCTCGTGCAAGGTCTGGCATCTCAAGGGCTGCGGAAGGCGATCTTGGGCAGGTCGATGAGCATCAAGGTCGATAACAGCCGGTGCGTTGACTTCTGCAAGAATCCCATCGCGCACAAGCGCACTAAGCACACCGACATTCGCTACCACTGCGAGCGCGAGGCCATCACGGCGGACTAGGTGACACAGGAGAATTGTGCAACAGACGACATAGTGGCGAATTCGATGACGCAGGAGCTCGGAAAGACCAACAGGACAAGTATGTCGAGGCCCTGAGGCTTTATTGCAAAAAAAAACCGCCGCAGCAACAAGCAAGCAGGAGTGTTGGACTATGATGCTCGTCGCTGGTTCCACCTGCGCTTCGCAGATGCATGAAAGTCGGGGACACATATAGTACCCCAGATGGCACATTTGCAAGACGTGGTCAAATTGCGCAGATCAGTCATGGGTCATCTTGGGGCGTCACTTTGGGCATTGCTTGGTTTGATGGACTGTTGCTCCAATGGCTTTTTACGTCGTGAGTGATTCGATTTGCTGCGAGGGCGTGGGCATCGGTGTGGGCGCAAAAGTGGGGAGCACTTGGCTCGGTGGTGACCACTTGAAAGGAGCTCTCGGCTGGGAGAAGTGGGCGAACCGAAACACAACCAACAAAGAACGTTCTCACAAGCACACAGAAGCTCAAGCAACTCAACCACTCCACTGTGATCCAACATCCCCTATCCGAACTGCGAATCAATAATCGTCACGTCGCTGGTCATGACGTCGTCGAGCACCATAAGCGTCTCGGGCGTCAGGTGTTTGCTGTGCGCGTTCAACGCTTCTCAGGCGGGAACCATGTCCTCCACCATCCACATGAAGGTGATCGACACCGGCTCCTGGGTCAGTAGGAGCACCGCGGGCTCACCGGTCCTCATCGCAATCGAGACGATGGCCGATTACCACTCCTTAACCGGCGCCACCTCCGTTGTTTCCAATCGCACGACCGTCGACATGTCGTTAGTCATAACCTCCTTGAGCTTCACTAATCCCTCTAGCAGCGCCCAGAACCTGGGCTTCGGGTACTTGTGGCGCACGTCCAACGCTTCGGCCGCGGGATTCGTGCACGCCCGCAGCATGATGACCTTAATAGGAACCGGGTCCTATGTCACCACGAGCACAATACGCTCGCCCGGGATCAGAGCGATTAGGACGATAGGTACCAAGAGCATCTTCGCCATCGCCGCCGTCAGTGGCGCCATACACAGCTCGGGCGTCAAGCTCTTGCGGTACAAGTGCGACTGGTTGGACATGCTCCGTGCGTTAGGCATCCGCGTTTGCGACGGCACAAGCAGCGTGGTGGCGCCGATTGAACCAACTCATTCGGGACCGTCACTAGGGGCTTTCATGAACCAATGGCACTCTGGTATAATGGTTTGATATATTGCTGACCTCCAAAAAATGGCGGTTGCAGAGTGGTTGCAATCATTCAACAGCGTACGTGGACCAATGGAACGGCTAGGAATCATGTGAGTTCCTTACACAGTCTCCTCATGCAGCTCTGCGCAATGGAAACGCACATCAGGATCTCAAGATATCCAAAGAAAATTGTTGATCTCAAGAGAAACCACTGATCTGACCAAGAAACCTCTCCATGCCCTCTTCAGGACCAAGAAAATGGCCTACACATCCCAGGAAAAAATCATTTTGCGGGTTGCAATGGGTCTGCGTGACCCATGCAAAACACGTTGATTGGCTTGCAAGATTACTGGCGGCAACTCTCAGCCCGTAGTACGATCGTGGCTCGTCGGACAGCCAATCCGACTGCATAGTTATGCTGTGTCGTCGCCTTTGCGTCTCTTCTCTCTGCAACCTTCATTATTTTTAAGGAAAGCAATACTCGGATATACTCATATTCGAAAATTGTGAGCCCGAATTTGCATGTTATTTTCTGAATGGTGACGTCATTCAATGGCTTCAGAACGGATCTCCGCAAGACCAGTGACTTAGCAATTGTAGCGTGCTGCCATCCGACTACATCAGGAAACAGCACTTTGCGGGCGCCTCAGAACACTGGTAGTCGGGTCCAACGACGCAAGTACTTCTTATGAAAGTGCTGAACAGTAGTGAGCGAGGTCAGGGCCGATCCTCGACGGTAAAGGTTCTTGTCGACAGTCGCGCGCGGCTGCTCATAGACGGCCCGAAGACGTCAGAACGAGTCTGTAGACCAAAGGCTAACCGAGACTCCAAGATGTCCACCAACTTCAAAGCCCCTGGCCTGACATCGTCCGCCGCAAGCTTCCTGCTGGTCATGGACTGGCGCGGGCCGCGTTCACAACTTGCAGCACAGCCCGCTCTTTGTTTTTTTTTTGGAAATTCGCCTTGCCAGCAAGTCCAGTGGGACAGACTTGTTTATCAATCTGATATATTCTGGATGAAATCTGTATTCTTATCAAAATGCGTCCTGTATTGGGTACGGCTATGTATCTTATCCGTATTCAAGAAGTTGCGGCAAATCGCTGATCTGATTCAAAAAGTGCTGGTGTTGAGCATATCTGAGGCCCGTTCCAAGTTTGCTGGCTCCGTCGCCACATCGACCGTTAATGGGCGGCTATTGGTATAGTGATGTGGCGGCGCCACAAACCGTACAGACTTCCGCGCGGATACGCCCAAAGTCGGTGCGCAAAGTATGGTGGTTTTCTGGAAAATGGCCAGCCAGCGGGGGGGATAGTTTCCCCAGACCATGGAGTGTCATCCCCCCCCCCCCGCCCTGGGCGTCAGAATCGATGGTGTCGAGTGCGAGCAAGAAGCGAACGCGTCTGACCCGTGAGCACAATGCGTGCCTCTCGCGTCGGCAGCGGTACTTTGACAATGAGTCCTTGGCCCAGTCCCACAGGACGGGCTCTCTGATGGTCCTGCGGCAAACCACATGGGCCCCCTGAGGGTGGTTCTGAATTGGGTGGGCAAACCCATGCCTCCGGGAATTGTCAAGGGCATGGTTTTTAATAGCACCCCCGCGTGCTGGCGCTCTGAGGGGGTATAGTTCTTAGTGCGACAAGTCGCATGCCCATGGAGCTGAAATGGGTGGGCAAACCCATCTCCCTCCCTCCACCACTGTCAGCTGCCTGTCAGCGTAGCGGATCACGTGCAAGCACCCCATTGGTCAGGCATTGGCCAGATCAACGACTTGGCCGGTGGCAATGTGGATTGGCACGGCAGGGCCAACCACAGTTGCTGGCAGGCGGGGCTTGTGCCCCGTCTCGACACCAAGTGGGGCGGAACCGAATTCCGTCAGGCTGTGTCGTTTGGTGTCGGTGCACAGCCGAATGCCTCTTGGCCGAGCCGATTCGCGTCGTAAATGTAACTGGCGTGGCCAAGCGTGTTGGCATTCTCGCCGATCCGCTCAGCGAACTCCACCATCTGCCCAGCAGACAGTACGACCGCTGTCCTTCGCCGACAGAGTGCCAGGCGGCCTTATTCTCTTGGGCAGTGGCGGTCCAGTGGGTTCCCGTTCCCCTGACCCATTCCATGTGGCGCGGGCCCGGCCCCCAGCCTGCGTGTGGCCGCTTTCCTGTCAGGCATAGGAGTCGTCGTGGAGGGCACCCTTTCGTCCCCGTCCTGCCTCTCTCCTGCGTGGCTCTTGCGCGTGTCGTCTCGGCGGCCACTGCCCTTCATCCTTGCTGCCGCCCTCCTGCGCGTGGTTTGCTGCCGCCCGCCTGCGCGCGGCCCGTCGTGGTGCCGCTGGTGCGTCCCTGTCCACCACCCTACTCCTTTATCGCCACAACGTGGCCAGGAGACGGGCGCGACGGTAACAAGGGTGCGCGCCGCCCTGTTCCGAGCTGTACATGCGCAAGGCGGCGACGTGAAGCTGCACGTGCGCAGTGCGGACCTCGTCGACGTTGGCAGCCACGCCAGCGGCGGCGTGCATGTGTACGCCGGCCGCGGTGGGCGCGACCAACACTGCGACAACGGCCAAGACGGTGCTGACGACCGACACGGCGGCCTGCAGCCGTGCGTGCGCGGCAGTGACCGCGTCGGCATCGGCTGACGCGTCGGCGGCCGCGTGCATGTGGACAAAGGGGGGTGTGGGTGCAACCAAGGCGAAGACGACCAACACGGCGACGGCAACCAGCACGGTGGCGGCGACCAACACGGGCCGCGCCTGCGCGTCGACGAACGCGTCGGCATTGGCTTCGGCGGACGCGTCGGCCGCCGCGTGCATGTGGAGCGAGGGAAGGTTGGGGGCAACCAAGGTGACGACGGCCATCGCGACGACGACGACCAAGACCTCGGCCGCGACCACCACCTCGGCCACGCCTACTACCTTTACGACGACCTTTACAGCGGCGACACCCACCACGGCCACAACGCCCATCACGGCGAAGACGTCCATCACGCCCCCGTGCAGCTGCACGGGCGCTGTGGCAACCGAGTGGGCAACCACGATCGCGGAGGTGACCACGACCAACAAGGCCACGCTCAGCATCTGGTGGGCAGCGGCGCCTGCGTGGGCGTCGGCAGCCCTGCCACCGGCGTCGCGCACGTAGACCGAGAGGGAGGCGGGTGCGACCAACAGGACGACAACAAAGGAGGCGACGACATCCATTAACGCTACGAAGACGTACACGGCGGCGAAGAACAACACGGCGGCGTCTAGCTGCAATTGCTCGTCGGTGGCCACGTCGGCGGCGGCCATCACGTGGAGCAGTGAGGGGGTGGGTGCGACCAAGGTGACGCCGCCCAACACCGCTACGTAGACCAGGACGGTGACGGCAGCCAGCACAAAGACGACGACCAGCACGGCGGCGGCGTGCAGCTGCGTGCGCGTGGCGGTAACCGCAC
>Ga0114957_1004155_pt1 | contig 12625 bp, 9 predicted proteins | sample BantaG_FD_87175 | JGI IMG/M metagenome (GOLD analysis project Ga0114957, IMG submission 87175) | Marine algal microbial communities from Bantry Bay, Ireland - BantryBay_4 metaG | ecosystem: Host-associated > Algae > Red algae > Unclassified | place: Bantry Bay, Ireland | collected 2014-11-21 | reverse complement strand
TACAGGCTTATTTAGATGAATTTTGCTACAAAGTGAATCGTAGATATTTTGGACACAGATTATTTGATCAGCTAATTTTGGCTATGGCTAAAAGTTACTGGTAACTATGCGCACATTCATATATTTTTTTCATTATATCTGATAAAAAAAACATTTATTAAATTATTTCGAATCAAGAAGCTTTAATTGATCCAAATTAACGTCTATTCAAAATGGTTGAGCTTTCGAATCCCACGAAAAGAGTTTGGATATAAAACTTTCAAGTTTATTAGAATTCAACTGCTAGCTATATTGAATTGCGCCCAGAAATACTTAAACGTAAAGATTTGTTGTTTTTGAAAAAAATGATTACGTTACATACTGATTTTGCAACAGAACAATTAAATTACTATAACTTTTTTACACAATAATTTAAATTTACAGTTATGCACAATAGTATCAAACTACTTTCATCCATTTTTCTATTAACACTATTACTTTATTCATGTACAGATTCATTTGAAGAAGAACTTAGTCAAGAAGTTGAAATTGAAAATTTTAATTCAAACATAAGTACTCAAAAGTCTGTGGAATCATTTAGCGTATTTGCCTGGAACGTACAATTCTTGAATGTAAACATTCCTATTTTCAATGCTATTGTAGACCCAATATCCCCAGCAAATTCTAATCATGTATTTCGCCACGTGAAGGATGTGCAATCTTCTGTTCCAAATGGAATGTATGATGTATTAGTTTTTAATGAAGCTTTTTTAGATAATTGGACTAATGGGTTAAGACATGCATTATCCCGAAATGGATACACAAGTTCGAGTGGGCCACATAAAATATCCAGAAGTGTAAATAGTGGAGTCATGGTAATGTCTCCACACAAAGTTCTAAGCACAACCTTCAATAAATTTAATCATTGTTATGGTCATTTAGGAAATGGTAGTGACTGTTTGGCCGATAAAGGTTTTCTTCATGTTAAACTTGAAAAAAATGGTAAAAATTATAATATAATTGCCACTCATCTTGATGCAGGAGACAAAAATGGAGATCGCGTGGCCCGGGCACGTCAGATCAACCAGATTCAAAGTTATATTAATACTAGTTGGAGGATTAAAGAAGGAGAACCTGTTATAATTTCCTGTGATCTTAATACCATTGGGAACTCAAATCACCCTAATTATAATAATTCAGATTTTCGTAATATGTTAAATTCATTAGATTCCGAAACTTCTTATGAGCTTGCAGATGTGCCTTTTGGTACAACGGCGGGGTTTGATGACTCTGAAGAAAAGCTATTGGATTATATTTTATTATCAGATTTAAGTCCAAGACCAACAAATGTGACGTATCAAGTACATAGTAATAGTTTAGACCCAGTTGTGTTGCCTAATGGATATATAGTTGCACAAGGAAGCGCGCAGATTAGCGATCATAGACCTGTTGAATCAATATTTACATTCGACTTTAATGCAGAAGATCCATCTGCAGAGATTACTTCTTGCAATAGTTTTGTTTCTAATGGAGCAAGGTATTGGAGGTGTAGTCATAATGGAGCTCCAGGAAGATATGAGTGGAAATTAGGAGGATATTTTTCATTTGGAACTGGTACATCCAGCAAATATTTTCTTTGTACATCAAGTTCGGATATCGAGTTATGGGATCTATCCACAAATAGGGTTGTAGATACTTGGGATACTTGTAATTAAAGAAAATCAACCACTGAATAAATACAATTTTGTTTTCTTCATCAGTTTTATAAAATAATATTTACAGAAATTTAATTCGTATTTCAATATCAATTAAATTAAAGCGAACGAGACTTGAATTATAAGTTTCGTTCTTTAATTTTAAATTATAGCTAGAAATTGATATCTGATAAATTATTCTTTGGGAATAAAATTCCCTTATAAATGCCTTCTGTAAAGAAAATAGGAAGAGCGTTGGAAAAGCAGACATTGCTATTTAATTTCTTAAGATATCTACAATCATTTTAATCCGATTGTCTATATTTAAGTATGAATATTAAATCTTTCATACTTACAACAATATGTTTTTTTGGGATTTTTTCAATTACTCAAAGTCAAATGAGTAAAGCCCCAATCGCTGAAAGTCAAATGCGGAAACTCCCCATCGACACAACAGTCGTTTCTTCACATAAAGCCACAATTAACGGACAGTCAATTAGCTATAAAGCCATGACTGGTACCATCCCAGTTTGGAATGATATGGGAAAACCTGTTGCGAGCTTATTTTATACATATTATGAAAAGCAAGGCGGCGATAATGCGGAAAGACCATTATTGATTTCGTTTAATGGCGGTCCAGGTTCTGCTTCTGTTTGGATGCATGTGGCGTACACAGGTCCGAAAGTATTGAACATCGATGACGAAGGATATCCAGTCCAGCCTTATGGCATACAAGACAATCCATATTCTGTATTGGATGTCGCTGACATTGTATTTGTCAATCCTGCGAATACCGGGTACTCAAGGACGATTCCTGAATCTGGAAAAGACGTAGATAGAGATATGTTTTTTGGTATTAATGCTGATATCAAATATTTGGCGGAGTGGTTAAATACATTTGTCACCAGATACAATAGATGGAGATCTCCTAAATATATAATTGGTGAAAGTTATGGAGGTACCAGAGTCATGGGATTATCTTTAGAACTACAAGACAAGCAATGGATGTATCTGAATGGAGTTATCCTTGTGTCCCCAGCTGACTACAAATCTTATGGAGCTGACAATGCATTGTCTTCTGCACTTAGTGTTCCATATATGGCTGCCGCCGCTTGGCACCATGGCGTTTTATCAGAAGATCTTCAATCAAAGGACTTACTCGAAGTTCTACCAGAAGTGGAAGCATTTGCAATAGATGATTTAATCCCTGCTCTTGCGAAAGGTGGATTCATCACTGAAGAAGAAAAAAATAACTGTGCCGAAAAAATGGCACGTTACACCACCATCTCTAAAGAAAATATTTTACAACATAACCTCGATGTACCAACCAGCTATTTTTGGAAAGAATTGTTAAGAGACGAATCAGGTATGACAGTTGGCAGACTAGATTCAAGATATCTAGGTGTTGATAAAATGCTTGCTGGTTCTAGACCTGATTATAATGCCGAATTAAAGTCATGGTTGCACTCCTTTACCCCAGCCATTAATTATTACCTCAGAGAGCATTTAAATTTTAAGACAGACATTAAGTATAACATGTTTGGCCCAGTACATCCATGGGACAGAAGAAATGATAATACAAGAGATAATCTTCGCCAAGCCATGGCACAAAATCCGTATTTAAATGTCCTCACACAATCTGGATATTATGATGGTGCGACAACTTACTTTAATGCAAAGTATACGATGTGGCAAATTGATCCAAGTGGACGGATGCAAGATCGTTTATCATTCAAAGGGTACAGAAGTGGCCATATGATGTATTTGAGAAGAGATGACTTGAAAGCAGCGAATGATGATTTGCGTAATTTTATTCAAAATTCTAATCCAGGTAAAAAATCAGCGAAATATTAAACTGGACATTTAAAAGTTAATAGGAAATTTAATTTATAGCCAGGCGAATAAAAGTCAGCTAACAACGATCCATCTTATGGCTAACAGGAATTTCTCAGATGAGTAGATCATAAAATACCCCTGAGGGGTAATATGTAGTTAGCCACGGGATTTATCCCATGGCGAATTGATAAAAGAAAACGCTATTTGGCGTGATTTCCCATAAAATTTCCAAGAGAATTTTAGTTAAAAAAAGGCCAATAAAAATTGAATATTTTTTGAATCATAGGTCAACTAACAACGATCCATCTTATGGCTAAGAGGAATGCTTCAGATGAGTAGATCATAAAATACCCCAGAGGGGTTAAATGTAGTTAGCCACGGGATTTATCCCGTGGCGAATTGATAAAAGAAAACGCTATTTGTCATGATTTCCCATAAAATTTCCAAGAGAACTTCAGTTAAAAAAAAGCCAATAAAAATTCAATATTTTTTGAATCACAGGTCAACTAACAACGATCTATCTTATGGCTAAAAGGAATGCTTCAGATGAGTAGATCATAAGATACCCCAGAGGGGTTATATGTTGTTAGCCACGGGATTCATCCCGTGGCGGATGTATGAAAGAAAACGCAATTTGGCGTGATCTTTCATAAAAATCATGACAAATTTATTCTTTGGATAATGCTATTTTAGAGGAAACCATACCATATATCTGCATTGCTTCAAGGTTTATTTAATCCTTATGATCAAAACAAATTTCCCAAATCTCTCTATACTCACATCATCCCATAGATTTGAGAAGGCTTAATTAAAAATTAAACATTCACAACTGCCAAAGGCTTCTCATACAATATTGGGTTCAGGGGAGAATTGACAATTTTCCCAACCTCAACGCCTGGACACCATGTTTCCCAATCATTCTTCTGGCCATCATTTTCAGGTTGTTTCAGTATAATGTTTTTATCCATATAGATTGTCGTCATGACTTTCCTTGTGTTGTTGGTGATATTTGCTCCAGCTCGATGAAAAACCCATCCAGAATGAAAGCTAATCTCACCTATATTAAATGGCTCTATAACATGTGGTAAATTATTTATCCTTAAATTTTTTCTAATAACTTTTTCACTTTCGTCACTTATAGACAACTCCCTACCTATTTTTATTTTATGACTTCCTCCGCTAAATTCGAGGGGACCCATTTCAAGCGGGATTTTATGCAAAGGGATCCAAGCGGTGATCGTCTTATCTGAGGATAATGGCCAGTAATATTGGTCAGCGTGCCAGGGGGTAATTCCTCCTCCTCCTTCTTTGAATAAAGCTTGATCGTGATAAATGCGCACACCTTCAACTTGCATCAAATCTGTGGCAAGTTTTGCTAATCTCCGACTGAATATTAATTGCTTTATTTTTTCATCTTCTGTCCATAAATTAAACAGCTGCAAAAAAGCTTTCCCATAGGTGTCTCTTTCATTAATTGGAACATCAACTTTAGATAATTCTGCAACTTTGTCCGAAATAATAGTATTAAAATAGGCAATTATTTCGGGTGGTATGACTTCCTTTATTTTAATGAAAGCATTCTTTTTGTAGAATTCTACTTGTTCTTTTTCCAGCTCGAATGGTTCGTCTAATTTATCTAAGTTCATATTGTTTTTCTTTTTACTACACCAAACACTCAACACCGCCGAAGGCTTAAACCCCTATATCCTCATTCCATAAATCTGGCTTCTTATCAATGAAGTCTTTCATCATAGAAATACAAGTCTGATCCTGAAGAATTGTCAATGCAACATCATGATCAATCAGCAATTGCTCTGCACCTTTAAAAGTGACATTTTCACCAATAATAACTTTTTTAATTCCGTATAAGAGTATTGCGCCACTACACATATGACATGGAGATAGCGTGGTGTACAGCGTACTGTTTTGATATACAAGCGCAGATTGCCTACCAGCATTTTCTAAAGCATCCATTTCACCGTGTAGGACAACGCTACCGTTTTGAATTCGTTTGTTGTGTCCTTTTCCAAGAATGGTGTTGTCATATACGAGGACAGAACCAATTGGAATACCGCCTTCTTTGAGGCTTTTTTGTGCTTGATTAATTGCTTCTTTGAAAAATGTATCCATATGTGTAAGTATTGGCAATTTAGTTAATTTTGTGGCACAATCGAAATTATGAAATTTGGAACTAAAGTTATCCATGCAGGTATCACACCTGACCCATCTACAGGTGCTATCATGACGCCAATTTTCCAAACCTCTACGTATGTGCAAGAATCAGTTGGCAAACACAAAGGTTTTGAATATGCAAGAACTCAAAATCCGACTAGACATGCCTTAGAAGCAAATCTCGCGGCGTTAGAGAATGGGAGTCATGGGATATGTTTTTCAAGTGGCTTAGCAGCCATGGATGCCATATTTAAAACGCTAAATCCAGGAGATGAGATCGTGTGTACGAATGATTTGTATGGTGGATCATACCGACTAGCAACAAAGGTCTTTGAGCGATTTGGCCTCAAGTCCAAGTTCGTCGACATGTACGATGCTGCTAATATCGAACAATACCTGACAGACAAAACCAAGTTGATATGGATTGAGACTCCTACGAATCCGATGCTTAATATTGTGGACATTCAAGCCATAACCACGATTGCAAATGCAAAAGGAATTGCGACATGTGTTGATAATACATTTGCTTCCCCTTATCTGCAGAATCCAATAGACCTTGGAGCTACCATGGTGACACATTCTGCAACTAAATATATTGGAGGACATTCAGATGTCATCCATGGTTGTGTCATAACAAGTGATGAAAAAATAGCGGCTGATTTAAGATTTTTACAAAATGCTGCAGGTGCCGTACCTGGTCCAATGGATTGTTTCCTTATTCTCAGAGGTATCAAGACCTTACATTTAAGAATGCAGCGAGCTTGTGATAGTGCGAAAGTTATCACTGATCAATTGTTGGACAATCCGAAAGTCTCTAATGTCTATTATCCTGGACTTGTGTCACATCCAGGCCATGGGATTGCCAAAAAACAAATGAAAGATTTTGGAGGGATGGTTTCTTTTGACTTAAAGGATAATACACTAGAGGCAGCAGATGCGATTTTGAGTAAAACTAAGTTGTTTTCTTTAGCAGAATCATTAGGTGGGGTAGAGTCTTTAATTGGTCATCCTGCGACAATGACACACGCATCAATACCTAAAGAAGAAAGATTAAAAGTAGGTTTGACGGACTCATTAATCAGATTAAGTGTCGGTGTAGAAGATGTAGAAGATTTAGTTGCAGATCTTACTTTTGCTCTTGAGTCATGAATGTAATAAATAAGAATTTGAGATTTCTGATAGGAACAACTATTGGGAATTCGCAAGTTTTATTTCCTTTAAATTACTACAGAGAAGAGTACAAAGGTAAAATTGTACGCTCTGATTCAGATTGCTGTATTGAAGGATTTCAGCGTTCTGGAAATTCATTTTTTTTTATTCAATTTAAGCGAAAAAATAAAACTCTAAAAATCGCTCATCATACGCATGCAGCTGCACAGATTATTCGTGCAGTAAATTTTAGGCTGCCCACACTTGTACTTATTCGGGAACCAGTAGAAACGATTTCTTCTTTGATTGCTTGGGACACTAATTTAAAATCTAAAATTGCACTTAAAGCATATATTTCTTTTTACAAAAAAGTACTGCCAATTAAAAAGAGAATATTAGTTATTGCTTTTGAGGACGTGACAACAAAACCTGTTGATGTGGTCAGGGCTTTTAACAAACGTTTCGAAACAAGCTTTGTATTGCCAGAATTTACAGATAAACAATTAACCAATTTAAAAGCTGGAATTAATAGTCGGAATGACGCCTCTGCTTCACCACTGCCAACCCCAGAAAAAGAAGAAGCAAAAAAACACATAAGATTATTATTAAAAGATGAACCAATGTTGTCAGAAGCAAGAAACGTATACGAGCAATTGCATAACTATCGACATCAATTTTAAATACATAAGTCATGCTATACCAAAAAGAAAACATTTTGGGAATTTCTTAGTCGATCTTTTAGCCGTTCTCATTGTTGATAATACTCCTGAATACCCGCATTCACTGCGTTTTTCGCCTTGATATCATCTTAAATCTTTTACTTATAAAAGCCCCAACCCACTTTCTTTTTGGTATAATAAAATAGTATTATTGTTTTATGAACACACTTTACAAACATTTCACAATGAAGGATATGTCCGAGTCGGACAGACCAAGAGAAAAAATGTTGGAACACGGTAAGCAAGTATTATCTAACGCTGAATTAGTCGCTATTTTAATTGGATCAGGATCAAGGACAGAAAGTGCTGTTAGTTTATCTCAGCGAATTCTAAAATCTGTCAATGATGATTTGAATGAACTTGGTAAATTATCTCTTTCTCAACTGATGAAGTTTAAGGGGATTGGTGAGGCAAAAGCAGTATGCATCACAGCTTCACTTGAACTTGGAATACGACGACAACTGAAAGGTATAAAGGAAATTCCTAAAGTAAGCAGTAGTCAAGATGCTTATCAATTTATAGGACCGATCTTAGCAGATCTAGAAATCGAACAATTTTGGATATTATTACTCAGTAGGTCAAATGGGATTATTGCAAAACGAAAAATTAGTGAAGGTGGTGTCGCTGGTACTGTCGTGGATGCCAAAGTCATATTTAAATATGCCATAGATCAATTGGCAAGTTCTATTATTTTGGTGCACAATCACCCATCTGGAAATTTAAGCCCAAGTCAACAAGATAGAACGTTGACAAAAAAACTAGTAGAGGCAGGAGAAGTATTGAGCATAAAAGTTCTTGATCATTTAATCATTAGCAATCTCGGTTACACAAGTTTTGCAGATGAAGGTTGGATCTAATATAGTGGGTCGCTCGTGAACTCGCGATTGGGAAGTTCGCAAGCTCACTTTGGGTCGCTCGTGAACTCGCTTTTAGCTATTATTATGTGAACTCTCTTTTAATTGTTAGGGTAAAATTCCCCTCCATTCGGAGGGGTGGATCTCGCTGCGCGAGAGACGGGGTGGTCTTAATCAGGAATCAAGTATCACCAAGTTACATTTATATGCCACCCACCCGCTTCTGATCCCGATAGCTATCGGGACGGTTCCTTCACTTCAAAGCCAAGATGTACTTGCTATGATCCCGCTGATACGGGACCACTTAGTCCTCCCACTAATTTACTCTACAGGCGTTGCCCTAAACGTCCCATTCGGTTGATAGAAAATTATTTCTCTGACATTTCTACGAGAATTGTCGAAAGCAAAACGCAAACTAAACCCTGGCAAGCCCTTTAATTTAAACTCATCTTTTTGATAAGGTTCTAATGTGTATTCTGGTTGACCAGTAATTTTAAGCTTCAGTTCATTAGCAGTATTACGAACAACAATTTTTTGATTTTCAAGTTTGTATTCTCCTTCAACAGCGGTAATAAATCTTCTATCTTCAATTTGCTTTGGAGGTAGTTTATTAAATACCATTGCATCTAGTGTAGGCTCTACCACAGTAGACAATGAAGAAAGATTAGCTTCTTGATCCATATGAAATTGTAGAGTAAATTTTTGATCCAAATCATTTAACTCTCCTTGAAATACATCAAAATGGTAATGATTTAATGGCCCCTGAAAAGAATGAAATTTATAGTGCAATTCGCCATTTTTTTGATCAACTGTAATGCTGCCATATGCAGGGTTGACATACTCACCTTCATAATCTGATATAGGAAAACTTGGACTCGTATTTTTTTTGCTGCGATCTTCTACCACTGGTTTGTCCTCCATATCATTGTCAATGTAGGCTCTTTGAATCCAATCTATATTAGCATCATTATTTAATAACAGGTCCGTCAATTCCATAGCCAATGGCGTATTTAATCTAGAGCCATTTTTATTACTTAAAAAAACCATTCCAATATCACTGTCTGGCAATAATTGCACGTAAGCACTAAAACCATCAATGTTCCCACCATGCTGAATTACTTTTTGACCATCATACTGATAGACAAACCAACCAGCGCCATACATAGCTGAACTAAATTCTCTATTCAAGGAAGCTAGTGGACCTTTACCTACAATCATTTGTGGTTCGTGTAACACTTCAAATTGTGAATCATTGATGAGCTCTCTATTATTGATGGTACCTCTATTAAGATGTAATTCCACCCATGCCAGCATATCTTGAACATTACTATTGATAGAACCAGCAGGACCAACATTATCAATATTTCTAAAATCCATCTGGACGATACCATCATCTTTCACCTTATAGGGCAGAGCAAAATTATCAGTATTCATTGATTCATCGACAGAAAAGTTACTATTTTCCATACCCAACGGGCGAAAAATTTCTTCTGCTGTAAACTCTTCCCAGCTACTGCCTGATTTTTCGCCAATGAGCAAACCTGCTGTCATGTACATCAAATTTTGATATTGAAAGTTTGCTCTAAATGTCTTTGTTGGTTCTAAATAGGCCAATTTGTCAAACAACTCCTTGCGTGTGTATTCTGTCCCATACCATAACATATCATGTCTTGGTAATCCAGATCGATGTGTCACAAGATCTAAGGGAGTCATTGCTTGTTCTGCTACAGCATCATACATATGAAAACTTGGTAAGTATTCTTTGACAGGTGTATTCCAATCAATACTATTTTCGTCACTTAAAATGGCAAGACCAGCAGTGACAAATGCTTTAGTCGTAGAACCAATTGCAAAAATTGTTTCAGAATCGACTTCTTTTTGATGCTCGTAATCTCTATAACCAAAACCTTTACTCATTAATATTTTACCATCCTTGATTAAACCGACGGCTATACCAGGTACCTTTTTCTCAATTAACATAGAATCTATCAAAGCTTCAAATTCGTCCAACTCACTTATGATTCTTTCTAAATCTTGCTGTGAAGCTTTTAGAAATGAAAGATCTAGACCTTGACCTCCCTGTGTAAAGGTGCCATTTAATTCAGTATAATCATCTGAGAATTGACCACTGAATGATGCACTTCCAGGCACTTCAGGTAGACCAAAATATATATCCTGACCCTGAATGGATAAATCAGCCAACTCCATTCGTTTGATGTTCTGCATTGGTATATCTAAAGTCCCATCCCAGCCACTACCATCATCCAACAGAGTGATAGACATCTCCAACTGGAATCCAGGAACTTCCAAAGTGCCATTCCACTCACCTGAAGGCGATTGTGCGAATGTAATAAAAGGAAGAAGGCTTAGTAATATGATAAGCGTACGTAAGTATTTCATGATGCTAATCTTTGCCATTGGTAAACGTTAATTAAAGGGATCTTGCTATGTGTCAGAGCACTATTTTGATAAATATTAAGCGCAAAATTCGCCAATACTTAGGTATATCCAAATTTCAGGTATAAAATATGCCTATTCTGACAGGTGTCTTTTGCTTTAAATTTAGTTAAGCTTATGAATATTTGAGTCTGAATCCTTAAATTGGTACAAAGCAATCATATGAAATATACATCACTTTTATGCTGTCTTTTTTTTGTCGGCGTACTGAATGCACAAGAATGGTCAGAAAATAAAAAAGCTATTGTAGCCTCTGTGGACAAACATAAAACAAACCTCATTGACCTAAGTCAGCAGATTTGGTCTAACGCCGAATTGGCATTTGAAGAATTTAAGTCAGCTGAAGCATTAGCTAGCTATGCCGAAGTGAATGGTCTCAAAGTGACTAGGGATATTGCAGGAATGAAAACAGCATTTATCGCAGAATATGGAAGTGGTAAGCCCATCATCGGCGTGTTGGGTGAGTATGATGCACTACCAGGGATATCTCAAAAAGCACAACCGACTAAAGCAGCCTTAGAGGAAGGGAAGGGCGGACATGGATGTGGACATAATCTATTTGGCCCAGGAAGTTTAGGCGCAGTAATCGCAGTGAAAGAATTGATTGCTTCTGGTAAATTAAAGGGTACAGTTCGCTTTTATGGCACACCAGCTGAAGAAAAGTATTTTGGTAAACTATGGCTAGCGAGAGAAGGCTATTTTGATGATCTTGATGTATGTCTGGACTGGCACCCATCAGCGCAGACTAAAGCAGATGTCCAAAGTTCATTGGCCTTGGTCGATTTCATCGTTGACTTTGAAGGACAAGCGGCACATGCATCTGCAGATCCTTGGAATGGTAGAAGTGCCGTAGATGGACTAGAATTATACACCACTGGTATTAATTATCTCAGAGAACACATCAAGCCAAGTGTGCGCATCCACTATCATATTATGAATGGAGGAGATGTCGTCAATGTTGTCCCTGATAAAGCAAAAATCTGGACAAGGGTAAGAGACACCAAGCGGGACGGTATGTTGGAAGTGTACGAACATGTGAAAGAAATTGCCAGAGGAGCTGCTATAATGGCTCGTGTTGATTATAAAGTAACTCTAGTCTCAGGCTTACATGAAGTATTGGTCAACCGAACTGGCGGCGCTGCTCTTCATGAAAACTTAATGATGCTCGGAGATATCGAATACACAGAATCAGAACAAGCATTTGCAAAAACAATTCAAGTCGCAACTGGTAAACCCAAGTTAGGGATGGATGGGCATATAAAGCCACTAGAAGAGACTGTAGCAAAACAAGGAGCTGCCTCTTCAGATGTCGGAGACGTTAGCTGGTTGGTTCCTGAGATAAGACTTGGAGTGACGACTGCTCCCGCATTGACGCCATGGCACTCTTGGGCTGTCGTTGCCTGCGGCGGCATGTCTATCGGACACAAAGGAATGTTGCATGCATCAAAAGCTCTCGGTATGACGATTGTTGATTTGATGGAACAACCAGAGTTAGTAAGTGAGGTCAAAGCTGAATTTGTAGAGCGTAAAGGAGACCATAAGTATGAAGCTATTCTGCCCGAGGGTCCACCGCCGACGCCTGAGAATATGGCTAAAGCTGTTAGGAAAAGGTGAGAATATGGCTGGATTAGGGGGGTATAGACTAGATACTCGGCAGCAAGAGGTCTGAAAATATTCTGCTAGGCAAATGTTGGTAAGGAAAAGATAGATTGATGTTATTAAGCATCGGAGAAGTAAAGACATCCAAACTCACATCTCACTATCG
>Ga0114957_1004152_pt1 | contig 12628 bp, 8 predicted proteins | sample BantaG_FD_87175 | JGI IMG/M metagenome (GOLD analysis project Ga0114957, IMG submission 87175) | Marine algal microbial communities from Bantry Bay, Ireland - BantryBay_4 metaG | ecosystem: Host-associated > Algae > Red algae > Unclassified | place: Bantry Bay, Ireland | collected 2014-11-21 | reverse complement strand
TCCGTAGGGACCATAATCATACACCGCCGCCAAGCCATCATACACTTCGCTCGATTGAAAAATGAAACCATACTCCTTACAATGAGATACTAACTTTTTAAAAAAATCGTCCTGATTTGCCATTTGTATTATTATTGATTTTAAATATTGTATTTTTTTAGCCACAGATTTACACAGACTTTTTATGACTTTCTTCTAACGTATATTTCAAAATCCAGTTACGCGCTAGAAGAGAGTCATAAAAGTCTGCGTAAATCTGCAGCTAAAAATTAAAACTCCGATGTAAAATGAAACTTCACTTCTGGAAAAGTTTCTTGTATCGTTTTCATTACCCAAGCAGTCTCTGCTAGGAAAACTAAATTTCCATCTTTATCTTTTGCGATGTCTCTTTTTCTTCGACTTAAAAATGCCTTAAGTTGTACCGGATCATTACATTCGATCCAACATGCTTTATGTAAATTAACAGGTTCATAGGAACACTTTGCACCATACTCATGTTCTAACCGATATTGAATTACTTCAAATTGAAGTGCGCCAACCGTTCCAATAATTTTTCGATTATTGATTTCTTTGGTAAATAATTGTGCTACCCCTTCATCCATTAATTGTACTAATCCTTTTGCTAATTGCTTTGATTTTAGTGGGTCAGCATTATTAACATAACGAAATTGCTCAGGGGAAAAACTTGGAATTCCTTTGAAATTTAAAATTTCTCCTTCCGTAACTGAATCTCCAATTTTAAAGTTCCCTGAATCATACAATCCTACAATGTCTCCCGGGTAAGCTTCATCTACAACAGATTTTTTCTCTGCCATAAAAGAAGTTGGATTAGAGAACTTCATTTTTTTATTTTGGCGAATGTGGAGGTAATTTGTATTTCTCCGAAACACGCCCGAACATATTCTTAAGAAGGCAATTCGATCCCGATGTCGTGGATCGATGTTCGCATGAATTTTAAAAATAAAACCTGAAAATGTATCTTCCGTAGGATTCACTTGTCGCTCTTCTGTAATTCGAGGAAGAGGCGTTGGTGCTATTTCTACAAAACAATCTAACAATTCTTTTACACCAAAATTATTAATCGCACTACCAAAAAACACAGGTGATAAGTTTCCTGCCAGATAATCTTCTCGATTGAATTCTGGATACACTTCTTCCACCATATTCACCTCCTCTCGTAACTCTTCCGCAAGTTTTTCTCCTACATATGTTTCCAAATCTGGATTGGATAAATCTGTAAACTCAATGGTGTCTTCTTCGGTTTGTTTTCCATGCGCACTAAAAAGATTTAGTTTCTTTTCGTACTTATTGTACACCCCTCTGAACCGTTGCCCCATCCCAATTGGCCATGAAAGTGGGCCAACTGTTAATCCTAATTTTTGCTCAATCTCATCTAGTAAGTCAAATGCTTCTTTTCCTTCCCGATCCATTTTATTGATAAAAACAATGATAGGCGTTTTTCTCATTCGACAAACTTCGACTAATTTTTCAGTTTGTGTCTCTACCCCTTTTGCAACGTCAATCACTACAATCACGCTATCGGCTGCCGTCAAAGTTCGAAAGGTATCTTCTTGGAAATCTTGGTGACCAGGTGTATCGAGAATATTAATTTTAAGGTTGCGATAATTGAATGCCATTACAGAAGTCGCTACGGAGATCCCTCTCTGTTTCTCAATTTCCATAAAATCCGAAGTCGCCGTCTTTTTAATTTTATTGGACTTCACCGCTCCTGCTACTTGAATAGCTCCACCAAAAAGCAACAGCTTCTCAGTCAATGTTGTCTTACCCGCATCAGGGTGACTGATAATGGCAAAGGTTCGACGTTTATTTATTTCATCTACAAAACTCATTTCTTGAAGTTCAATTATTTAAACATAAAATTTTTAGACCCGCAAAAGTACAAAATTTTAACCCCCAGCCCCTAAAGGGGAGTCTTTTTTCTTTGCCTTGACGGCAAGGAAAAAAGATTATTAAATTGTGAACAAAAATATTTTGATTAGCAATTATAAAACCAGAAGGTTTCACTTCTTCTTAAATGTTTAAAGTTGAGAATTCAAAAGTCGATAGTTTTTTTCCTTGCCGTTAAGGCAAAGAAAAAAGGCTCCCCTTCAGGGGCTGGGGGCTAATTCAAATATTTCCGAATCTGCTCCAGCATCACCTCGGGTGGAATTTCTTTATTCAAATATGTTTTCATCACCTGAATTAAATCTCCAACTAATTTCTCATTAAAGCCTAATCGGAAACCTGCTTCATACACTAATTTCTCTTCTCTTGGTTCAATTACTCCATCTACTCTCATCATAAATAAAAGGTAATATAAAATGGTCATTCGCTCTCCTTCATCAGCAGGCGCAGCTAGTGGAAAGTCTTCTGGATGATTGAGCACTTCTTCTACATCAACAGGTTCCAATCCTATAGTTTTAGCGACATCAATTAGATAAACTAATTCGACATTAGCAACAATGTTATCTGATTTTGCCATTTGGTAGAGGATGGCAATAATGGATTTTCGATCTTCAAGACTTTTTTCGTAATTGTTAAACATAGTTGGTATTTTTAACTCACAGCTTTTCCTTGCAGCTTTTAAGTAACGTGACTCTCTGAGTCGCGACGCTATTCGACAAATATATTATTGATGATTTTTCGAAAAACGCACTTGTCGAATACCGTCGCGACTCAGAGAGTCACGTTACTTAAAAGCTGCGAATAAAACTGTATCAAATATATTTATTTTTAAAACGATATTTATTAATCATCATTACGTTCATCAATATTTTTTGTTTTGAAAAAAACACACATAAAAATTTGTTGTATCAGTAGCCTTCACGAAGCTCAAATGGCAATCAATGCAGGAGCCTCTGCTATCGGTTTAGTCGGTCCAATGCCAAGCGGACCAGGTATTATTTCAAATGAAAAAATTGCAGCGATTATCTCAAACATTCATGTTCCAATTGACACTTTTTTATTGACTAGCGAAACTACAGTTCAAGGCATTTTCAATCATTATCAAAAAGCAAAAACAACGACCATTCAATTGGTAGATAAAATTGAAAAAGGAGGACATGATCAATTAAAGAAACTTTTACCGGAGTTGAAAATAATTCAAGTCCTCCATGTGGTAGGAGAAGAATCAATTGAAGAGGCGATGAGTTTAATGGAAAATGTTGATGGCTTGCTTTTGGATTCAGGAAATCCTAAATTGAAAGTGAAAGAACTTGGCGGTACAGGTCGTATCCATAATTGGGAAATCAGTAGGAGTATTGTTGAAAAATCGAAAGTTCCAGTTTGGTTGGCAGGTGGTTTAAAACCAGAGAATATTCAAAACGCAATTCAACATGTCCAACCTTACGGAGTAGATTTATGTAGCGGTGTTCGTACGGATGGGAAATTAGATTTTAACAAACTGTCTTTGTTTTTCAAAAATGTAAATTCAATACGCAACTAATTGAACAACTTTTCCGTCTATAAAATGTTACGTGACGAGTAAAGAATAATTTGTCACTTACATAACGAACCCTAAAAATAAAATAATTAAATTAAACATGATAGCACTAGGTTTTACCAATTTTGTGTTTTCCTCTTACATCGTATACTTATTGTTTGAAAGAAAAAAAGAAGTCGTAAAAAGCAAAATGTTTTGGATGTTGTTGTTAGGTTTGGTCGTATCGCTTTATATCACTTCATTATTTGTTTTTAATCAAGATACATCTCCTGTAATAATCGGATTATAGGATAAGGAAAATAGGAATTATCCCGAATTTTTGATTTAGAAAATTCGGGATTTTTTCTTTAAAGTTAAATGATTAATGGTTACGCTTTGCTATGGTTATATGGTTTTCGAAAATAGTGTGTAACAAAACCATATAACCATAGCGAAGCGTAACCATATAACCATTCAATTCATCTTATCGAAGAAAAAACCCATATTTGAATGGGTCATCAGGATCAATTAAAAATTCAAGTTGCCCGGTAATATAAGCAGTTCCTTCTACTTGAGGAATGACTGCATCAAATGAACCATACTTTTCTGTCCGAATAACAGAACCTTTGAAAACACTTTCTGTGATACTTTCAATTGTCATTATTTCTCCCATCTCAATTTCATTTCGCAAAAAATGAATCGCCATTCTTCCTGAAACACCTGACCCTGTCGGACAACGATCTACTTCTCCTTCTGCAAAAATGCAAACGTTACGACTATCAATCCCTTCGGAAACGGGACTACCAATAAAGATGGTTCCATATAAAAAACTCAAATCTTCTTCATACGGATGTTTAATGTTATTATTGGATTGCATGACTGCTTGTTTGATATCCATTCCTTTTCGAATGAGCAAACTATAGTTTTCTGGAACAAGAGGAATTCCTAATTTATCAGAATTGACATAAGCATAAAACGCTCCTCCATAAGCTAAATCATATTCTACTTTTCCCAAACCTTCAACCTCTATTTGTTGATCCAATGCTACTACAAAAGATGGGACACAATGAAAATAAACACCATCGGGTTTCCCGTTTTTTATTTTGACAAAAGAATTAATTCGCCCACATGGTGCATCAATTTTAATATGCGTTTCAGGTGAAGTTACTTTTACCCAATTCATTTCAACCGCCAAAATAGAAATCGCAATAATCGCATGACCACACATTGTACTATATCCTTCATTATGGATAAATAAAATCCCAAAATCCCCATAATCATCATTTGGAGGTAATAAGATACAACCATACATATCAGCATGACCACGTGGTTCGTGCATCAAAGCACGTCGTAAATGATCATAATTTTCTTTTACAAAGTTGCGATATTCCAAAACAGAACTCCCCTCAAGCGTAGGAAATCCATCCACAATTACTCGTAAAGGTTCACCTCCTGTGTGCATATCAATCGTTTTTATACGGAGCCAATCCTTTGGAGGAATGAAATTCTGGCTAGTTTGTAATTTTTCTAAAAAAGAAGCCATATGATAAAGTCTTTGATGTTCAGAAAAAATTGTTTTTCTTTGCAGTCTCAAAGTTAAATTTCCAAATCTAAAAGAATAAATAAAATGTCAGATCATATTGAAAATGCTGGAAAAAAAGGGTACTGCATGATGTATATCTTTTTAGCTTTTGCTACCTTTTTTGCCGTTTGGGCATATGTTTACTGGAGTAATTTCGACCTTACTTTCTAGTTCATATAGATTTTGCTTACTTAAATTAGTATTATCTATTTTTGGGAATCCAATTTCCAGAAAAAAACCCGCTTTATTTTGAATTAAATAAAGCGGGTTTCTTTTGATTTTTTTATAAAATTATTTTATAACGATTAGTGGTAGCAATTTTTTATCAAAACCATCACTTATCAGATTCACAAAATAAGATCCACTTTCTAATTTATCTAGTGGTATTTGATGAAATCCACCTGCAACTTCATCTATTTCTTCTCTAATTATCATAGATCCTAAATTATCGAAAATTTGAATTTCTAATTTTTTACCAATAAAAATTTTAGTATCTATTTTTACAAAATCATCTGCGGGATTTGGATAAATAAGAGATGCTCGTAATTGCGATGTATTATTATCAAAGCTTTGAAATCCAATTACTGGAGGACAAGCAATCACTTCTAATTCTGCCATGGTTAAAAAACCAGCCCCTTCTAATTGAACTCTTACATATCGACCAGGTATATTTATACTAAGTGCCGTAGGAGTTCCTGCAGGAGTTTCTACAAAAAAGGCAGTTACTCCAGCTTGAGCTAATGTGAGGTCTAAATCAGTTGAGTTAAAAGGTGCTTCAGAAACTAGGACATAAAAATTGCTTAAAGCTTCTGCACAACAATCTGTTCGGTTCCAAACATTAATTGACTCAATATTGGTAACGCCTCCAAGATCTACTTCCCACCAAGGTTCCACTTGCCAATTAGTATTTATAACAGAAATAGAAACCCAAAAGTCTCCATCTGTATTTCCATCTACTGCACGGAAAGAAGTCGCTCCAACTTGAGTCCCTGATTGACTGGTTGGTTTATTTATTGCGATATTAGAAGGATTCTCACAACCTGTCTCAGGTGCTGTTACCCTAAACGTTCTAAAGATATCTGTTGCAGGTACAAATTGAGCATTTCCTCCCTGACTCGCAGTTACCGTAACCATACCTGGTTGTCCTGTCAAAACTATTTGGTTTCCATTTAGAGTAGCTGGGCCATTTATTGCAAATGAAATGGGTAGACCTGATGTTGAATTTGCATTTGGAAAAAATGGAGGGTCTGTAGTTAATTTATCCGAAATAAAATCAAAGAAAATATTTTGAGGTTGAGCAATAACATTGCCCCCACATCCAAAAATTTCAACTTCCGCTAGATTTAAAAATCCAGTACCTGTCATTTGAATACGAACATATCGTCCTACAATATCCAAATCCGATGTAGTCGGTGAACCAGCTATTTCTGAAAAATAGAAACTGGAAACATCAGATTGATTAAGTGTTTGATTGAGATTTGTCGAACTAAAAGGAGTCTCTGAAACTAACACATAATATTCTTTGAAGAATTCACCACAGCAATCTGTACGATTCCAAATATTGATTGTTGTCAAATCTATAGAACTCCCTAAATCCACTTCCCACCAAGGTTGGTTACTCCAACTTGAAATAGCTACTGACTGGCCTACCCAAAGATTTCCATCTGTATTTCCATCAACAGCTTTATCACTTGTACCATTTTGCTGTGTACTCGATTGATTAGTAAATTTACCTAAGGCTACATTTTGAGGGTTAGGGCAACCTGTATTTGGTTCTTCTACTTCGAAAGTTTGAATCACTTCTGCTGCAGGTAAAAATTGAGAATTTCCAGATTGAGTCGCTTCGATAACAACTGCTCCTGATGTACCATTTAGTGTTACTATATTTCCATTCACAGATGCTCCTCCACCGACCACATTAAAAGTAACTGGTAAACCAGACGTTGATACTGCATTTATCGCAAACGGTAAATCCGTAGTTAGTTTGTTAGAAATAGGGGAAAATGTAATACTTTGAGGTTGTAAGTTGGATTGAGTTTCACATGAAAAAATTTCAACTTCAGCCAAAGTCATAAAGCCAGCACCATTCATTTGAATCCGTACATACCTTCCTGAAGAATTTATGGAAACATTAGATGGCGTTCCAACTATTTCTTGAACATAAAAAGATTGAACTCCAGATTGATTTAATGTTGTATTCAAATCCGTTGAAGTAAATGGATTATCAGATATTAGAATATAAAAATCTTTAAAAAATTCTCCACAACAATCCGTTCGATTCCAAATATTAATATTTTCAATTGAAACAACTTCTTCCAAATCAATCTCCCACCAAGGTTGATTACTCCAATTCGTTTGAGCTACTGAACCACCCCAAAAATTTCCATCTGTTATTCCATCAACAGCTTTATCACTTGTACCATTTTGTTGTGTAGTAGATTGACTAGTAGATTTTCCTAAAGCAACATTTACAGGATTTAAACAAGAAGAGTTCCCTTCGCCAACGGTCACCATAATTTCATCAAACAAAGAATAATATTTTTGTTCTCCATATAAATCGTTAGAATAATCAGTTGCAGCGAGTTGTAGAATATAAGTTCCTTCTGTATCAAATGAAGCGGTTGTATTATAACTAGATGGACTTCCAAATGAAACATTTCCTGGCCCTTCTTTTTTCACCCATTGAAGTTCAAAGTTTGGGTTAACATTAGAATTGTATTCAGTAGTTCCAGATAAATTAGTCGAAGTATTAACATCCACAGAGATGTCTTGTCCTGCATCAATAAAGTATCCTTGGTCGGTTGATGTAAATGGAAATGGAGGGTTAAGTGTTTCTGGCATAAATCTTCTAATAAAATTATCCCTATGATTCCAAAACTCAAAAGGTTGAGTGTGTCCTAAGTTGATGGAATGGGTCAAAATTTTCTTTCCTCGCAAAGCATTAAAAACAGCAAAGGAAGTAGCAGCAGGAGTAACTTCATCTTCGTAGCTAATAAAACTCCAAGATACTCCTCGAAAACGTCGAGCAAAAAAAACAGTATCATAATACTTAATAGCCTGTGCAGTTAATGCTTCGTGAGCAGCAGTACCTACTTCTTGTCGAGACTGAGATATAAAATTTGGAAAACCTCCTGCACGATTCAATTGCAATCCTGTAGCTTGACCTAGAATTGGATTACTCATAATTAAATATTTAACTCGATTATCCAAACCTGAAATAATTGTAGATAATCCTGCCCCCTGACTCACCCCTATCATTCCAATGTTTTCTCCATCAAAATCACTCCTAGAAAAAATATAATCTATAGCTCTGACTCCTGCCATAATTGCTGTCTTATAATACATTCCTTCTTTATTGGAAATATCATTAGGCTCATAGGCATTCGGATCTACTTCATCTGGTTCCTCATTATGAATTCCTATTGAAAAAACTAACACATTCCCTCGCTCTGCTAATATCTCATCGGGAAGTGCCATATTTGCAATATCTCCATAAGGGGGACAATGAATAAAAGCAGGAAAAGGGCCCGTACCATTTGGGACACTTAAATATCCATAAACTCGTCTATTATCGATAGTGGCAATATTAACTCGATAGGTAGTTGAATAGGGTGTACTAGAATGAAAAGTAACCTGTGCATTGATAGGAATTCCTGCTAAGATATTCTTTTGAGTATTCCAAAATGCATCAAAGTCCGAAGGTTCATCAACAAAGGCTTCAATATCAAAAGGAGAAAATGCAGCTGAAGCAATTGCTGAATTTCCGGATTGTTCTACAGAACATAATACGATTCCTGATTCGGATGCTTGATGTTGAACAATTAAAGTCTGTCCTGCATTAATAGTAAGACTACCTGTAGCAATTGGTGTAGTATAATTATCGTACTTTAAAGTATAATTAACTGTTCCGGAAATATCAGAAGTAATATTAAAATTTACAGTTTCTCCTATTTCATAATAAGAGTCAATACGATCCGCGGTTACATTTAATTGTGCTACTGCTAAACTTGAAAGAAAGAGTAAAAGTATTGTTATAAAATTTTTAACAATACCAGTATTAGTTAGGTTTATCATAAAATCTTTTTTGAATTTGGGAAAAAAAAGTATTGTAATTCTGCTTAAATTCAAAACAGAATACTAGTGAAATAGTAGAGTTTATTTTAAAGGGTTTTGTAAAGAGAATTTTAAAACCTAGTAAACACAAGGTTTTCGACATATTCAAAATAAGCGTAGTGATCATTCAGAATATAAGTCTAGTGAACAGATTCAAAAAAAACGTAAGATTTAACTTTGGGTTTGGGAAAGATTAGTGGGAACAGATGATCTTAATAATTTAAGATATACAAAAGTAGTAAAAAAGAGTTTATAAATGAAGCATCTCAATATTAAGATTATGGCACTCGCAAAAAAACTGCTCTCCTGTGTTTAGGTGTACAAGTATATATGTGTTAATGTTGTCGAATACTTTTGATTCAAAAATCCATTGATATGCCATATTAAATACTCACAATTATTGGGACAAAATATTCGACAACATTAACACATATATACTTGTACACCTAAACACAGGAGAACAGTTTTATGCGATTGCCATGATATTAAGATCTTTTTAAAAAATTCATAAAAAATAAAAAAAGGTCTTTTCCAATAGAGATTGAAAAAGACCTCCTGACTTTCAATAAATTATATATTTATTAAATTTCATTTTAATATTTTCTACCTACGACAAATTGCTTAGTTTTTAATTTCAAGCCATTTACTTTCAAAGCAATAAGATATAGACCATTTGTATAATTATCTAAATTAATCTGTCGTATTGCTTCTCCATTCTGATCAAATTCTTCATTCAATACCATAATTCCACGAGCATCGAAAATCTGAATATTTAATTTTTGATTTAAAAATGGTTCAAGATTTACGAAAAGCTTATCAGTTGTTGGATTTGGATAAATAGAAAACCCATGAAGATCAATATCAAATTCTAGTTCTTGCATTTCTGTGATTTTCTTATCTCCATTTTTTGCAACTTGAACAAGACGGTAATAATTTTTTCCATAGATAGGCTCTTCATCTATTTCATTATAATAATAGAATCCTAAGTTGTCACTTTCACTTTCTGTAGTTTTCCATTCTTCAAAATTTTCTCCATCAATGGATTTTTCTATTATAAAATAATCATTCACTAATTCTGTATTAGTTGTCCAACTAAGCTGGACATGACGGTCAATTTTTGTAGCTTCAAATTGTAATGCATCTGGCTGGACGATTAATGTATTTATATTGTTATTAACTGAATTAGGAATACATCCAAAAATTTCAACTTCCGCTAATGCCACAAAACCTTGATTTGCTAATTGAATTCGCAGATAGCGTCCAGTTCGATTTATTGGAACGGTGGATGGGCGTCCTGCAGCCGAGTTTCGTAGGATACTAGAAACACCTCCTTGGTTAATTGTTGAATTTAAATTAGTAGAATTAAAAGGGGTGTCAGAAATAAGTACATAATAATTTTTCAAAATATCGGCACAACAATCTGTTCGTCCCCATATTTTTACCTCATCAATATTAGCAACGCCTCCTAAGTCAATTTCCCACCATGCATTATTAGCCCACTCTGTTAAACTAACGGTTTTTGCAGCATTCCAAAAATTCCCTTCTCTATTTCCATCATTTGCTCTTGATGCTACCCCAGAGACATTTGTATTGATTTGCTTCGCAGTTCCATTAGGTGCAATATTGGAAGAAGAATTACAATTACTACTTCCGCCGCCATCGCCACCGCCACCGCCACCGCTTGCACATCCTAAAACTTCTACTTCTGTCAATCCTAAAAATCCTTGCCCTGCCAATTGAACTCTAACATATCTTCCCGTTCCATTGACATTAATTGTAGTAGGCGAACCTGCGGCAGATGATCGAAAAATATTCTGTACGCCACTTTGATTTATAGTTGAATTCAAATTTGTAGAATTAAAAGGTGCATCCGAAATAAACACATGATAGTTGCTTAAACTATTTTGGCAACACTCCGTTCGATTCCAAACTTTTATTTCTTTTATCTCAGATACTTGTCCTAAGTCTACTTGCCACCAAGGATTAGTTGTCCAGTTTGTTAATGATACTGAATTTCCATTCCAAAAATGCCCATTGGTATTTCCATCTACAGCTCTTGATGCAGAGGCTCCAAACTGAGTACTATGTTGAGTGGCAGGTTTGTTAAGTGCGATGTTAGTTGGATTGTTACAATTGTCTGTTCCACCACCGCCTCCGCCACCAGAGGAAGTATAATTAACTGAAAGAGTATTAGAAGGAGTAGAGTTAGCATTACCTTGATTATCTAAAACTTTCCATGATGGAAGTTGTACAGTAACAGTTCCATTTGCCGAAGGCGTAACTGTAAATGAATAACTACTATTGTTCCCTGTTAAGTTGGATGTTGTACCATTGGTAACCGCAAGATCGCTTAAAACAAATCCATTTACACTTTCTGAAAAACTTGCGTTCACTACAAATGCTCCATTTACATTAGTTGAACCTGTGCTTAGTGTTCCAACAGGAGAACCACTAGTAGTTCCGCCACCGCCACCAGATGTGTAGTTAACAGAAAGTGTATTAGAAGGAGTTACATTACTATTCCCTTGACCATCTACAACTTTAAATTGTGGAATTCTCACCGTAACATTTCCATTTGCCGAAGGCGTAATCGTAAATGAATAACTACTATTATTCCCTGTTAAGTTAGATGCAGTACCATTGGTAATCACAAGATCACTTAAATCGAATCCATTTACATTTTCTGAAAAACTTGCATTCACAACAAAAGAGCCACTAACATTATTGGAATTTGTACTCAAAGTAGGAATTGGAGAACCATTGTTTCCGCCGCCGCCACCGCCGCCACTTCCAACAGTAATCGTTACTCGGTCAGTTAAGGTGAAATATTTTTTATCAGAATAAAGTTGCGCCTCATCGACTCCTGAAAATTGTAATACATAAGTTCCACTTGAACCAAATGTAGCAGTACTGTTATAAGAATTAGAACTAAAGGAAACATTTCCTGGTCCTGATATTTTTTCCCACTTTCTGATAAAGTTTGGATTATTGGAACCATTCTTTTTGATAGAAGCACTCAAGTTAACAGAACTCCCACTTACGCTTTGATTATTTCCTGCATCAATCCAGTAACCTTGATCGTTTGAAGAATAAGGAAAGGAATGAGTGTTTAGCGTAGCAGGAAAAACTCTTCGCAAAAAGTCTTGTCTTTTCACCCAATATTCTACAGGGTGTGAATGATCTAAAGCCGTTGAATGCAATAAAATTCTTTTCCCTGGAAATTTATTAAATGTTGCAAATCCGGTCGCAGCAGGAGTCACTAAATCTTCGTAACTCAAATTAATATAAACTGGACCTTGATATCTTTTTGCATGAAAAATCGCATCATAATATCGTGTTGCGCTCACCGTTGCATTTTCATGAGAAGTAGTTCCAAAGGAAACTCGAGAAGTATGTATATAATTTGGAAACCCTCCTGCACGATTATGATGCAAGCCTGAATTTTGACTTAAGACAGGATTACTCATCATCAAAGATTTTACTCTGTTATCCAATCCAGCAACAATAGTTGC
>Ga0114957_1004150_pt1 | contig 12632 bp, 7 predicted proteins | sample BantaG_FD_87175 | JGI IMG/M metagenome (GOLD analysis project Ga0114957, IMG submission 87175) | Marine algal microbial communities from Bantry Bay, Ireland - BantryBay_4 metaG | ecosystem: Host-associated > Algae > Red algae > Unclassified | place: Bantry Bay, Ireland | collected 2014-11-21 | reverse complement strand
ACTTCTATGAGATTAATAAGTTTTTCTGTAAAGGAGACATGATCAATGGATTTGATGGAAGTTCTATCAGTGAGGAGGTGACTCTCACTGAGAACTTAACTAGTATCGACGGATGTGATTCGACAATTGTTTGGCAGTATCACTTTATTCCTATTGATACAACGTATATCGATTACCTCGGATGTGTAGATGATGGATATGAAGTTAGCTTAGGTAATAATCTATACAATCAAACTAACAATACTGGCGAAGTAATCCTTCAGAATATCGTGGGTTGTGACTCAACAATAATTGTTGATTTACAATACCTTGAGAATAGTATCAATGATACCACATTTTACTATTGTGAAGATACTTCCTTTGAGATTGAAATAAACGGAACACTCTATAATGGAGTGAACGATCAAGGTACAGAATTGTTTCTATCTGTAGAAGGTTGTGATTCAATTGTAAATATTGAAGTTGTCGAATTAGAAAATTCTATTAAGGATTTGAACTATAATATCTGTGAGAAAGAAGAATTCAGTGTCAACATAGGTAATGAAATATTTGATGAAAATAATGTTGAAGGAATAGTCATCTTACAAACTGAACAAGGGTGTGATTCAATTATTTCTGTTCTCATAGAAGTTGATAAGCTAGATACAACAATCATGGACTTAGATATCTGCACAGGAGATAGCTTATTTTTTGATGACTTATTTTTCACCTCTGCTGGTCTGTATGATATTGTGTACGAGGGTGACAACCAATGTGATTCAATTGTTTTAATCAATGTTGCGAATCTCATTTGCGAATTTCCACAATTGGTTGATGCACCATATACAGCTAATGCATTGCTAGATAGTTTTGAGTTTGACATCGACTTTCCGGAAGGCTATCAAATTGTCTGGTCTCAGAGTGACTTACTTTCATGTCATAATTGCCAAAACCCAACATTGTATTTAGACGGATCTAATGAGTATCAATTTGATGTGACTGTTATTTGTCCAAACAATTGCAAAGCTAAATACACATTGGAAGTTGATGTCGAATCCTCCATATTTACCTCAAATATATTCAGTCCATCAGCTGCTCAAGAGAAAGATAGAAACTTCCTATTAAGTGCTGGCAAGCTATTCATGATTGAACAAGCGAGGATCTATGATAGATGGGGAAACTTAGTTTATACAACATCAAATACCGAAGTTAGCAAGGACGGTTTTACATGGGATGGGACTGATGGTTTTGGAAATCTAATCGAGCAAGGTGTTTATGTCTATCAATTCAACATTTTATTTGAAAATAATAATAAGGCTCAACTTATTGGTGATTTCACAATAATACACTAATTGTCAAATAACCGCTTGTTGTAGTCCCCTGACTACAAATAACATGAGAGCAACGAATCGAAATGTCTTCAATTTAAGTTAGAACAATCCTTTACTATTGTAATTGCATTGCTACTCTATATAAATTACCTTTTATTCAACTCTTCATGTGTTTGCTTTAGCTCTGGGTATATTCCTCCATCTAGTCAGTTATGGTGGCGGAGAGGTCGCCAAATTACTGTTCGAACATGATTGAATGGTTTAGCTTTTGCTATAATATTTTTACGACAGTGAAAATATAATGAATGAACCGAAAGCAAAAGCTGAGGTGAGTTTCATTTGGCTTGACTTATTGCTTCGTTTTTTGTCTAAGAAAAAATGAAGAGGAACGATTAGACAGTATTATTGGAAGTAGTGGCATGTATGTAATATTCTATGCAAATAATTCGCAACACTCGACTAACTTTGCTGATTGTGTAAGAATGAGAATCTTTGAAATCAAACAACCATCATGAATTTCTCACATTTACATGAGTGAAACGATCGTATAACAGTCTAAGAGAGTCAAACACAGATGACAAAACAGAGTGCTACTGCAAGTGAATACAAGAAAGAATTAGAGGCAATTCGAAATTATATTCATATCAAAGGTGCTAAGGCGAATAACCTCAAAAATGTTGAGGTCAAAATACCCAAGAACAAACTTGTAGTCGTTACAGGTCTGTCTGGATCTGGGAAGTCTTCACTCATCATGGATACTCTCTATGCAGAAGGTCAGATGCGTTATGTAGAGAGTCTCTCGAGTTATGCACGACAATTCCTCAGCAGGATGAAAAAGCCACCTGTGGACTTTATCAAAGGTGTCTGTCCGGCCATTGCGATCGAACAAAAAGTAACGACATCTAACTCAAGGTCTACCGTTGGATCACTAACCGAGATTTATGATTATTTCAGATTACTCTTTGCAAGAGTAGGGACAACTTATAGTCCTATTTCTGGTAAGGAAGTAGTCAAGCAATCTGTCTCTGATGTGGTAGACTTTATCCTCAATCTCGAACCAAAGAGTAGAGTACAGATCCTTTTCCCTATCAATAAAAGTTACGAAGATCGAACTCTCTCAAAGGAACTAGAATTCCTCAGTCAAAAGGGATTTTCGAGAATCTATACAGATGGTGCATTGCACAATATAGAAGATTATCAGGGGTCAAAATCTAAGCTTCTCAAAAAGAAACTTCCTGCGATTAAGGCAGAGATTTATGTCCTTGTAGATCGGATGACTAACTCTGATGACAAGGATAATTTGAGTCGTATGGGTGACTCTATCCAAAGTGCTATCTACGAAGGTGGAGGTGAGATGACTGTCTTACTTGACTCTGGCGACTTAGTGGGATTCAATAATCGATTTGAATTGGACGGTATGAGTTTTGTCGAGCCGAGCCACCAAATGTTCAACTACAATAATCCGCATGGTGCTTGTCCGACATGCGAAGGTTATGGTAAAGTGCTTGGTATCGATCGCAATAAGGTAATTCCAAATGAAGAACTTTCAGTCTATGAAGGTGCAGTAGTCTGTTGGAAAGGTGAAAAATCATCTTACTATCAACGTCAACTCATCAATGCTGCTGACCTCTGTGACTTCCCAATCCATCGACCGGTCAAAGATCTAACCAAGGAACAATATCAGATGCTGTGGAATGGTAACGAACACTTCGATGGTATCGCTACTTATTTTGCAGAACTAGAGAAGCAAACTTATAAGATTCAGAACAGAGTAATGCTTGCCAGATTTAGAGGCCGTACAGTTTGCCACACTTGCCAAGGAAGTAGACTTAGACCAGATGCACTCTATATCAAGATCGGTGATACAGATATCTCTGACTTAATCGATATGCCAATTGATGAACTTTATGATTGGTTCAAGGCATTGAAGTTGTCAGACCACGAAAAAGCAATCGGTAGTCGTATCCTTATCGAGATCGAAAATCGTCTAGGCACGATGATATCAGTTGGTCTCCCCTACTTAACAATCAATAGGATGTCATCGTCTCTCAGTGGTGGTGAGACTCAACGAATCAATCTCACTCGTACACTTGGAAGTAACTTGACTAACTCTCTGTATATCTTGGATGAACCAAGTATAGGGCTCCATCCTCAAGATACAACCAACATGGTTCGTGTACTGAGAGATCTCAGAGATCTCAACAACACTGTCATCGTTATTGAGCACGAAGAAGAAGTCATCAAGGCGGCTGATGCTATTATCGATGTGGGCCCAGAAGCAGGTGTCCATGGTGGTGAGATCGTATTCGCAGGTCCGTACAAAGACTTTGTCAACAAGAAGAAAAACTCAAATAGCTTAACAGCAGATTATATCACAGAGTTGGTTACAATCCAAACTCCTGAGAAAGTCAGAACATTTACAAGAAGTATTCAACTCTTAGGTGCTCGACAGAATAATTTGAAGGGAATTGATGTCACTTTCCCAATTAATGTGCTTACTGTAGTGTCTGGAGTTTCAGGATCTGGTAAATCTACATTGGTCAGAGATGTCCTCTACCCTGCTCTGAGTTCGGCAATAGACCAAAGTGTCACTCAATCACAAGGAAAGTACAATGAATTGACAGGTGACACTGGAGCAGTTTCAGTCATAGAGTATATCAATCAGTCACCGATTGGACGATCATCTCGATCTAATCCTGTGACATACATCAAGGCATACGACTCAATCCGTAAGTTGTATACATCACAGCAGTCTGCCAAGATCAAGGGGTTCAAACCAAATCACTTTTCGTTTAATACTGATGGTGGGAGATGCGAAAATTGCCTTGGTGATGGCTATATCACAGTTGAAATGCAGTTCCTAGCGGATGTACAGCTGACATGTGAAGACTGTAAGGGCAAAAAGTTTAAAGAGGAAGTGCTCGACGTAACCTACAAAGACAAGAATATTTATGATGTCTTGACAATGACTGTAGATGAAGCACTGATCTTTTTTGAAGCTCGCAAGGATATTTATAATAAACTCAAACCACTTCAAGATGTGGGGATGGGATATGTGGCACTTGGACAATCCTCTTCGACACTCTCAGGAGGAGAGGCACAACGTGTCAAGCTTGCTTCATTTCTCTCTAAGTCTAGCTACAAGGATCATATCTTCTTCATCTTTGATGAGCCAACAACTGGACTTCACTTCCATGATGTAGTAAAGCTCCTTAAGGCTCTGAATGCTTTGATTGAAAAGGGACATACTGTCCTTGTAGTAGAGCATAATCTTGATGTGATCAAGTCAGCTGATTGGCTGATTGAACTCGGACCAGAAGGAGGCAAAAATGGTGGACACTTAATCTACCAAGGTGACCCACGTGGAATACTCAAGGTAAAAAAGAGTGCAACTGCTCCTTTCCTTAAAGGGAAGTTTTAAGAAATTTGAAACCAATTCGTTTTGCTATTTTAACAGAAGGAAGATAAGCTTAAGGATTTGCAAAATATAAATCTATTCCATTTGTCTGTCAACATATTCTTGGCCTGCAAATTCTTTCTCATTCTTTGATGTAATAGTTTTACAAATCTCTTTTATTGGTATAAGAGCTTTGACTATTCTACCAATCAATAAATCTACTTCATAGTCTCCTACTCTTTCTCTGTTTCCAATAATTTTTGGTCGTTACTTTGAGGTTATCAAGTTCTTATTTTTTATTCTATAATAGCGCAATCCCGTTTTCTATTTGATAGAATTCTAAATCGCCACTCTAAAATAATATCTATTAATTGCAGCACTCACAATTGATCACTTGTATAATACAGTGATAGGAACTCGCGACCCTCCAAACAATTATCGAACTTTATTAAAACAAAAATTATGAAAAAGATCTGCATTCTAATCAACACTATATTAATCTCTCTCTTGATCATTGGCTGTGACAAAGAATTTGATAATGAGAACAATCGGATACTTGGTGGCGACAATTCTGTGAGTGGTAGAGTCGACTTTATCAATAAAGAAACTGGTGATATCAGATCTGTCGTTAGAGCCATTGTATTCTTAGGAGTAAGCGAAGAATTTCCCATCATAGAAATAGACACCAATGTTCTGTCTCAGTATGAGGATACCTTGGTAGATGACTATTACTTCACATTAACTGACTCTTTAGGACAGTATGACTTTACAGATATCCCGCCATTTGAAGATTGGAATATTGGCGTTTACTTCTACTCAGAATCTGTCACTGGGATGGATGCAACTCCAGATGGTGACGAAGGAGAAGAAAATGGAAACACTACAATTGCCATCAGCCTTGAAGAAGGAGAGCATGATGATGGTAATAATTTTGAAATCGAATATGTCAGCTACGAATCATCTTTATCAGGTCAAGTACTCATTGATCTTGACAATGATCAAATTGCTGATAGTCATGTCGAAGGCGTTCTAGTATCACTTTACCGAACTGATGAATCTGGGGTAATAATAGAAAACATGGGTACGACTGGTCAATACACAGACAACCAAGGAAACTACAGATTTGATTACTTTAAGAGTGGGTACTATGCTATTAAGATTGATTACCAAAATCAGTATCAGGTGATTGCAACCGGAGACACAACTCCAAATTTAGATGATCCGGATCAAATAGACCCTACAGTAATTTCTAATTATGTTGGAGTAGCTGAGAAAGATGAAAATAATGACTTCCTACTCAAATTGCATTCTTCTGTTATCAGTGGTCATGTCATCATTGATACTGATGGAGATGGAGATCCAGATGTGCCTGCCTTTGGAGAAAACATCGAACTTTACCAGAGAGATAGCAATGGAGATCCAACGTCACAATTGGTAGCTGAGACATCTACAAATGCTCAAGGATATTACGCCTTTGATGGACTGAATCCAAGTGAGTATGTTATCAAATATGTTGGTACTGGAAACTACCTCTGTCTCTTAAGTGGTGACATCTCTCCAGAAGTAGGTGAACCTGAAGGACCTGGATGCTTATTGATCCCTGTAGATATTCTCACTGAAGATTCTCATGATGGAGACAATGTCTTCGTAGTTGAATAGCTAATTAAAAAGCTCAACTTATTGACTGCTACAAGTTTTTCTAAACTTTTTATTAAATCTTGCAGCACTCAAAACAGGACCGTGTATAACACATTGAATCGCGACTCCAAACAATTATAAATACAATCAAAAAGAAAAAGATCATGAAAAATTTAAAAATAATACTGCTCGGATTTCTTGTATCATTTCTCATTATCAGTTGTGACAAAGAAGACATGATAGAGGATGAAGTAGTAGCTATCGGTGGCAATGGTGTCGTCACTGGATTTGCCACCGTAAGAGCATATGGCATTGATACCTTTGTTGAACATCCATCTAGAGAGACTCTGGTTTTCCTTGGCAAAGAACTTGAACTTGCTAATCTTGATTCAGTCATAGTTACCTCAGAAGAAGTCTATGTTGGAGATGGTTGGTATGCAACTAGAACAAATGGTGATGGAGAATACTTTTTTGAAGACATCCCAGCATTTGAAGATTGGAAACTCTGTGTAATCACGTCAGACATTGATTCCATAGAGGGAGTAGATATTACTTTAGATGGTGATGAAGGAGAAGAATTAATAGATGCTCCTATCCATATCTCTCTTAAAGAAGGAGAAGTTGATGATGGCAACAATTTTCTCTTAAGCTATGTCGAACAAACTTTCACGCAGATTACTGGCCTAGTATCAATAGATAATGATGGTGATGGACTAGCTGATGACTTCTTATCAAGTGTACTTATAAGACTATTAAGAACAGATGAAACTGGTGATCCTAGTGGTCTGACAGCAGAGTTTGTTGCTGAAGTTTACTCTAACTCTTTAGGTCAGTTTAGTTTTCAAGGAATTGATCTGGGCTTCTATGTCCTCCAATTCAGTGATCCAGATTCCTATTCTGTTATTAAGGCAGCTGATGAATCTCCTGACAGCGATCCATTAGGAACTCCACCTGTTTACATCCCAGTCTTTCTTGATGAAAATAAACCAACAGATGAAGACAATAACTTTCTCTTAGAACAGAACAACATCAATATCCGTGGTAAAGTAATTCTTGATACTCTAGGTGGTGTTGGAGCAGATAACCAACGAGTCGAACTTTACAGGAGAGGTGATACCGGAGTACCTATGTCTCCGCTTATCTCATCTTTCAATACCGATAACAAAGGAAACTTTTGGTTTGCAGAACTCGAACCTAATGACTATATCCTTTACTTCATTGGTGATGGTACATATTCATGCCTTAACGGTACAGATATTACACCTGAGATGGGCGAACCAGAAGCAGAACAATGCTTTTTCATCTCAGTAGATATCCCTGCATGGGATTCAGAAGACAGTGACAACATCTTTATTGTTCAATAATTTTGTAATTTACCTAAAGTGGACACACAATTACAACATCTCATTACAGCCTGTCTCCGACGAGATGAGATTGCTATGCGAGCAATTTACAATCTATTCGTAGACAGGCTGTACTATGTAATCAAACGCTATATCAAAGAAGATTACCATATAGCAAACATCTTGCAAGACGTGTTCTTAAAAGTCTTCAATAAGATTGAAACATTTGATGCAAAGAAGGGGAGCTTCAATACTTGGATTACAACTATTGCAATCCGAGAAAGCCTAAATCACTTGCGTAAAAATCATGTCAACCTCATGCAATTAGAAGAAGTAGCTGTGTGGTCTGCCGCAGATGTAGACCCATTACTCACACAATTAGAACTCGATGATCTAATGATCAGAGTCAATGCGATTCCTGATAAGTATAGAGTCATCTTCACACTCTATGAGATAGATGGCTATGAACATAAAGAAATCGCAGAGATGCTAGGAATAGGAGCATCAACATCTAGATCATATTTGACAAGAGCAAAAAAAATGCTTCAAGAAGAAATCCTTTCGCATGACAATAAAGTTACAAGACGATGAGAGAGACTAAGTACAACCAAAATACATTTAATAAAAAAGCGCCAATAGATCGAGATGCACTTTGGGGTAAGATCAGTACTGATCCTAAGTTTCCTCAACCTGAACTTAAATCTCGGAAAGGATTTTGGATATTTGGAAGCGTGCTATTCATATTGTTAATTTCTGCATTGACATACACATTTACGAAAGTAGAAAGTAGAGATGCTGATGAGATAGGATCAACAAATATAATCAAGAAAGAAAATGAAAATATATTAAACACCCACTCACTTAAGAATAAAACACAAACTACTCAAGACGCAGATGTAGAGACAACTGTTAAGGACGAAAACACAAAAAGCATCACTGAGATAAATTCTAATAATGAGGTGAGACAAAGTGCTATCAGTGATAATAATACTACTGGAGTACTACTCAGTAACAACGATCAATCAGTATTAAAAACTGAAGAAACTACAAATCTAAATAAAACAAAAAGCACTACCGACGCAACGCTGAAAACTCTTAGGTCTAACCAAAGTACAATCCAGACTTCAACACAAGGCCATTCAATAACGTCTCAGCGTGAATTTGTCAAGAGTGAAAACAAACTTCAAGTAGGTGATCAAAACAATACCGCCAATGAACTCCAAACACTCTCCAATCAGATCACTGCTTTGAGTACTTTGAAATTTGCCAAACTACAGAAGAAAGCAATCGGGCTGCCGAGTTACAAAGAATCTTTAAGTCCTCTCAAATCTAAAATAGGTCTTCTCATCTATCTCAATGCATCTTATGGACTAAGCTTACAGTCTGTGAGTGCTATTGACACATTGGTGGCTATTGATGATATCGACGATGTCTCACAATACCTAGAAAATAGAGAATCTAGAGCAATTGAATTTGGTATCAAAAAGCAAGTATTCAAAAGATTTAGTCTTGGCTTAGGAGCAGAGTATCGTGAAGACTGGCAAGTCTATAAGCGATCGACTGTAGATACATTGGTTACAGCTATACCTGATGAAGATGGAAGAATCGGACTCGCCGAGGTAACTACAAATTACTGGCTACCCCAAAGCTACAAATCTCTCAACCTACTCGTGACAGCTGGTTACTTGATTCCAACAAAAATTGGAATACTTGAGATAGGAGGAGGTTTGACTTATAATGTAAGTAGTAGCCATAGTGGCAATATCTTAGACAGAGAGTATAACCTCATTGGTAAAACACGAACTTATGAATTAGTTAGTTTTGGTCTTGCTGGATTTGGTCAAGCGAGTCTTACACTTCCATTGAGTGAGCAATTGCAACTTGCTTTCAATGCAAGGTATGACTTTCCAACTCTCATTTCACCAAGTGACCAAAGTTATGAGCATCGATTATCTGCACTCAGATTAGGTGTAGGATTGGGCTATGCTTTCTAAGCAATAGACTTGATTTAATCATCTATCGCTAGAGAAGTGTACCTTTGCCACATGACATTCAATGACCTCAATCTTGGCAAATCTCTCAACAATGCATTGAGTGACCTGGGTATGACTGAGCCAACCACCATTCAATCAAAAACTTTTCCTCTAATCATGTCGGGAAAGGATATTATCGGGATAGCTCAGACTGGTACTGGTAAGACATTCGCCTACCTATTACCATCTCTGAGGTTGTGGAAGTTCTCTAAGACACCTTATCCACAAATCTTGATTATCGTTCCTACTCGTGAGCTCGTTGCCCAAGTCTTAGAAGAGGTAGTAAAACTTACAACATACATGACATTTACAGCGGTAGGTGTCTATGGTGGGACCAACATTAAGACTCACAAGCATGCTATCTCTCTTGGCTGTGACCTTGTAGTCGGCACACCGGGTAGACTCAATGATCTCTTCCTAGATGGTGTACTCAAGGCAAAAAACATCAAGCGACTCATCATCGATGAAGTAGACGAAATGTTGAACCTTGGTTTTAGAGTACAACTCCATGGAATCAAAGAATTTCTTCCTGTAAAGAGGCAAAACTTGATGTTCAGTGCAACATTGATACCCGAGGTAGAGACTGTCATTCAAGAGTATACAACACATTATGACAAGGTAGAAGTAGCGCCTTCTGGTGCTCCACTTGAGAGTATCGATCAGTCAGTATACTCGATACCTAACTTCAATAGTAAGACTAACTTACTCATCCACTTGCTTGAGCAAAATGCAGAGATGTCAAAAGTCTTGATCTTTACATCGACTAAGAAGATGGCAGATGTCCTTTATGATCGGCTCTACCCTATCTTCGAAGAGACTGTTGGTGTCATTCACTCATCTAAGTCGCAAAACAATCGATTCCAAACTGTTGAGCTATTCCAAAATGGAACATACAGATGTATCATCGCCACTGATATCATCGCTCGTGGATTAGATGTCTCATCTGTTACACACGTTATCAACTTTGATCTTACTGATACTCCTGAGAAATATATACATAGGATCGGACGTACTGGTCGAGCTGATCAGCGAGGTGTAGCTATCTCATTTGTCTCTGACAAAGAAATCGAATATCGTAAGCAAATAGAAGCACTGATGCAACTCCCCATTGCTGAAGTTTCAGTACCAGAGGAAGTTGTTATTTCTGAGGAACTCATAGACTTAGAAAAGCCTAATGATTTTGTTCCCTTTAATAATCATAAGATGAAAAAGTTCGTACCCTCTGGTCCAGCTTTTCATGAAAAGAAGGATAAAAACAAAAAGGAAAATCGTCACTTGACTCGATCCGCGACACAAAAGCTGAAGTATAAAAAACCTAAAAAGAGAGGACAGAAATCGATAAATAATAAGAAGAAAAAGTAACTAGAGTGCCTCTGAACACAATCTTTTTGTATCAAATCTGATATAATATGACGGAAGTATTATTGGTATGATGCCAATACATGTTGAAAGGAGGGTATGAAGTAACCGACATTTACATCAGTAATCTATTCTACCTTAATTTATACATCCAATCATAACTCCGTATAGTTTCTTGTATTGATTTCACAATCGAAGAAAGAATCATCACAACTGTTCTTCTTCATTTTATTTATCCTAAAAGTTTTGAATCTCAATTTCTATTCTGGCGAACCAGCTTCTACCCAAGCTTCTAACATTTCTATTTTACATGGCTCTAGTTGGGATGATCCTGGAGGAAAAGGCATTGGTGTAAATCCAGCCTCATGCTTAATAGCTCCAAGAAAATTAGGCGCTGTAGATGCTGCAGATGCCGAAGCGAAATCCGACATTAAAGGTGTTTGGGAACCGCTGACATGGCACCCAGTGATTGCACATGAAGCATTAAGAATATCAGCGACATCAGAGCTATAAGTTACAGCAGATGTGTCACACATTCCTTCCACATTCATAACAGTGTCTTTTGTACACGCTGAAATAATAACAACTAGTCCAACAGTTAAGAATAAAAGGATATAAGATAATTTCATTTTCAACATAATTTAGGGCGAAAGAGATATTTCATTGGTGCAAGTTAACCAAACTCCCGTAAAATGAGCTAGAAATAAGGAGAGGAACAGTCTTAATTGACTATTCCTCTCTTTGTAATTTTAAACTGATATACGTGAATAGCGATTAACTATTCGTCAAGTTCTTATTGCTTAATGCTAAATGTATAGCTATCATTATTGTCTGCGGCAGTCATGTTGATAGCTGTTACCTCAAGCAAGTATGTCTTACCACCTGCTTTTTGAACAGTAAGGTAGTCTCCAACTAACAATACATTTCCAGCATATGCAGAACTATTATTATTGTGAAGGTCAGTAATTGATTCTACAGTCTCTACTGAAGCAAATGTAAATGTCTCAAGCAAACCGTTTTGACCAGGAATCAATGACCTAATTGTAGTTCCATTCACTGAAGAGATAGTTTGTAACCAGTTAGTAGCAATTGGGCCACCATCAATACCATTATCTCTAATCTCAGCATCTGTAGAAGAAGATCCTACACTATTTCCATTGTCGAGATCTAATCCACCTGTACCAGCTGGTCCAGCTTGATTAAGAAGTACTCCAGTTAATGTAGTTACAGGAGTACCTGTTGGTCCTACATTTACTACCTTCTCGAATGATGTCACATTTCCGAACTCATCTGTGATATCTACACTATATGTAGCACTACCTGAATTTTGAACTCTAATTAAGAGCGACTGGTTCACAAATCCATCAGCAAACTGTGAAGGGAATCCGTATGGATTAGCATCAAAGTCGTTATCTGCAAATTCTAATCTTGAAAGATCAGAGATAAGTGCACCATCTTGGTAAACAGCGATAGACGCAAGAGTACCATTTACAGGAGTAGCAGAAACAATTATTGAATATAATGATCCAGCAGTCAGATTAACTGATGCATT
>Ga0114957_1004146_pt1 | contig 12646 bp, 9 predicted proteins | sample BantaG_FD_87175 | JGI IMG/M metagenome (GOLD analysis project Ga0114957, IMG submission 87175) | Marine algal microbial communities from Bantry Bay, Ireland - BantryBay_4 metaG | ecosystem: Host-associated > Algae > Red algae > Unclassified | place: Bantry Bay, Ireland | collected 2014-11-21 | reverse complement strand
TAGGCTTTTTCGTTGAGGTTACGACGGATAAATTCTGTACCGGAGGTGATGTTGCCCCATTGGTCTGATCCACCCATTTGGAGGCGGCACCCGTGATCTTTAAACAATACTTGAAAATCGTAGGCTTGTAGTAATTGGTAGCTGAATTCTGTAAAAGACAAGCCGGATTCAAGGCGATTTTTTACCGAATCTTTGGACATCATATAGTTAACTGTCAGTGTCTTGCCGACATCTCGTAGAAAGTCGAGCGTATTCATTTCTTTATAAAAATCCAAATTGTTTGCTAAAATAGCTTTATTGGCTCCTTCCTTAAAATTGAGAAATTTCTCCATCTGGCGTACCTGATGCGAGAGATTATTGTCTAGTTCCTCGAAGGATTTGAGTTGACGTTCTTTGTCTTTTCCAGAAGGATCGCCGATACGTCCGGTCGCGCCACCCATGAGAACGATGGGTTGGTTTCCGCTTTTTTGAAATAAAGTCAGCAACATAATTTGGACATAATTCCCGATGGTCATAGAGGGAGCGGTGGGATCAAATCCAATGTATCCAGTCAATTTACCAGCGGCCAGTGCTTCAGCTACGCCCGGCGTAGAATCCTTGAGCATACCTCGCCATTCCAATTCTTCTAAAAAATTCATTCGTTTGTTTTTTACTGTTGCTAAATGTTGGCTAAGAATAATTCAGCCGCAAATTTACTAAATTACCAATAAGTACGAGTGGGAACATATAAGAACCTACCTTGCGCTCGTTTCCATCTAATAACTTTGTCTGATTATCCGAAAGTTCCCGAGAAAGTTCTATTTTGCGGAATCATTCTTAAAGAATTAATGTCAATTTGAATTTTTCCTATTTTATTGCTAAACATGTCGCTGTTTCGGGTAAAAAATCATTTTCCCGGCTGATTATTCGCATTGCTATTGTGGCGGTTGCGCTGAGCATGACGATTATGATTTTGTCTACGGCGTTGATTCGAGGATTTAAGACGGAGATCAGCAAGAAAATATTTGCTTTTTGGGGTCATATCCATATCACAGATACGAATGTTACCCGCAATTTTGAGTCTGTGCCGATTGATCGGGAGGAGGATTTTGTGTATCGGCTTGATGGGTTGGAGTCGATAGAATATTTAGGAGAAAACCAAATTCTCAATATTCCGGTAGGTGATGAACTGGTACCGCTAAGGACGAAAGGTGGCGTAAGACACGTACAAGTATACGCACAGATGGCGGGTATCATCAATGCGCAGGAAGAATTTGAAGGGATTGTGTTGAAGGGGATTAGTACGGATTTTGACTGGGAGAATCTGGGGCAGTATATTATAAAAGGAAAGCCATTGACTTTTCCGGATGAGGAACCGTCGGAAGATATTATCATTTCTAATTCTACGGCTCTGCGGATCAAGAAAACGGTGGGGGATAAATTTATCATTCACTTTGTACGGGGGCGGGAGCAGGTGCGGAAGCGATTTCATGTTTGTGGTATTTATAAAACTGGATTAGAGGAATTTGATAAACGGTTTGCGCTCACGGATATTCGGCGGGTGCAGGAACTGTTGGGCTGGGCGCCTAACGAGGTGGGTGGTTTTGAGGTGTTTATTGATGATATTGATGACCTTGGTCCATTGAATGAGTACATCTATATTGAGGAGTTGCCCAAGCATCTTTTTTCTCAAACGATCAAAGATAAGTTTCCCAGTATTTTTGAATGGCTCGGATTGCAGGATATCAATGAAGTGGTGATTCTGGTGCTGATGGTGATTGTGTCGGTGATTAATATGATGACGGCGTTGATGATTCTTATTTTGGAACGCACCAATATGATTGGGATTCTTAAATCAATGGGGGCGACCAATTGGGATATCCGAAAAATATTTTTGTACTATGCGGGTTATATTGTGGGGATGGGTTTGTTTTGGGGGAACCTGATTGGTCTTGGGCTATGTTTTTTACAAAAGCATTTTGAATTTATCCAACTTAGCGAAGCAGATTATTACCTGTCTACAGCACCGATTCAGCTTGATTTCTGGACGATTATATTTTTAAATGTAGGGACTTTATTGATCACAATTTTGTTTTTGGTCATACCTACCTATCTAGTCACCGGAGTGAGTCCAGTGAAGGCAATACGATTTAAGTAAGTATTTACTAGAACAATTTAACTACTTTGTTAAAAACAGTAAAGTTAAAGTGTTAGCCTATTGAAAAATAAATGATTAATAATACAATTCCAATTCTAAGTAATATCCCTGTCCAAGCTCCTTTTACCGCATCTTTGAAAGCTATATACGCAATCAGTACACCAAGTAAGCCTAAGAAAAGGCCCAGAATAATTCCGAGTCCTTCTCTTTCTTTTTTTCTTTCCGGTTTATTTAAAGCTTGTGCAATTTCGCTAGAGGAGCGGCCATTTTTTCTTGCCTTTTTGAGTTGACGTTTAAAAACAAAAAAGGCAATCTTTTCTCTGAAGTTTAATTTTTTTCCTCGCTTCCGTCCTAGTTCTTTGACGTTCAAGCTGGTCAGGTCTGAAAGGGTATAGGATTGTGTTGAAATATTTACAGTGAGATTTTCTGCCTCAGGATTAGTGATGACTGCAAGGGAGGGTTGGGCGAGTATTCCCCATAGTAATATGGTGAATATTGAAATAATAATAATTTTCATAGCAATAATTATGGTGAATAAATTCTACCACAAAGTACTATTTAATTTTTGAAAGATAAAATGAACGGGTAGCGTTTAGGAATATTGATGAAAAAATAGTTCGCCTTTTATCTCAATCTATTTAATCGCCATTCCTTAACAGTCACTATGCTGTTAACTTCGACACCTTTCCATTCTTGACAAACATCTTGATACCATGTCTTAGCAAATACTCTTTACCTGTTTCATCCAGGTAGAAAATCTGAATTTCGTAGTTTTCTGCTGTTTTAGGTTGATGATTATAATAAATCATTTCGACGGTATTTCCCGAATAATTAAAGGTAGTGCCACCTTCTTCAATCGATTCAGTTGCAGTATTTTTGTCGCCTTTATCGTTGGCTACAATAATTTCTTGTGTATCAGAATTGACAATTTTTACAACGAAATTAGATTGCAGTAAGAGGCGGAGATCTTCGTTAATGAGTTGAAATTCGACAACGGTATAATTCCAGCGTTTTTTAATTTTTTTGAGCGTTTTCCCAAACCGTTTATTTCGTGGGCTGAGCTTGATAAATTTTACTTGTGTGTTGTTGATTACCTTAGAAGTACGTTGGTACTGTGCTTCTTCAGATACTCGGGCATGCAGTAAAAGATCTGTTTCATTCTTCTCTTCTTCGTAGGTAATTTGCTGCAATTTTAACGCTGCTACCTGACTGAGGAGGTTGGTTTTTTCCGATGCTAGTTGGTCTAGCTGGTCTAGTTGTGTTTGGTCTAGATTGTCGGCTTGTAGCTGTTCTTTCATTTCCAGTTCTAACTGGTCGTGACGAGCTTGGTAGAGTGCCAGTTGTGCTTTTACATCCTGAATAACATGATTTTTACGAGCGGAAGATTTTTTTAGCGTAAAGATTTTATCATTTAAAAAATCAATACTATCCTTCAGCATATTGATCTGCTCTCGTAATATTTCGTTTTCAGATCGGAGGTCACTGATGATATAATTATCTTCGGAGCCAGTGGTTTTTAGTTCCGTGATATATAGATCTTGTCGGACGAGTAGTCGATTTTTTTTGGAGATGGTATTGATTTGCTGAATACTAAAGAAACTAAGCCCAATGATGGCAGTGGCACCTAGTGCAAAATTAAAATACTTGGTCATTTCGTCAAAATTTATGGAATAGACCAGACCGAATAATGCGGCTTACTATCCCCATGGAACAAGGAGTATTCCAACTGGAATACCATTAACGATAGCAAGTATGGTTGTAAAATTTTTTTAGTAAGATTCTGCTGTTAGCCAGTGTTTTTAATTGATCCCTAACTTTTTTTAATCAAGAGCTGTTCAATTTCACTATTGCGGTACACTGTCATTTTTAAAGCATCCCAAAATAGACTTTCATCTTGAGGAGATGAAAACCCTGATGTATTTGCAAAATGAAGTACAAGTGGTGTACCTTTTTTAATAGTAGAAAGTTGCAGATTAGTGGGAATATTATGAAAGTGATTTTTACTTAAAAAAGTCTGAATAATATCTTGTAATGGTTGTCCGGAGTGTTGTACATTTTTTACGGCTCGGTATTCCAGCAAAGCTCCTTCTTCTTCATAATCATAGATCAAGATCATAGATGCTGCTTCCAAATTGATTAAGCTGGCTTGTATCGTTTTGAGTGGCTGTTGAGCGGTAGATATTTCGTCAGGCGCATCGCATCCAGCGAGACAACTCAAGACCATACACCACAGGAGGAGTTTTTTTGTTAAGTTCATGGTTCAATTATGTAAGTCAAATAGTGAGGGATCGTTCAGACATACAAAATACAAATATTATTCCAAAATGTAATGTGAATCAGTTGAATATATGCTAATATATATAGTTTTTATATAATATTTTGTGATTAGTTCAGATTAGGAACTATATAAAACCTTATGTCGATGAAAACCTTATCTTTACCCATTCAAATTTGAACTTAGAATTATGATGACTACCCACTATCGGCAAAGCACTAACCATTTACTCATGATCCGTCCGGCTCATTTTGGTTATAATGAAGAAACTGCTAAGAGTAATGCCTTTCAGGTAGACCCCGAGTCGACTGAAGATTCGTCTGATGAGATTCGTGAAAAAGCCAAAAAAGAGTTTGATGGGTTTGTAGAATTGTTGCGCCGTAATGGTGTCAAAGTGACGGTGATTGAAGAAGAAAATGATCCGATCACTCCAGATGCTGTCTTTCCCAATAACTGGGTCAGTTTTCATCAGAACGGTACTGCGATTACTTACCCGATGGAGTCAGAATCTCGTCGCTACGAACGAAATGAAAAAATTATTGACCAGCTGGCAGAATCCTCTGGCATACATGCGATCTTCAATCTGGATACTTATGAAGACAAGGGACTCTTTCTCGAAGGTACTGGAAGTATGGTCTTGGATCGGATGAATTCTATTGCCTATGCTTGTCTGAGTCCTCGTACGAGCCTAGAAGTACTGGAAGCATTTTGTAAATTAATGAACTATCGGAAGGTCGTATTTAATGCCGTAGATGGAGGCCGTCAGCCGATTTACCACACGAATGTGATGATGGCGATTGCTGAAAAATTTGTAGTAATCTGTCTCGAAACCATTTTGGATAAGAAAGAAAAGGATACCCTGTTGAAATACTTTTTTGATTCTAAAAAAGAAGTCATAAAGATCAGCCTTGACCAGATGAATGCTTTTGCAGGAAATATGCTGGAGGTACATAATGACCGCAACGTTCCTTTTCTGGTGATGTCTACTCAGGCTTATGAGAGCCTTCGTCCCGACCAGATTCGACACATCGAACGCCATACCCAGATTCTTCATCATGCGATCCCGACTATTGAGCAATACGGTGGAGGAAGCGTACGATGTATGATGGCGGAGGTGTTTTTGTCAAAAACTGTTAAATCTGGATAATCTTATACCTTCATCTGAACAAATAGCCTTAATTTTGCTTTCAAGTAACTATTATTTTATCATCTAAAATCCCTCTTAAGTTATGAAAAAAGGAATTTTTACACTCTTCTTCCTGGTCTGTACCCTCGGCCTTATACAGGCACAGATCGTTATCAACGAGATCATGTACAATTCTCCCGATGCTGGACAGGATTCTACGGAATACGTCGAATTATTTAACAATAGCAATGTACCCGTTGATTTGGCTGGTTGGAGCTTTACCGAAGGATTCTCTCATACCTTTGCTGCTGGTACGATTATGCCTGCTAATACTTACCTGCTGGTAGCAGGAGATGCGCAAGCGATGATGGATGCTTATGGAGTGACTGCTATCGAATGGGAATCTGGCGGATTAAGTAATGGTGGCGAAGACATCTTACTGGTAGATGCTAATGGAAACGAAATTGATATTGTAGAATATGATGATGGTTTACCTTGGCCTGCTGAACCGGATGGTTCGGGTGCTTCTCTGGAGCTATGCAGTCCTGACAAAGACAATACGAATCCTGCAAATTGGTTTGCAGCAACGACTGCTACAGGTGTTATCTTTGAAGGAGTCGAGGTGTTGGCTACGCCTGGCGCAGCGAATACGGCGGTTTGTCCTGCGGCTGATGCAACCGTTGAAGTAAGCAGCAATGTTTTTACTCCTAGCGATGTGACTATCTTTGTAGGAGAAACGGTAGAATGGATGAATGTTGGTGGTTTTCATAATGTAAATGGCGACCAATCTGCTTATCCTAATAATCCGGAAAGCTTTGGTAACGGTGCGGCTTCTAACGCTGCCTGGGTATTTAGCTATACGTTTACGATTCCCGGTGTATATGATTACCATTGTGATCCACACCTTGGATTAGGCATGGTTGGAACGGTTACTGTTTTACCAGTTCCTACGAATGACATTGTGATCTCAGAAATTCAATACAATATTCCTGGAAATGGAAATGGATTTGATTTTATCGAGTTGACCAATATTGGTGACCAAGTTATCAATCTGGAAGGATTTAGTTTTTCTAGTGGTGTTGAACTTACTTTTCCTGCGATGATGATTCAGCCGGGTGAATATATGGTGGTGGTGGAAGATGCCTCTTCTTTTAATACTGTTTTTGGTACCAACGCTATTTCTTGGACCGATGGTGGATTAAATGATGGTGGTGAAGATATTACGCTATTGGATGCAGATGGTAATCTGATGGATATGGTGGTATACAATGATGCTGGCGGATGGCCAGAAATTGGTGACGGAGAAGGTCCATCCATTATCTTGTGTGATCTTGAAGGAGACAACAGTGTACCGGAAAGCTGGAGCTTTTCAACGACCAATACGAACGTTATTTCTGGTGGTAGCGGAAACTTTATCTATGCTACTCCTGGTGCGGCTAATGATGCTTGCGCAAATACGCCTCATATCTTTTTTGAAAATGGATTGGAAGATGTAGGAGAAGGAGCGGGTATGGCTACCTTCCGGTTATTATTGGCCAATACTGGTGATATGGATACGGCTTCCGTACAGCTCAACATTACAGGAGGCACGGCGACTGACGGATTTGATTATGTGCTAAACAATACATTAGTCACTTTTAGTAGTGATGGTGTTGGAGGTGTTAGCGAAGGCGAATTCAGTATTTCTTTGCTGGATGATTTAGACCTGGAAGGATCGGAAACGATTACTTTGTCATTGTCTGATGTGAGTGGAGCGACGATTGCTAGTATGGGAGAAATTACAATTACTATTGTTGACAATGACGGGATTGATCCTGGCATGTATCCACTACTTGAAATTCAAGATGTAACCACTGTGGACGATATGGGCGTTGTAGATTCGATGGATGTAACCTGTGAATTGAGAGGAATTGTATATGGGATCAATTTGAGTCCTGGCAATTTATTATTTACTATTATTGATAAAAATGACAACGATGATGGAATTGCAATTTTTAGCAATGGCAATGATTTTGGCTATACTGTGAATGAAGGAGATGAAGTATCGGTGATTGGAAGGATTAGTCAGTTCCGCGGATTGCAGCAGATCCTGGCGGATTCTGTCTTTATGTTGTCTACTGATAATCCACTGTTTGATCCTGAGTTTACCACTAATGTAAATGAAAATGAAGAGTCTAAATTGATTCGAATCAACGACCTGACCATTGTAAGTGTCGATGCCAACGGTGCTGGTGAAAATTACACCGTAACGGATGGTGCCTCAGAATTTATCATGCGAATAGATAGTGACAACGAACTGTTTGGAACAACCTTACCTGCTAATTTTGATGCCATCGGTTTAGGTGGACAATTTGATCAGAACGCGCCTTTTGATGAAGGATATCAGTTCTTACCTCGTTATGCTGCGGATATTCTTGACTTGGTAAGTACCAATGATGAGACCTTGTCAAATGAGATTCAAATACTTCCGAATCCGGTTAGTGATGTATTATTGATTAATACTGAATTAGGGATTGACCAGGTATTGATTCACAATAATCTAGGACAGTTGGTGGCTAATTTTAATGAAAAGCCAAGCAACGGAATTGATGTGAGTGGATATCCTTCCGGTATTTATCAGATCAGTTTTATTGTAGCGGATCGTGCATGGACGACCATGTTTGTGCGACAATAAAGTAAGGGTGTTTTTTGTGTAAAACACAAAAGCACAGCTCAACATAAAAAATCCCGAATTTTGGAGTAATCTAAAATTCGGGATTTTTCTTTTAGTTTTATTGAGTGCGTAGTTATCCAGCAAACATCCAGTAGAGGATGATCATTAGCAGGAGGGTACTGATGACGACGATCATCATCATTGTTTTTTCAGCCGCTTTGTTTTTGGCCTCGATGATTCTTTCCTTTTTTTTCTTTTTAGCCATGATAATGTTGGATTTTATTTTATGAAGTTGTAGTCATTTTGCATAACTTGAAACAGCTTCTAATAGGTGAAATATTAATTTTCGACCTCAAAGTAGCAATTTTTTTCAAGTCCTTAAAAATTTTGCTCAAAAAACTCCACTACCCGGTCATCAATAATAATGTCTCGTCCCGTAAGTGGCTGTCGTAAAACGATCCCTTCAAGGGTACGACAACGGCTGAGTGCGACATAAGTCTGCCCGTGTTCAAAGGCACCACGACCCAAATCAATGATGATTTTATCGAAAGTTTTACCCTGACTTTTATGAATGGTAATAGCCCAGGCAAGGCGTAATGGATACTGTGTATAGGAGCCGATGGTTTCAGTAGAAATGTTGGTAGGGTCGGTCGCATCATTTGCTTGATAGCGCATCATTTCCCACTTCAGTTTTTCGACGTTGATTACCTTTTGATCGCCAGCGGCTGTTTCAATCAGCACATGAATTTCGTCATCCATCAATTTAACCACTTTCCCAATGGTACCATTAACAAAGCGTCGTTGCGGATCGTTTTTTACAAACATCACCTGTGCGCCCGTCTTTAGCCGAAGGGCAGGTTCGGCAGGCGTAAGTCGTTCGCTAAAGCTACCGGATACACTTGCCAGATAAGTATATTCGTCAGAATTAAGCGATTTCAATCGTTCCTGATTGATTTTATTAACAATACTGTTACGGGAAGACAACGTGATATAAAAATCTGGTGATTTAAAATCTGGAACATGGCGAGTGTTGAGGTCTTCCAGGTCATCGTAATCAATTTGTTTGAGTCTGACCGCATCCAGCAGTCGAATAAAATGAGCGGATTCCTGACGATAAGTTTCCGTCAGTTCAATAAACTCCAGATCAAATGATTCATCAAAAACATGGGAAGAAAAAAAGTAAGGACTATCATAAACGGTCGTAAATAATTCCCGTTCTGTCATCGTTGCTACGACAGGCGGCAACTGAAACAAATCGCCAAAAAATACCACCTGAACACCGCCAAAGGGTAGGGGGCTGTCGCGGTTGATTTGTAAAAAATAATCAATATTATCTAATAAATCTGCCCGAACCATTGAGATTTCATCAATTACCAGAACATCCATATTTCGGTACAAATTGCGGTTGCGTCGTCTACGAATATCTGCACGTTGAAGGGGTTTGGCTGGAAAGCCAAAGAAGGAATGAATCGTCTGTCCCTGCACATTTAGTGCCGCTACCCCCGTAGGCGCCACCACTACCACCTTTTTGCGAGTGCTATTCCGAAATAGCTTCAAGAGCGTAGATTTTCCCGTACCTGCTCGTCCGGTAACGAAGGCGCTGCCCTTGGTTTTTTCAAGAAAATCCAAGGCGTATTTGAACGTTTTATTGAGATGTAAGGGTTGTTTTTCAATCATGGCGCTAAGGTAAATTAAATTCACGTAAACAGGAGTCATCCCGAACTTCATCCTAGGCATGTTGACAAAAAAATAGTTCGCCTAGCATCTGCATTTATTTAATCGCTATTCCTTAATCATTTCACATAGCTTACTACTGTCCCGTCTGTTTTTTTATAGTTGCAAAGATGGCGTCAATATCATAGTTCTCCTGGCTTAAGGCATGGCTTTTCTTGCTGATTTCATCAATGATAAGAAACTGTGTTTTACTGACTACTCGATCAGGTGCGAGGCGGGATTTTTGATTATCTTGGTGGAAATAGGCATTGCGAATATCATCGTAAGCGACTGTTCCATAGGGGGTGTCCATATCCTGCATACGCATGACCACAGGAGTAAGTTTGACGGTAGTGAGCCAGCTAAAGAAGGTAGCACTAGCACTAATCATTGCTACAAAAAAGCCTAGCATTAACAGTAAGTTTTTATATTTTACTTGCTCGTAAGCGACTTTACGGCGACTGCCCAGGATTAGCGCGATGACCAATCCTATCGTAAGTAAACCATAGGTAAGGATATCCTGACTGAGTCCGGTTTGAGTAGCTTCGTAGGTAGCGATGATGTCGTTCATAAACGTAGAATTGGGTAGCAATTAAAATTAAAGCCTATTATTTTCGCAAAGATACGCCAATAATTTTTTAGGAATGGCGGTTAGAAGAGGAAGCATCATATTGTAATCTATTTAATTAACATTCCTTACCTTCGCGGTTCTTGATTTATTAATTTTTATAGTATAAAATGGCAAAGACGAATAAACGTACTTCAATGGCTTATTGGTTATTTCAGATCGGAGCGCAACAGTTTCCATTAGCAGAAGCTCTGCGATTGGATGCCGTACATACTTTTCCGGTTAAGGCGCACCGGGATAAAATCAAGAAAGGAGACAAAGTTATCTTGTGGCAAACGGGTAAACGCGCAGGGGTATATGCCCTCGCGGAAGTGGAATCTGAGGTAGGAACGTGGAAGCTCGATGCGGCGCAAAAAGGATTTTATCAACAACCGCCAAATACTAAAGAGAACGTTCGCCTCAAAATTGAATACAACCTTTGGAACCGTCCTATTACCAAAAATATACTTACAGAAAGCAAAGCATTTGATAAATTCAATGCAGGTCTTCCCGGTACCAACTATAAGGCTACAGCCAAACAATATCAACGCATCACTCAACTTGCTCAACAAGAAGATACCGCAGAAGAACCCATAGAATCCTACACCGAAAACTTGCCCGAACCTCCCCTGAACTTAATTCTTTCCGGCCCACCGGGAACAGGAAAAACATATCAATCTGTCAATCATGCATTGTCGATCATTGAACGTCGAAGCTTGGAAGAACTCGAACTAGAAGATCGCGCCGTCCGACATATACGGTATAAAGAATACCTGGATGAAGGGTTGATTTTCTTTGTCACTTTTCACCAATCCTTCACTTACGAAGACTTTGTGGAGGGCATCAAACCCGTTTCCCATAATGGGCAAATTGGGTATGAAATTCAGAATGGTATTTTTAAACAAGTTGCCCTTGCTGCTAGTCGAGAATTGGTAGATGATATAATGGATGCTATTCCTGCGCCACACGAGTTAGTAGAATTTAAAGCGTTATACAAATCTTTTTTACAATATTTAAAAAGCGATGGATTTGAGAATTTTATCGGCCCGAATGGCGGAAAATTATTTTTACATCGTATCGAGCGCAGTGGCAATCTAAAAGTACGGAAGGAAAAGTTTTTTGGCCTGGGGATGGTGTCACGTAAAAAATTGGAAAAGGTATACTATGAATTTCAGGCACTTGACGCGGAAGAGTTGCAAGACCCGATTGCAGTTATCAAAGCGACCATCAATGCCTCCGATCCGGAAAATTATTTACTGGTATTGGCGGAACTAAAACAGTTTGAGCAATCCTATTTAGAAACCGCTGACCTGGTAGATGATCCTCATTCGGAGGAGACAGATCTATCTGAAATTTCCGTACAACAGTTTTCTGAAATTGCCCGTCAGACGACGGAAAGATTTGTATTAATTATCGATGAAATCAATCGTGCAAATATTCCAGCCGTCTTCGGAGAGTTGATTTCTCTTATCGAACCAGACAAACGAGAAGGTGCACCTGAAACCCTTCGCGTTATTCTACCATATTCCAAAACAGAATTTTCTGTCCCGCCTAATCTATACATTATCGGAACGATGAACACGGCCGACCGCAGCATCGAAAATCTGGATTTTGCGTTGCGCCGAAGGTTCGCCTTTCAATCCGTACAGCCCGACCCATCCATCATCAGCCGCCTCAACCAACAACCCCTCATGGATGGTATTCATCTGGAGAGAATGCTTCGTACCATCAATCAGCGCATTGGATTATTGTTGGATGAAGAACATTGTATAGGCCATGCTTATTTTTTGACTATACGGACGTTGCATGATTTGCAAACGGTGTTTGATCGGTTTATTATTCCGTTATTAAAAGAATATTTCTTTGCCGCTATCGGCGAAATAGGACTGGTATTGGGAAAGGGTTTTATGATTATAAAAAAGAATGATCCGGATATTTTTCCTGATTTCCAACACGATACCATAATGAGTATATCGGATCGTCGCCAGTACGAAGTTCGTTCAGCGTACGCGGTGGATGCGAATGGATTTATCCGTATTTATGAATCCTGAGTTAGTGGTTTTAAGCGGAAGTATGAGAACGTAATCGCGTGAAATTTTGGATTTTACGCTTTTACTTCTGGCATCTGGCAGTCT
>Ga0114957_1004143_pt1 | contig 12655 bp, 21 predicted proteins | sample BantaG_FD_87175 | JGI IMG/M metagenome (GOLD analysis project Ga0114957, IMG submission 87175) | Marine algal microbial communities from Bantry Bay, Ireland - BantryBay_4 metaG | ecosystem: Host-associated > Algae > Red algae > Unclassified | place: Bantry Bay, Ireland | collected 2014-11-21 | reverse complement strand
GGAGGGGGAGGGGGGGGCGGGGGGGGGCACGCAGCAGCAAACTGCATGTCCTTGATAGGCTGGACCACAGCCGTGGCAGCTTGGCGGCACGTCACGGACGGCGTCGACGGCGAGGGTGGCGCCCCTGTGCCAGCGGCTTCTGGATCCTCGTCGTGGACACTCGTGGCGTATAGAAATCGTGACACATGACTGACTCGTGGGCCTGCGTCTGGTAGCGTTGCTCTGTGTGACGCTGGTGCGTGGCACCCTTGGTGCACCGTCTTCTACCGCATTCTGCACGAACCGTGCATGCTGCGGGCCGAGCCGCGGGTCCGCGGCCAGCGCCAGGACACCCCGCTGGCGGCGGCAGAAAAGGAAAATACAGATAGGCATCCACCAAGCGACCGCCCGTGCTTTTAAATGCTGACCGCTACGTGCGGGCAAGGTGGTGGACGATGCGAGTCCACGCGACAAGCAAACGCTGTCGCGTCGATGGCAGTGCCGTTGGTGACGGCAGTGGCAGCGCTCCCCATCCGCGTCCTTGTCAGTGGCGAGGCCGCGGGCGGCTGGGCGGCCGACGGTACGAGGTAGGCGATGGGCACGTCGCGAGGGTCCTCCCACCACATCTTTTCAATGCCCGGCCGTGCCCCTTCTACCCCCAGAAGCACGGGTCGCGGAGAGCCCAGCGACGCGCCCACGCTGCCACCTCGACGGTCGTGCCGTGGCCAAACGACGGGGGCCGCTCCGCTCGCCACCGGCGGGGCAGCTCTGCCCACATGCTTCGCGGCGTGGGCGCCAGGTGAGCTTTGCGGAGAGGGTGCCGCAGCAGCTGGGGTTCCACACAGGGGGCGATCAACCCGGCCAGCGTTGGCGCCCGCCCCGGCGTCGTCGACGCCCGCTGCGTCGTCAGCATCCGCCTCGCAGTCCTTCCTGCCACTGCAGTCGGCAACGTCAGTTCGGCATGGAGCTCATTGCTTCCCGTCGCCTCGCCTCCCGCGCCGCACGCCGTCAGGCGTTTGATCGCTACACGGCGACGCGGTTGCGGAGGACCCGCCCTCGCTCCTCCGCGCCGTCCACAACCTCGATCATCCCGCCGGGAGTTGCCCCGCCGCCCGCGCCGCCCGCCGCTTGGCGTTGGACCGCTGCGCGGCGGCACGGTTGCGAATGATCCGCGCCCGCACTGTCGCATCTTCCACCTCTTCGAGCCGCACCCGACCGCGCGTGCGCGGCGCCGACGGGGTGCGGGTGGCAACGACGTGGCTCTCCGGCCACAGCTGCGGACCAGTGGCGGCTGCCCCTACCGCTGGCGCCAGCAACGGCGCCATCGCCGGGTCCCGACCGAGGCTCGGTCGGATGGGCACCGCCGCCGGCGGGCGCACCCACAGCCCGCCGGGGTGCACGGGCCGCCGCCCCATCAACAGCGCCTGCAGGCGGGTCACGACGGCGGCGCTCGAGTACTCGGTGGCCATTACGTTGGATACGATGGGGGGTATGCTGGCATCGTCGCTGGCGTCGGCGCCGCCGTCCACGCCGGGCGGACCACCCCCGCCGCCGCCGGGCGTCGACAACACCACCGCGGCGGCGCCAAATGAGCCGACCATCCGACATATCGCCGAGCGGTACGCAGCGAGCGGGGAGGAGAGGTCGATTGGCGCCAACGGCGCCGCGCCGCTAACGATCGTCCTCAAGCGGAGGAGGAGGCGGACGGGCTCGCCCGGCTGGGCAGGGCGCTGAAAGACGCTCACGGTCATGGTCAGCGCGTCGCGGTCAGGCGTCATCCGCCCACATGCGGCCGTGACGAGGGAGCGCCCCCTGTGGGCGGCTGACATGACAACCGTGTCGGCTTCCACGTCGTAGACGACGCGCATGAGCGGGTCCGCGTTGCCCACGAGGCGGACCGTGTCGAGGACCACGTCCGTGGCAACGAGCCCGCACACAAAACCGTCCTCAACGGAAATCGGCAGTTGTAGGGCGGACGAGACGCTGACCATGGGGCCGAGCGGGTCGTCCCCCGACGCCCCGCCACCGTCCCCGTCCCCGCCGCTACTCCCGCTCTCTGGCACGTGCGCCGTCGGCATCCGCCGCACGACTTGGTCCATCGCCACGCCGTGCGGGAGGCCCGCCACGACCGATGGCGGTACAAGCTCAGCGGCAGCCGCCGCCGAGGAGGCGGCCGTCAAGGACGGCGACAGCGGGGCCAGCCAAGCTGCTGCGGACGCCGGTAGCCGCCGCGTGTCGATCTCCTCAAAGTCCGCCAGCTCAGCAGGCGCAAGCATCCGTGGCTTGGACCGCGCCAGTGCTTGGGCAATGGCAGAATCCATTGCGGCAGACTCGAGGCGACCAGAAAGGGTGGGGGAAGAACAACTCGGGGCAGGGACGGGGGATGAGAAACCCCGGTCTTGGAGCGGAAGGCCCAGTGCAATGTCACTGAGATGGTGTTGACATCCAGTCCATCAGCAAACAAAGGGCGCGCGTCAAACCAAAGGAAGCGCCACAAGCACGAAGTGCACAGGTGGGGCACACACGAGGAGCAGCAAGGAGCGCCTTGAACGACCCGGTGTCTGACAGCATCGTGACGAGGCCACGCTCAGCAATCGAAACTACGGCCTGTGGAATCATGACGCCATAATCAAGTGTACTAATTCCTATGGGCTATGCCTATGCTGACAAATGTGTACATGGTATTCTTGCAGAGATTCAGCACTTTGGTGGAGAATATGGTCACTTCGCTGACTTTCGTCTTGCCTAGCTGGCACCTGCTGCGAATTGCGCACTTGAACGACAACGGAACCGCCACAGCTACACGGACCACGGGGTGAGCCACCTGCCGCGCGCGGCCCCCGACGTTGCCCAGCTTTCCCCCTGCGACTCTGTCAATGGGCTCACAAGTGGGGTCTTTGCCAAGGACCGCCAGCTGCCCGGCGAGACCGCCACCGGCGCGACTCACTCTCCCCGATTGGTACTCGACGAAGCCGCCGGCACGCTCGTATCCGTCGAGCGCATCGCCCGCGAGCGGGGCAGCTTGGAGTGCCGCGCCGCCCTCTTTGGCTGTGTCCGCATCGGCTGGGGGCGCCTGCCGGCAGCGTTGCTGCCCGCCCCGCGGATTGTGCACCTGGGCGACGCGCGGCTGGCGGCCGGCATGGGCGGCAGCGATGGGGGCGGCGGCCGTCGCCGCCGCCACAGCAGCGGCGACGCCTCAATTTGCACGCTCTTATCGAGTTACGCCCACACGTGTGGGTGCCCGCCTATACGCCGTCGTCAGCGGAGACGACGGTCACTTCGTCAAATTTGGCGGGTTTCGGGCCGTCCTCCAGTGCCTCCTGAGGAACGCGGTCGGGCAGCTGCCCCGTACAGGAGGGCGAGTACCTGTCGGTGCGGCTTATAAGTTCCGCCACAGCCGCGAACGCCCCCGTGCCGCTCGTCGGCAGCAGGGGTGGTGGCTGCCGCCTCGTCCACAACCCGCCGGCTGGCATCCCGCCCCGGACTACCGTCCTCTGTCCGACGTCTATGCAGCCGCCACCGTCGGCTGCGGGCGACCACCTGTAAATCTCCCTCGCAGGCCGTGTTCACCGCCCCGGGCATCGCGTCTTTGGGTGGGACCACCGTCGTCTGGAGGAGGCCGCCGCCGCCACGGCCGCCACAGGGTTGCCACCACGACAAAGGGGGCACCCGCGAAGCCGCAACCACCCCTACCCCCACCGCATGCCGCTTCAATATGCCCGGCGGCGCGACGTCGCAGGAACGCCCCCGCTCCCACCTCCGCCCCTGGTCGCTCGCATCGCCCCTCGTCAGGGCATGCCCGTGCCGCCCACTTTTGATCCGGGCGTCGGGCGGCCGCGGCGCAAGCCCAGCTGCGCAGTGGACGTAGCCGATCGCACCCCCCGCGCGTGGCCGACGCAGCAGCTCAACCTGACGGCGGCGGTAGCCGCCCATGACGCGGCGCGGGGCCAGCAGCGGACGGCACGTATGTGGTGGGCTTGGGGGGTGCTAGTACTGTGCGCTCTGCCCCGCACCCACGGCACCCGCCAAGTCCCAAGGAGGGCTGGCGCCACTCAAAGTGGGACCCACGGAGGCGACCCACGGCGCCGTGACCCACTTCGCGCGGCGGTGCGGAGACGCACGCCACTTGGGCAAGACGGTACCCAGGGACGGGCAGGCTGCGGTGCGCCCGCAGGCGTGGGTGACGGATGCGGAGCAACTTCACTCGTCTGGGGGGCGCCTGTGCCTGGTCACCGCCGCCGTCGGGGATGAGAACCGGGACGGGCGCGGTGCCCGCCCCGGGGAGAGCGGGACCGCAGGGGGTGCGCGGGGTAGGAATGCAGATGGAGTGCGGGCGAGGGGTGGGGTGCCGCGGAGAGCGGGCGCCGCTTGAGAGGGTATACATGGACGCGCCTCGGGACCTAACTCCGGGAAGACAGAGCGTTTGTATTCTCATCTGCGACTTGCTTGCCTGTCTGGGCAAACTGTCGACCAGTTTCAGAACTGTCGACCACGCTCGAGTCCGCTCCTCTAGGCGCTGAGGGACGATTCAACCCCCCGACGTTGTCAAAGATGACCCGCTTCGGCTCATGGGAAGCGCACGAAACAGGTGCCCTCTCTCTGGGATCATGGAAGAAGCGCAGGGGATTTCTTGACGAAACGTAGCTCGCTACAGCCGTTCTCCCAAAAATCCCGCACTCCAACTGTGCGAAAGAGGTCCAAATCGGCCTCTGCGGGGTCGTAGAGGCCGATTTGGAACTCTTTTGCGACAGTTGGAGTGCGGGATTTTTGGGAGAACGGCTGTATGTGGGGATCACGAGCTGTTCCAACTCACAAACGAATCTCAAACCACTGCGAATCGGTGGATGTGACAGAGAGCCCACACATCAACATGCTGGACCTACTGCACTTCACGCCCAGAGCGCGGCTCCAGAAGGCTTGAAACCCTTCATCCAAGCCATTGTCACAGCCTGAAGATGGTCGGAGCACGCACACCAACGACGCGCCCGATACACGAGGCGTCTTATTGTATGAGAATGACTTGGCTACCGCGGGGGAGAACGGGCGCACGCATGCGCACTCTACACTGTAGCTCGCTTGCAGGGCGCGCGTGTAAGTGACCAAGCCTCCCACAAAAATGTGCTCTGTGGGAGTCGTTTTTGTCAGCTGCAAAGGCTCACTGGGCGGCAACAGCTGCAAGGGAAAGCGCCCCGTTCTTCGGGGCCACCTTCCCGCCGCGCAGCAGGGGCCAGAGCAAGCTCCCCTGTTGGTGCCACCGATGCATCCCATCCAATGAGCAGGACTTCGAGGCACCAGACTGTCTGCGGCATCTACTACTTCGACAGGGATGGACTGGACGGGACGTGGCGTAGGCCGGGCGGATCATTATGAAGGGTCGGCCGCCCGCTACCCCCTACAGTCCTATCTTCCCCTCCGGGGTGACCTTCCCCACTCGGTGAGCACCCGGTGAGCCACCGGGTGACCGGCGATGACGGGGCTGGTGGGCCTGGCACGATCTCCGCTCATCGTAGTACAGGACGGTCATTCCCGTCCTGCTGGCTGCCCTCCCTGTCGGGTCCGTTGCTTCCGGCAATGGACCCACTGGCTCTCTGTGTCATGTGCTCACGTGCATGCGCGGCGGTGCCCTCCCTCCTTTCCCCGTCTGCGCAGCCGTGACCATCTCGGTCCGGGCCCGCTGTGGACCGTGTGTGGCCTTGGCTGCGTGCATCATTGGTTCCCCCCGTGACAAGGGCCCTCCTGCAGGGGGGAGTGGGCATATTCGGAGCTGCACAAGCCGTTGCACGCCCCACCCCATCAACAGCGGACAACGGCAAGCACTGCAGACGGTTCTCTTTGGTCCCTTCTCTGCGGCGCGCGGATTGTCCGACCGCCGGCAGCAGCTACGAGGCCAACACAGTTCGGTAACAAAGTAAGCAGCGTGGACCGTAAGTGCTACATAGTAAAACACTCAAAACGCATGACATTGAAATCGCAACTAAATGGGTCTTGGGGGCAGCCCGCAATAGGCAAGCGCCCACCCCCCAAGGCAGCCCTTTGGAATCCTATTGGTCGTAGTCGAGAGTGCCCGTGGGGGCCTGTCCCGTGACTGACGACCACACCCCATTCACGCGCTGGCCCGGCCGGGGCGTGGTGTGCACGGCTCTGCGATTCGTGCAGTCACTTCCAACTTTTCACTTTCAACCTGTACGCTTTCAAGACTCCACTTTTCTTGAAATATTTTTCGGGTATGGGCCGCATGAGAGGCATCACGCCCCATGATGGGGCGTCTGCCACCATCGAGGATCCGGTGGCTGGTGGTTTATTCTGCGGCCCGGGTTGGTCCGCTGCAATCTCGCCCGATTCGCCCGCATCCATCAATCCGGCACCCTATTGGACGAACAACTCGTGCGCCATCGACCGCGCAGCTAGGCCACCGCTGAAGGCGCCTCCGCGAAAGCGTGCCCTACCCTGGCGCGTGCGCTCCGTGGCCGCCCAGGGGACCTCACAGCCCGCCGCCGGCGCTCTGGCGCACACCGCTTGCCCCCGCCACCGGCGCACGCTACCCGCCCCCGCCACCGGCGCGCGCAGCCAGGCGGCGCCCCCGGCGGTGGGGCGCTCGCCGCCCGTCCCCGTCGCCCGCGCTCGCCGCCCGTCCCCGCTGCATGAGCGCACCGGCTGCTTCTGACACAGACATTGAGGCGCACGCCGCCCGCCTCCGTCGCCGGCTCTTGCTGCCCGTCCCCGTCGCCGCCGCTCGCCGCCCTCCCCCGCAGCCAGCTCGCACCTCCTGCCATGACCACCTACGCTGGTGTTCTCGTTGCCCGCCCCCGCCACCTGCGGATGAGCGCTCGCCGGCCGCCACCGATGTCGGAGCTCGCCGTACGCGCCCGCTGCACTTTCTTTCTGGGCACGCCCGTTGCTGGCGTGCGCCGCCGGCTTCCGTTGCCGGCGCTGGGACGCTCTCCGCCCGCCCCCGTTGCCGGTGCTGGCCACTCGCCCCCGCCGTCAGCTCCTTCTGCGGCTGTGCTTGTGCCGTTTCTTTCTGGCACGGATGCTGCCACGCTGCACGACGCCGCCCATTCTAACCTTTTCGTTCTGCCAGCCACACCCTTCTCTCGCTTCTTCTCTGCGTGGTGGGCGCGGCCATGGTGACCACAAATGCAAGCCCCATCCGCGCCCTGGAACTGTGACAACCTCCTGCTACACTTCCTTCCCTGCCGCAGCGGCCACTGCCGCCGTGCCCAAGCCACCCCTCTTAACCTCGCAAGCTGTTGAGATACGCGCCACTGAGGATGAGTCCCACCACATTGTCCGTGCTGCAGTCGTCAGCCGCGGCTGACGTACGGTTTGTAGCAGGTGATGACATTCTATTTGCCGTGGGGGTGACAGCTGTGAGCTGAACCACGGACAGGACGCGGATATCGTGCATGTTGGACGACGAACTCCCCGATTGGACGCTACGGATGGTCGACGCGTCGGCCTTCCTTGGTCTTGTTGACGACGGATTTCAACCAAGTGTTGGGAACCCCGCTGAAACCGAATCAGGGACAATCACGCTCTTCTGAAGAGGGCGGCGCCGTCGACTGGCCTCGTGCCGGCCGGGGGCGCATCAACGGCTCCGGCTTTGGCATGCGTGAGTCGCTGTACAAGGTGCTGGTGGTGGTGCTCGCCTCCTCGGTGTTCGTCAACTTGCGAAACCAGTTCATACCAGACGACATGGACCGTGTGGACATTCTAGAGTAGCAGCATCTGCGACTCCAGCATGTGGGCGTATAAGACGCCGCGCTCGGCACGCGCGCGTGAGTTCGGTGGCCGAGCGAGTCCGTTGGCGCGCGGTTCAAGTACGATACAGGCGGCTGTCGCGACGACAACGGGCGTCACCTGTGCGTCGGCGTCAACGTGGAGCTCACGGACAAAAGGGTGGTGTGAGCCTGCAGCGAGGTTGAGAAGTGTTGGGAAATTGGATGCTCCTCGCAGCGACCAATGGAGCGAGCGTTGTTGGCGGTGCGTCCGGCTCTGGGCGTCACCACGCTCGAACTTTTCACTGTACTGTTGGCGTCGTGCTCCGCGTGGACGCGCTGCGCCCGGCGGGCCCGCTTGTACGGAAAAATCTTGTGAGTTGTACGTATGACTGGCGGTAGCTCGCAGTTCACGGTCATCCGCAAGACGTGCGCGCAAAACTGGATATACCTCGACTGCCGGACCAATGACAATAACTGTGGCCACTTCGAGGTGGTCGGTGCCGCGGCCGAGCGCGCCGCCGACGGCATTCCCGACACGCACTCGGACACGGAAGAATGCAGCACCGACGAGGAGGTCGGTGCCTGAATGGCCTATGACAGCAATGAAGAACCCGTCACAGACGAAGACAAAGCAGCCGCTATCGGCGGTGCCCATGGGATGTCGGACTTCGCTACAAGCATTAACGACAACAATGGCCAGCCCACCGTGCCGCCAGCCGTGAACGACTCAGAAGTGATAACGCCGTCTCGCGCCCCCCAGCACCTCGTTCCCCCGTGGCGGCGCAGAAGAAGCTGGCAGAGATCATGACGGCGCTACATGACCCGACTTCGGTGCTCAAGTACCCCGAGACGCGGAACTGCCAGCATCGCGGAAGCGGCTAAGTGCGCGACAAGCGCCATTTAAAGTGAACAGCCATTGTTGAGTGCGGCGCCGACGCGGCGTCGGCCAAGGTCCCACTTTAGCGCTGTTAGACATGCATGACGTGCGTGATGCCCGACCGGCGTGACTTTGGAGTGCCTTCTAGTCGTTAACGAAGATTCACTTCGAGGCGTTTTAGTTCGAGACGGCCCTCAGCTCGTTCCGAAACGGGTGCTGCCTCCGGTGCTCCTCCTACCTGCAAGAGGCGTCTGTTCATCACAGGCGTGCCGCAGGCAGTCACGCGGTGCGCCAAGTGCGCCCGCCCAGACGACAGCTACGGCGTCTTCTGTATCACAGCTTGCAGCTGGGGTACTGAATCACGTACGAAGTCCCCTTCAAGCAGACGTCGGTCAAGGTAGGCGCCATTGCACGTGCGTTGGAGAAGACGCGACTGACACACATTGAGAGTACCTCCAAGGCCCTCGTTCGGGCGTTTGTGACAACTCCGGTGCCGCTGATGGCGGCATAAAACCGGATCCCGACTGTGGCCGGGATGCGGAGCCACAGTATGGCGGTGCTCGTGCTTGTCCGCCGGATTTATGCCACCGGCAATGACGACACACGAATCGAAGAGGTGAAGAATCCCACACGTAAGGACGGTGAGCAGGGGTGGCAACCCAATGCCGACGGCGGAGTACGGCCCGAGTACGTGCTGTTACGGCGTGGCTTCTTCCTAATCGGGCGGGCAGCACCCTCCTTAGCCCTCACCATCCTGGACGCCGTGGAGGTCCTGCTGCGCCGGGTGCCAATGCGTCTCAAGGATCATATCAGAAGTGTGGTTGCGGACTTTTCTGAAGCTGGCCTCCCGAGTAACCTTGCCGGCGTCCGCCTCTCCGGCGAGGTGGACAACGCTCCTGAAGCTGACTACTGAAAGAGCGACGGGGAGCCCGAAGGCGACTACGACTTCGACATGGAAGACGTGCAGGACGAGGACACGCTGGTCGTATATACACCGCCCGTCCATGAGTGGGTCGAGCACGTCCTACTACGTCTGTACGCCAAGAAAATCAGCGAGCCGGTGCTCGCGGACACGGGCGGGGCTGGCAGGACGGTGCTGGCGTCCAAGTGCATCCTGCCGCTGTTGACCGAGTGCCATTAGACGGCCGCCTCTAACAACACCGTGCTCACGTTTTTTAGCTCCATCATGGTGGACCCGGGAAGGTCTGGGACCCGCGGAGAAGGTAGTCCTCGATCACTACGCTCGTCCAAATGCCAGATGCCAGCGACTTCTCGTCTCTTGCGCTCGCGGTAGCGTTCAACAGGGAGGATGTGACGAAGTAGCGGCTGCTGCGAGGTGCCGTTGCTTGACTTGGCCTTGCCATTGTCGCTCACGCGTTCCTCCGTCAGCGGATGGCGGCCTTGTTCCGCTGTTTCCAGGCGACCATGACCGCATTTGATGACTATATTAAGGACAAGTATGATCAGAAGCAGTAGGACAAGCAGTAACCGAAGAATGCTCAGCGGCTATGCGGGCGACAACTACCAGGATGAAAGCGTCATCTTCACCGAGGCAATGGCCAACGGGCACCCCCTCCAAGTTTTTACAGTTGCCTAATACACCGACGCATAGCTGCGGCGGGTGGCCACTCCGGCGGGATTCTATTCCATTCACAACGACGAGTCCGACAAAGATGACATCATCTTGCGGACGGGCATTTGGGCTCCGGGGCTCCCCATCCTTCGGGCGGTGCCGTACGTTTTCTGCGCCGCGGCCGCCGGCATGGACGTTGTCGACAGCCACCGCGAGAAGGGAAAGGAAGAGAACTACACAGGCGCATCCCTTGGAGCCTTCTGCACCTGCTAGCACCCTAAGTGCATTGGTACCAAGATCCTTGACAGGTATGAGGGGAAGCGGATGCCACTAGAGCTCGTCGTGCAGCGGTCCGGGATGCTCTGGAGGACCATAAACCTGCCCGAGTGGTACCAGCGGACACATGTCGACTGCAAGAAAGAACCACTTTGGTAGCTAGTTGTTTTCGAAGCAGACCAGGACTGAAGCATGCAACATGGTTTTTAAATGCGGACTAAAGGTAACGGGAGTCCAATGTGGCAGCCAGAAGGGCAAAGAAGGAATGAGGTGGACCTCAAAATGGCACACGATACGCTGGAGCGCACGGCCGCCGACACGCTTTTGAAGGCCTCCGCCACGCTGCACGGCGCTCCCACGAGAAACTGCAGCTGCGCAGGAAGCACGTGTTGAACCTGCTGGAACGGCTGTAGCCACGCAAAGAAGGCCAAGCCGATCGTGACCGTATCGTTTTACGACAGGACGGAGTGGGCAATGGGGACGGCGTGGGTGGCGCATCCGGCGCACTGCCCGTGCCGTGCGAACGGCGCCCCGCGCCGAGGAGGCGGGTGGCGCCCCGTCCGGACCGCGCGGGCGACGCCCCGCCCCGGCGGCGCGGGCGCCACAGCGGGCGGCTGCAGTGTGCCGCAGCTGGCCAATGCGGCGCTGTAGTGCGCACGTGGGCGGCCGATTCCGCCACGAGCCGGGGCCGCCGCAGCAGCAGCAGGCAGACCCCCCCGAGCTGCCTGCAAGGGCGAGTTGGTCGAACTATTGGGCGGCGCTTCCTAGGATTTGGGGGCCACTATCGCCAGACGCCGGTAGATTCCAGGACCAGATTCACCGAGAGATTGAATCCCCGAAAGCTCAAGATGAAAAGTACACCACAGCCATTTCTGAATTATGCCGAAGGTCGAGATATCGGCATCAAAAGGCGCATGTCACGCGAGCTCGAGAGCAAGCCCAGACGCCGTGTCGCGCAGCCGCCATCGAGTCTCGCCTGAAGATTATTGGTATCGAGTGTGCCTGACCGCCCCTGAGGTCACTGAGATGCCGAGGCTCCCGGGAGTGCGTGGTTCGTTTGGTTGGTCCAATCGCAGCCATCAAAATGGCGCGCTCGTTAGTGTTTTTCCATGCTTGTGAGTGCCCCCACCGTGGAGCTTGCACCGCTAGATTACTGCTTCCTGGAGTCAACTCACCGGCCGCACTGTGGACTTCACGGGTCCTGCCTTCATGCGAACCTGGTCTGCCACAACTATGGGTGAGGCGTCTGTCGAGACTGTCTGCGACTGTCCGAACAATAGGTTCACCCGTAGTACATGACGTGGCACGGGGAGGGCGGACCCCGAATCACTCGAACGACCCACCCTTCGAGGAAGTCGCAGCATGCCCCCACTTGCTCTTGGTGAACCATGCTTACTTCATGTGACTGTCCAATTAATAAGTGTTCCCAACGCTTCCGGCCTTTGAAAATAATATGCAGCATTCGTACAAGTCGACGTCCTCTGTTGTCCGAACTTTTTATGGACCCGCTTCTTGGACAGAACTCGTTCTGTTTTTCATCACTGGTTCAAACTTTGTCAACCGTCGCTATATTGTCTCTCGTTGTGCGGGAATGTTTGGTGCACCAATCCGACTTGATGACATTGCCACAGCTGTGTCACGGATGAAATGCGTCACTTTGCTGAGGCACAATGGATCTCGATCGGCCGGACCAACTCGTCCGCTTCGCATGGTTTTCAGGCTCCGCGCTACGAGCACTCGCTACGCATGCTGTGGACCCACGTGCCTGCAGAAAGCAACTCTTTGGCAGAAGGTGCTCTCTTGTCTGTTCCATACCTGCAGGCGCCCCTTTTCTTGCCGTGGCGCCCTCGTCGATGCACCTATCTCATCAGTTCTACATCTTCGCGGTGCATCCTATTTTGTGCCGCCACCCGCCGCGCCATCACTCCAAATCTGTGCCGAGAGTGGTAGCACGTTGCAGCAGGAGGGGCCAAGTAGCGATCGCCAACTCCGCGGATTGCGTACGTTTGTGAACTGTTCTTCTCACAGTGTTTGTTCCAGTCTTTTTTGTACTGCCCGAAGAGTGGATTGTTTGAGCATCGCTAGTTGTGGATGGGTGGATGACGCTATTGCTATCCTCCAAAAAATGGCGGTTGCAGAGAGAAGGGAGGCAGAGCCGACGACGCAGCATAGAAACGAAGTCGGATTGGCTGTTCGATAAGCCACGATCGTACTATTGGCTGAGAGTTG
>Ga0114957_1004141_pt1 | contig 12661 bp, 10 predicted proteins | sample BantaG_FD_87175 | JGI IMG/M metagenome (GOLD analysis project Ga0114957, IMG submission 87175) | Marine algal microbial communities from Bantry Bay, Ireland - BantryBay_4 metaG | ecosystem: Host-associated > Algae > Red algae > Unclassified | place: Bantry Bay, Ireland | collected 2014-11-21 | reverse complement strand
CCAGTAAAAATGGATAAAATTAAGTTCTAAAAGAAGGGCTAAATAAAAGAGTATAAAAAGCGTATTTCAAGTTTAAAATGTGGTCTTTTAGTGCAAAAGATCATGTCAAACAAACCAATAGAATTGCGAAAAATAAAAAGGATATACAAGTTCGATTCACAGGGATTATCTCATCGAAAAATCAGTGTTCAGTTAGGCGTCTCTAGGCCAACAATTAAGAAATATCTAGCCCAAATAAAGAAGTATGAATTAATACTAGAGGAGGTAGATCTGATGAGTATAGAAGAGCTAAGTCAGCTATTTGGGCAAGCTAGAAAAGAGGATAGTAAAAAATAAAAAGTTCTAAAAAAGTACTTCCCTTACTTTGATAAAGAATTAAGAAAGACAGGAGTAACTAGACGACTACTTTGGGAAGAATATATTACAAAACATCCTGATGGACTGAAACTGTCCCAGTTTAGCATGGGCAGCAGGATAAACCCTCACATTTAAAAACACTTTTATTATGGCTATAAACACAGCGGTAAATTATACATTAAATAAAATTATATATTAAAATTATATATTAAAAAATGCTTGATTTTGAGTATTTGTACGAATTAATATTAATTTAATGTTGCCTGAAAAAAACTAGCTTAAAAATCCATTACATTAGTACTTCATTATTAGAATCTTCCAACATTAAGTACAATATTTATTAATTAACCAACCAATCTTATGAAAAGACTTTTACTTATTACATTTTGTTTTTCTTTTTTAGTTTCTATTCAACTTTCTGGACAATGTGGAAATCTTTATATTGGCGGCGTAATAGACGGACCACTTGCAGGAGGTACTCCTAAAGGCATTCAATTTTGTGCCTCAGCTGATATAGCAGATCTTAGTATATATGGTTTTGGAAGTGCAAATAATGGAGGTGGCTCAGATGGTCAAGAATTTACCTTTCCCGATGAAGCGATATCTGCTGGTGATTGTTTTTGGGTCGGATCTGGTACTGCTAATTGGATGACTTGGTTTGGATTTGAACCTTGTTATACTTCTAGTGCTGCGAGTATTAATGGAGATGATGCTTTAGAATTATTTTGTAGTGGAACTGTAGAAGACTTGTTTGGAGATATTGATGTAGATGGAAATGGTGAATGCTGGGAGTATCTAGATGGATGGGCCGTTAATAACACAGGGGGTTCTAATGGGGGAACTTTTAATTGTGCAGATTGGGATTTTAGTGGAGCAAATGCATTAGATAATGAAGATGATAATGCAACCGCAACAGATCCATATCCGACTCCTGATCAAGTATGTCCAGCTCCAGCTGTGCCAGTGACATTAGTTTCATTTTCTGCTCTTTCGAGAGATAAAGAAGTACAATTGTCATGGGCAACAGCCTCAGAAATAAACAATCATTATTTTGAAATTCAACATTCATTAGATGGAATTAACTTTGGTCCAATAGGGACCGTTGAAGGCAATGGAAACTCATCAAATCTTATTGATTATGCTTTTGTTGATAACTCACCGGCTTTGGCATCGAATTATTATCGACTTAAACAATTGGATTTTGATGGAGCGTTTGAGTATTCTAAAGTAATATCAGTACGATTAAATAATAAGCTGTATGATATAGCCCTGACACCATCACCCGTAAAAGAAGAGTTATTTCTATCAGTTACTAATGATATTTCTTTAGAGATATTTTCTTTATCAGGAGTAAGAGTCATATCTGTAAGTAATATCCTAGGAGGATCTGTAGATGTAAGTGATTTACAATCAGGAATCTATCTAGTTAGAATACAGTCTCAAAATGAGATCATAACTAAGAAGATAATCAAGCAATAAAATTTACTGAAAAGACACCAATAATGTTTGGAGGCCATCTCAATAATAGATGGTCTCCTTTTTTTATGTAAATTTTAAAGTGACGTAATTTTAATAAAAAGGGAGATCCTAAAAATATAGTAACCTAAAATAGGAACAGGGTAGGAAAACTTATTAAATTTGCATCCGATTTCAGAATATTTTTATTGCTAGTAATAGTTCTACGGATATTTTAGATCAGGGCCTATAGCTCAGTTGGTTAGAGCATCTGACTCATAATCAGAGGGTCTGGGGTTCAAGTCCCTGTGGGCCCACCCATAAATTATAGTCTTAATGTCTTTAAAAGATGTTGAGACTATTTTTTTGTGCCTCATTTACCTATACATGGTTGGAGAAAACATGTAACTACTATTGGCTTGTAATAATTATAGAGGGGTTTATAAGCTTCAGATCTTCAGTTCCATTGCGATTTCCTTCTCGCAACAAGGTGTTTTGCTCTTTAGAATTTTATTACTTCTTAACTCTACTAAGATGTAGTAGCCTATAATGTAAACTGCTGTAAGGTCTCGATGATTTTTACTCTGGTCGTAAATATCTTTTTTCGTAGTTCTAGTACTTTTAGCTGGTATTCTACGAGTTTTGTTTCTCGCGAATTTAATAAGAAGACAGAGCTTTCTCCGATACTAAATTTCTCTAGTTCTACTGCTAGTAATTGTGCAGCGATCTGACGATTCTGTTCTGCTCGAGCAAACAAAGTATCGAGATTATTTAGAGCTTGGACGCTAGTCTTAAGACTCAGTTGTATCGATCTAGAGGTATAAGCTTTATCTAGAAGATTATTTTCTATATCTATTTCTGCAAGCTGCAGACTGGCCTTAGTCTTACGGTTATTTAGTGGATAATAGAAATCAGCACCGATCTTATAATCCTTAGGAGAGTAACTGATCGTCTGATCATTAAAGACATTGACTAAGGGATTTAACTTTACGTTTAACTGAGGCTTGAGAAATTCTTTTTGGATTCTTTGTTCTAAAGCTAGCTGGTCATTTTCTAAATCTAATCTAGCTAGGGTAGGGTTGTTTGCAATCAGTTCTTCTTTCTTAACTATAGCTTCTGTGACTTGGTCCCTCCACTGATTATTAGATAGATCTTCTGGAATTACATCGTCTTCTAATTCTAATGGAATTATACCTTCTCTCCACAGGAAAGTGGATAGCTCCTGTGTAGCCTCAAAGTAATCTTGCCTACTTTTTAAAAGTACATTTCCACGAGTAAGTAAACTTAGTCTATATTCCAGCGTATCTACTGCAGGTTTTAATCCCGTTTCTACAGAGGCACTGATATTTTCAAAATTTTGGTCTGTAATAGTTAATGCTTTTTGGAATGCATTGATCTCTTGGAATCTTGTAAACCAGTTTATATAAGCTTTGTATGCAGAAGATAAAACTTTGTTTACGATCTCTATTTGCTTGACCGTATTAAGCTGAGAGATGATTTTTGATTCTTCTAGTATTTTTCTTCGTTCGTTAAAAAACAAGCCTGCACCCACTGGTATTTTTACGCCCGCATAGGCAAGACCGTTTTCTGGTAAAGTAAGTTCACTATTTAGAAAATCACCATTAGAGAAATCATAGCCCGCCTCAAAATCGATACCATACCATGTAGGAATTTTTAGAACACCCTGATACTTATTAAAATAGTTTTTATCATCAAAGGACTTTTTATCATAGTCCATAGTGATCGTAGGATCTATGCCTCCTTTTGCTTTACGCTCATAGGCTTTAGACTTGCGGTCTAATAAATCTATTTGCTTAAGGGTAGGATGGTTTTCTTTTACGATAGTAATAAATTCCTCTAATGTAAAAGGCTTATTACCTTGAGCCGTAAGATTAAAAAACACAAAAGATAACAGTATGGATATCGCTATTTTCATGCTGATGGTTCGTCCTTTTTTATCATTTCTAAGGTAACCCCATGCGGTTCTGGTTTTTCTTGTAGATCTACTTTCACAAATACGATTTTATCTATACTGATGATCGTTTTCTTAGAAAAAATGTTTCGAACTTCACACTTGAGCGTTATGGAAGTCCTTCCTATAGACATAAATTCTAGACCGATTTCTATGACATCTCCTTGTTTTCCTGAGCTGACAAAATCGATTTCTGATATGTATTTAGTAACTACTTTCTGAGTCCCTAATTTAGTCATTGCATAGATTCCAGACTCCTCATCTATCCATCGGAGTAGAGCTCCTCCAAAAAGTGAATTATTAGAATTAAGGTCTCCTGGTTTTATTAGCTTACGCGAATAGAATTTCATTTACTTGAATTTTTTGATCGGTGCTTTTGTCTTGATATTTTTTTGTTGATCTTTTTGATAATAGTCAGGTGGAAACCCATTAAGCTGTCTCCATATCTCATAATAGATGGATACTTCTTTTAGTAGAATGATACCGTTTGCTCCTCCACCTATTCTTATTTCCTCGGGCCATTGCTGACTATCTTCTGACTCCGTTAATAGGACCCTATATTTACCTGTTCTAAATTTGCTGATATCATTATCGATGGCATAAACTTCTCCCACAAAAGTTCCAAAAGAATTACCTGGCCATCCACTAAATACGATTGCCGGCCATCCATCAAACTGGATTCTTACGGATTGTCCTTTTTCCAGTAACGGTATATCTCGTGGTCTCACATATATTTCTACTGCCTTTGTAAACTCTGCGGGAACGATGGTAACTAGATCTTCTCCTGCTTTTATAAACTCACCGATTCCTTGTTTTAAGGCTTGTGTTATTTTGCCAGTGATCGGTGACGTGATAACATAAGCGTCAGACCTCACTTTATAATTATTATAACTAGACTCCAGTTTATTTACCTCACTCGTGGTGCTATACTGCATGGAGATAGCCGACATTTTATCAGAATTTATTTTGGACAGTTTTTGGTCATATTCATTTGCAATAGCTGAGGTATTATTAGCTAATCTATTGAGCTCGTTTTTACTAGTAAGCATTTTGTTTTCGAGTTCATTTACTTTGGCTACAGATTCCTCAACACTTAGATTTTTTATCTCGAGATCGGTTAGAGATTTTATACCTTTCTCGTATAGTTCTTTAACTCGATTTCTTTGTTTTTCTGAATTTTTAAGTTTGACTACAGCGGCTTGTTTTGCGATACTGTCTGTTTTTATTTTAAGTTTTTCTTGTAATATTTTTAGAGTGTTCTGACGTAAGTAAATTTCTTTATTTTTTAGTGTAGACGCATACTGATTACCGAGTATTCCTGCTTTTTCTTGGTAAGCGGAGGAAGAACTTTTCTTTGCATCTATTTGGTTTTGGGTTTGACTTAGTAGATTAGGATCTAGGTACGCTTCCTTAGACTCTGTTATAATTAATATCGTATCTCCTGCTTGTACATCGTCTCCTTCCGTTACATTCCATTGTTTTATTCTACCATCTATAAGCGACTGTATTGACTGAGGTCTCTGATCTGGGTTTAAAGAGGATACATAACCATTGGACCTGATATTCTGAGTCCAGGGTAAAAATAAACTACAGATTCCTAAAATAGTAACGATAATCATAAGTTTCATTAAAACTTTAGATATCGATCTTTCATTTAATTTTTTAAAGACAGAATATCGATCTTTATCTATGTAGTCGTTTATAGAATTATTACTAATATTCAGCATCGCTTAGTCATTTAAATTGTGTGACAGGATCGTCCCATTATTTAATACCATCTTTTTATCGATGTAGTTTCCCCATGTCTTGTCCACAGAGGTAACGACTATGGTCCATGGTTTATCATTCGCCGTAAGGCTGGCTATTATTTTAGCTTTTTCCTCGGCGGGTACGTGATCTAGTGGATCTTCTAAAAATAATAAAGGAGGCTTGTATACTATGGCTCGAGCCAATAAGATTCTGTTTTTAATATTAGTAGGAATACGCTGTCCTTCTGGATCTAAAATTGTTTTTAATCCTAATGGTACAGACGATATAAAGTCTAGGAGTCTAGTCGTTTTTATAGCTTCCATAATCTGTTCTGGGGTTACGGATTTACGTCCCATCACTATATTTTCTATAATGGTTCCTTGGAATATCTCATTAGAACTTAGAGAGAAACCTATAAATCTTCTAAGATGTTTTTTATTTAATGACTTGATGGGCAATCCTCTAAACTGTATTACCCCGCTGTTAGGTTCCAGAATTCCTGATAGTAGATAGAGTAAAGTAGATTTACCGGAGTTAGATGGACCAGTTATAAATATGGATTCTTTTTCTGGAAATTTTATACTGATATTATCTAATGTGTTTTTACTGCTATCTGGGTATCTATACGAGACATGATCTAATGCAATAGGAAAAGAATCTGCATCGTCACTTATTTTAAGCCCGTCATGATCGTTATCTAATTTCATGTCTGTTACGTAACCGATTTTTTCTAGGGCAGTCAGTACATCATAAATAGAATCTAATGATTTTATAAGTTTTTCTACAGAAGCGATGATCAGGATAATGATGATTTCTGCAGCCACAAACTGTCCGATATTCATCTCCTGATTAAATACGAGGATACTACCCGTGATCAATAATCCAGCAGCGATGATTACTTTAAATCCGATTAAATATGCAGATTGATTTATTAATACTTTAAAGTGGGATTCCCTTGCTTTTAAATAATTTTCTACATGATAGTTACTCTTAGTCAGATTTAAATCAGAGTCACTGATGAGTTTAAAAGAGATTTTAGATCTTGCAATCTCTTCTAGCCAGAAAGCGATTTTATATTTAAACTTAGATTCTTGTAAACTTGTTTTTAATCCTTTGGGTCCAGTGATCGCAATGATGATGTAAATTAAAGCTAATAGGATAAGACTAAATAATACAAAGAAGGAATGATAAAGACTTAAGACCATCAGTCCGACTACGATCTGAAATAAGGCCAAGGAGAAATCTATTAATATTTTAGGTAATCCTTTCTGGATAGTCATCGTATCAAAAAATCGATTAGCTAATTCTGGTGCATAGTAATTATGTAATTCGCTATGTTTTATAGATGGGATCCTGTAGGCAAATTCAAAGGAGGCTTTACTAAATATCTTCTGAGCTAGGTTCTCTACTATTCTTAACTGGAGCAACTGGAGAATACCTGTCAGTACGATACCACCGATCACAAATGCTACTAGGATCATCCATGAGGTACTGATTTCTCCACCTTGGATTAAGTTAATTATAGCTTGGATGCCGAGAGGTAAAGAGAGATTTACTAGCCCGTTAAAAAAGGCATAAATATATACCTGGGAGATATCCTCTTTATCTAATTCTAGTAGTTTTTTAAATCTCTTAAATGGACTTATCATCGTCTGGTGCTGCTTAATAAATGATTACCGAGTTAGTTGTAAATTTAATTGTCCTAAGCTCATTTTAATACAATTGTTAAGCTCAGTAAATAGTTTTCTGAGTTTAAATGAAGTCTTAGATATAAAAATGTCTTTTCCTGAAATTTCTAATTTTACAGTAGCCTTGTAAATAACGGGCTTTTTTCCCTCAGAAGAGATAAATACATCAGAGTATATCAGTCTTTTAAATCTAGAATCGATCTTCCGTAGTTTCCATTTTATAAAACGGACATACTTATTAGAGATACTGGCTTTGTTTCTAATATTTATGATCATAACTCTTCTAAATTTTATGCAAATGTAGGTAAAACCTACCAAAAAGACAGTATTACTATCATAATTTATAGTATTGCACTTTGCTCACTATAGTTGACATTATTTGTGCGGTATAGGTTTATAAAAAAAGTCCTGTACGCTTATTACCTACAGGACTTTTTCATAGAGTTTATATCTATGATTATATATTTTCTATTCCTTTATAACTTTAGTAGTTCCTATAAGATGACCATCAGTATTATATACTTTCATAACATAAATTCCTGTAGTCATTCCAGCCGTAACTATTTCTGTTGTTTGATTATTAGTTTTCTGAGTATGTACTATTTTTCCTGTGATATTGTATAATTCTACGTGACCAGTGATCTCATTTGCATCTTTTACAAATAATAGATCTCCTGCAGGTATTGGATAGATTTCTACTCCCTGGTTGTTTAATTCGGATAACGCACTTAACCCTATTATAAAAGAGAATGTTTCTACACAGCCATTTCCGTCAGTGATCTCAGCAGTATAAGTATCAGGGAGTAAACCAGTAAGTGTAGTCACTTCTATATCGCCAGTACTCCAGCTTATATTAAAAGGTTGCACGACATTACTTACATCTAGTGTAATCGTTCCTGCACCATTTACAGTACCCCAGTCATCAGATACTTCTCCCGTAACATCTATTGCTTCTAGTATGGTTACCATAATAGTAGTAATAGAATCACAGCCATCTGACGTTGTATTTGCAATTACTACTTCTCCTGACTCACTTATAGTTTGTCCATCTATAACTACTGTCGATCCGCTACACGCTGTAATCGGAGCCGTTGTAATATTGTAAATAGGATTTACGATTAGCGTTACTTGCTGGATCGTGTCCATCCCGTTAGTCGTTACTGTTTCCGAATAGACACCAGCGGTACCGATCTCCTCTCCAAAGATGGTTGCAAAATCTCCCTCACATATTTCCATCACTGTACTGATCAATGGAAGTCCTTGTTCCACGATAGCAATGGGTGTATTTATAACTGGATTTTCTGTAATGGTCACTTGACCAGATGGCCATCTTACTACGATATTATCAACTGCTGTAGCATTTCCTATACCTACTATGGTTTGTAGAGAATTCATAATTCCGTACCCTTGTCCAGACTTAACCTCTCTGATCAGTTGCCCAAAAGTTCCGTTTACTTCTATTCTAGCTCCTATGCCAGATCGATTACCCATGATACCTTCTAAGTCTACACAGATGTAATTATTATCATTACCTGCATTGAGATATAGTCTATCAGGGTTATTACCATTAGGAATATTTATTCCATTGGCAAAACCAAAAACGAAATCTATAAAACCATCATTATTTAAATCTCCGGCAGCACCACTCTGTATATCATTAGAATTATCAATATTTATATCCGTCCCGAATATTACGTCATTATTTAATCTAGTAAATGTCTTATCTCCGTTATTATGAAAAACAGCAGGAGGTACATTATAACTCGTGATTAAGATATCAAGATGTGTATCATTATCCAGATCAAACATAAAGGTCTGTAAGCCATTAGGGAAATTTGTAGAATTTAATTCTATCCCTGCGTCTAGAGAAATATCTGTAAAATTACCAGAGCCATCATTCTCAAAAAGCATCGTATTGATATCATGATTTACCATAATCGCATCTAGATCTCCGTCATTATCTATATCTCCAAATTCAGTTGCCCAGGACTGTCCCATTGGGCGTAAGCCTATCTCTTCTGCTACGTCAGTAAAATTTCCTTTACCGTCATTATTAAACATACGATTTAGTCTACGACCATCAGTAGGATCACCGACGCCTAGCCTACATTTAGATAGGTACATATCTGAGTCTCCATCGTTATCATAATCCGTCCAGATACATGCATAATTTCCCGAATTAAATGCCTGATCCGGTGTGGCTGTATCGATAAGTAACGAATCGTAAACTAAATCTCCTGCACCATTATTTTTATAAGGACTAGAAACAAAGTCATCATTACAAGCAAAATAATCTACAAAACCATCATTATTTATATCTGAGCAGGTCGCACTTTGCATAAAAATATTAGGCCCAGTCAGATAAGAGATGTCTAAATTACCGTCAGCCATATTTTTTATCTGAACGATCGGTTCATAATATCCACCCGTAACGATATCGTTAATTCCATTATTATCTAGATCAGCCACTACGACACTCCAGATTTCTCCATTAGTAAGTGTACCTACATTTAAACTGGTAAATGTTCCATCGATATTTTGATAATCTATGGTCATTTGTTGTGCACCATCAAATCGGATAATATCATCTAGTCCATCGGCATTGAGATCACTAACTCCCATTACATAACCACTGCTGATATCGTCGTTACCAAGTAAATTACTTTGGTTCTCAAAGGAGATTTGACCTGAAGTTATATTGGCTATAGCCAATGAAAAGAAAAGAAAAGAAAGCAAATTTCTCATTATAAGATGTTTATACATTACAAAAATACACAATGCGTTTTTGATTTCGCTACTTTTGTATCATTAATAGCGAGACTCACTTAATAGGACAATAAAAAATAGCCGTTACCTTAGTTTTTAGACGTTAAAAAATTGAAAAAAGAAACAAAATATATTTCCCGAGACGATGCCGTATCAAAGCTACAGGCCTACTGTGCTTATCAGGAACGCTGTCATTATGAAGTGCGATCAAAATTAATTTCCTATAAAATTTATGGCGATGATCTAGAGGAGATTATTACCGAGCTCATCAATGATAATTTTCTAAATGAGGAACGATATGCCCGAGCGTATGCAAGAGGAAAATTTAGAATGAAAAAATGGGGTAAAAATAAGATTACCCAGGAGCTAAAACGGAGAAAAGTGAGTGCCTACTGCATAAAGAAAGGACTTACTGAGATAGATCCAGAAGCGTACTATGATACAGCATTTAAACTGATTAAAAAGTATTTTGAAAGCCAAGCGGGTATCATACCTATAAAAAAACAAAAAACTTTTGCCCATGCTTATCGCAAAGGTTACGAGTCTTTTATTATTACAGAAGTCTTAAACGACATAATAGGAACCACACGTTAATAAACGTTTTATAAACCATTAGAGACCTCATAGGTTACCCCTTATTTTAATCTATTGTCTAATCCTTACCCTTAACGTTTATTATTTCTCGTACAATAAATCAATCATTATTACCTAAGCATGACTTTCGTGAGGGAGTTTTTAAAATTATTAAATAGAATTGAAGTATTTTCGTGCCATGTCAGAATCGCCAACATATCATCCAGAAAAATATTGGTCTGAGGTAGCTCAGAGTATAGATTCTCGTGATGGACATAATGTCCTTGCAGGAGATGATAGTCCGTTTTATCGTCATAAGCGTAATCGATTTTTATCCCTTTTAAAAGAAGTAGATTTTAAGGGTAAAAAAGTCATGGAACTGGGCTCTGGTCCTGGCGGAAATGTAAAAGAAATAGTCCAGTTAGATCCAGCCTCTATTACAGGTGCTGACATTTCTCAGAACATGATCGATATCGCGACTAAACACGTAGCAAGTGATAAAGCGACTTTCGTCAAAATAAATGGGGAGAAACTTCCTTTTGATGATGGACATTTTGATGTGGTTTTTTCTGCTACCGTTCTACAACATAACACGGATGATGATATGATGCGTAAGATCCTGGGAGAGATGTGCCGTGTGACTAATGATAAGATCTATCTTTTTGAGCGTATAGAAAGTAATTTTAAAGGAGATGATCTTTGCATGGGTAGACCTTTTGAATACTATCGTAAAATAGTGGAGGATCATGGTTTTGATTTTAAGAAAGTCGATTACATAAATACAGAGGTCAGTCATATCCTATGTGGTATAGTCCGAAAAATTTTTAACCCTAAAAAAAGGGTAGAGGGACAAAAGGAAACTAAAATATCTCTGGGAATCCAGAAATTAATCGTTCCTATATCGTCTGTCCTAGATAAAGTATTTACAGCAAAACGAGATGTAGCTCGTATGGAATTTACTCGTAAGTAATTTATGCGGATCGGAGTAAATGTAAGAGTCCTACTAAGCTCCAGAATGGAAGGAGTATGTCGTTACATGCATGAGACACTGCGTCGCATGGTATTAGCCCATCCAGAAGATCAGTTTTATTTTTTCTTTGATCGTCCTTATGATGAGCAATTTATTTATGCTGATAATGTCACTCCTATCGTATTAGGTCCTCCTACTCGACACCCGTTTTTATGGTACTTATGGTTTGAGCACCAGATCCCTAAGGCTTTAAAAAAACACAAATGCGATGTTTTTTATAGTGGAGATACATACATGAGTTTATCGACGCCTACGCCTACCGTTCTGGTGTGTCATGATATCGCATATGCTCATTACCCTGATCATATTCCGTGGCTCAAGCGTAAATATTATCAAAAGTATTTTCCGTTATTTCATAAAAATGCATCTCAAATTATTACCGTCTCAGATGCCACTAAAAAGGATATCATGCAATCCTATACATTAGATGGATCTAATATAACGACGGCATATAATGCAGTAAAAGAAGGAATACGTAAAATAAGTTCTGAGGATAAGTCGGCTACTCGTAAAGAGTTTACAGAAGGAAAACCTTATTATATTTATGTAGGATCTATTCATCCCAGAAAAAATGTGGTCAATATTATAAAGGCATTTGATGTGTTTAAACAAAACTGCGACTCTGATTATAAGTTGATTTTAGTAGGTAGGCTTGCTTGGAATACGGAAGCGTTTAATTTGGCTCTAGCCAATGCAAAATATAAAAATGATATCGTCTTTTTACAGGAGCTTTATAACGAACAAGTAAATAAGCTCATCGGGTCGGCGGAGGCTATGGTTTATGTTTCTTTATTTGAGGGTTTTGGGCTACCGTTAGTGGAAGCGATGGCAGCGGAGGTTCCAGTCATCACCTCTGATATAAGTTCGATGCCAGAGGTAGCTGGTGACGCTGCGATACTGGTCGATCCCCTAGATATAAATCAGATCGCTGAGGCGATGGTTACTCTTGAAAATAATGAGGATTTAAGACAGGAATTAATATCAAAAGGTAAAACACAGTTACTAAAATTTGACTGGAATCAGACGGCTCAGATCACCTACGACGTGATTTGTAAAGCGGTAAAAAATGCT
>Ga0114957_1004139_pt1 | contig 12664 bp, 11 predicted proteins | sample BantaG_FD_87175 | JGI IMG/M metagenome (GOLD analysis project Ga0114957, IMG submission 87175) | Marine algal microbial communities from Bantry Bay, Ireland - BantryBay_4 metaG | ecosystem: Host-associated > Algae > Red algae > Unclassified | place: Bantry Bay, Ireland | collected 2014-11-21 | reverse complement strand
GTGGAGCGAGGGGGTTGGGCGGGGGGCCGGTCGGCGGCCCCCCCCCCCCCCCCCTCCCCTGTTGGATACCCTCCTGAGCCAAAATCTGAGCGGTGGCAGTTCGCATCACCGCTCAGCACGCGGCACACACACGCGCGCGAAGTGGTGCGGCCGGGGGGGGGGGTGGGCCGTCTGGCGCACCAGACGGCCCGCTCCCCCCCGGCCGCCGGCCGGCAACCCACGCTCGCCCACACAGGCACGCGCAGGCTGCCGTGTGCGGCTGGGAGTGTGCGCCGCTCGAGTCCGGGCCCGAGCCTAGCATCGCTTGCAACACCCCAGTGGCGAAAGGAGCCGCGGATCGGCAGATTCTCCGCGGGCCCCGCGCGGCTCCCCTCACGATTTGTTTCCCAGAAAATGGTACGGGTTTCCGGAAGAGCGCAGGATTTAAGCTAAAAGCAATGACGCCTCAGCACCTCATCAGGCATGCACGCACCTCATGAGCATGCAATCACCTCACGTCGCCAGTCGAATACGCTTGGGTAGGTACCTCGTGTGAATATATTCTGCAGAGAATCGTTAAAGGCCTTCGCAGACGATCCATCTCTCGCCCCCCACCCACCCCCGGGCTGGCCAGGGGAGGAGCCTATTGGAGTTGAGGAGTGCACATCAGTCGGTCATGGGGTTGGGTGCGCCGTGTGTGGTGCCCTTGGTGGTGTGCGTGTGCCACCCCCCTACGCGCACACCAGCAGCACCCGACGGCGCCGCTCCCCGCCGCTCCCCCCCCCCACCCGCCACCCGACGACCGTGCGCAGCCGCACCCAGATGCACACGCTCCCGCAAAGGCGGTGTCTGACAACTTGCGCCTGCGCGGCGACGGCGGCGCTCGGTCCGGGCCCACACCGTGCTGTGCTGGCGGTCGGCGACAGCGCCGCCGCTGACCAGTGGCCGAGCCGTGGCACGCGGAAGCGTGGCCGCAGTGCTGCTGGCTGCGTCCCGCGCGAGCAACGGTCGGGCCACGACCGCACCGGCCGAGGGGCCGCACAGGCGGTCGTCGGGTCGCTGGCGAGCGACCGAGTGGCGCGGCCCCGCCCCTCGCGTGCAGATGCTCCAGAGGCCCCTTTTCTACCCCGCGACGTGGGCGCGCGGTCGTCGGACCAATGTGGATTCCCGCCAATCATACCAGTCCGCCGGGAGTCCGCCGATTGACTATCATACCCCGCTTTATAACCTAGATATATACCGCCGTCACGCCGTTACACCGTCACACGGTTTGCAACTGCGAACGGGCCTGAGCGTTGTGGAGGGGAAGAAGTGGAGAGAACCTGAACTCAGCCGACAACCGCCGTACCAGCCAATCGAAGGCATTAGTTGGTTGTGCCACCCAATGGAGTGTCCAGAATCGAAAAGAGCCGCTTGAGGCAGGCTTGACTGGGCGTGCAACCTGTCCACCGGTGGAGACCGCGCACGCGTTCGATCAACTGTAATCAATCTGCGACAGAGCAGCGATCTGATCGATTGGTTGCTGATCTGTCCTAGATTATTCGCCTGTTTCCTTGAAAAATGCTGGCGTATCAATACCCACGTGGAATGATCTGCGCCAAACAGGAGGTCGTCCGACCCGCATCGCCGCTGCGCGGGGCGGGCCGGCGGCGCGGCCGGGCGCGGCGGCGCCTCGACGGCGGGCGGCGGCGACAAGACTCAGGGGGGGCCCCCGCACGCGCTCCCCCCCGGCCATCGACGCGGTTCCGACGCGGAGGTGCTCGAGCGCCCCCGCTTTCACCGCCGTGCGTCGCGCCGTGGGGTGCGGCGCCGCCGCGCGCGGCCGGCGCGGCGATGGCGACAGGGAGCGCCGGGCGAGAACCTCCACCGCCGGCAACACTGCAAGGGCGGGGTCCATTGAGGAGGGGTCCGTCGAGGAGGGAGGAGTAGCAGGCACCCCACCGCGCGGTCGTCGGCCTGGATCGGTGTGCCGGCGACATCCCGCTAGCCGGGGCGACTGGGAGGAGCCGCGCCGGCACTGTGCAAGCGTTGGGGCGCCAACACCGCAGCGGCGACGGTTGCGTCCACCCGTTCCCACCGCAGCCCGACGAGCAACGGGGATTGACCAGCGGCGGGGGCCACGAGGGAGTGCAAGTCGATCCACCATGGGACGTCTGGGACGGCTCGGCCAGTGCCGGCCGGGAGCCGCGGCCGGCCACGGACGATCGGCCACAAAGGGCCCGGGCTACCTCTCATCCGCGGGCGGTGGCGGCAGCATCGAGGCGTCAGCCGCAAGCCTGCGAAAGGGGGTGGCTCCGCCTGACCGACCGCGAAGTGGCCGACGGGGCCGCTGGCGGCGGCAGCGGGGACAGCGCATGCGCGTGCTGGATGATACCGCACGCGGCGCGGCCGCGCCGCCGCGGCGGGGGGCCGCCAGCGTGACACGCCCAGGCTCGGGGTGGCCATCAGAGATCTGGCTGAACGCCTAGTTAAGACACCCCTGAGTCGGACATTAAATATTCTATCCCATTCTAGTAGACCCCCGAGAAGAGGAGTTTTCTTGCCTGGCCATCGCTCGGCCGCATCAACAGCTTTTTGCAAGCGGATTTCTCGTGCGCAATAGAGACCCACTCAACATCCTTGTTTCAAACAATGGAACACATAGGCATTCGAGAGGCGCCTCATCATCGTGCCTGTACACAGCACAAACCTCTCTCTGGGGGCTTCCTGCCGTCCCTACCCGACGAGAAATGACACCAACAAGGAATTTGGCCTCCAGCGGATGTCCCTATATCCAATCGAATCATACTGGCCAGTGGTCGCGGTACTTCAGCTGACATGAAGGTCTGCAGAGGCCTGCCAAGACGGTCGTAGCGAAGAAGCACCAAAAAATTGCAATGATTAAAAATTATCCATTCGAACTGTGGGGCTACTTTAAATCTTTCTTGATCCGCCGAGTGCGCGTTTTTTATCCGAGGTCGGCGAGCCTGGGCGATCAGGAGCTTTGCGCGCGCGCGCTTTCTTTGCCCCAGCCTTGCACAGTGCGGGCTGCTGTGGCCGACTGAGCCCGTGCGCTGCGCCTCGCGCCACGGCCGCCCCCGACTGTGTCGTGCCCTTCTGGTACCCCGCGCGCCCCTCCGCCCCGCACCTTCTCCCAAAGCCCCTACCCTCCACGCCCCCCTGCGCCCCCGACCCCCAATCTGCAGGCGTCTGAGTGCTCTTGGTGTTGCCTTGCGTGTAGCAACCCCGGCGGGGAGTGGTGCTGACAGCCCCCAGAGAGGGCTGGGTGGACGCGGCCCGCGGGTGGAAAGCGGCGAGGGGGACGGCACGCCGGCCACGCCTTCTTGGGTGGCTCCTCGGCGAGGCCTGGGCAGCTGTCGGGGGGCGCGGACGCCCGGGCCAGGGGCGGACGGCTGTCAGGGCACCGCTGGGCGTGGCAGTTATGTGGCGCGCGCGCGCCACCGCGTGGCAACGCCAGGGGCCGCCGCGTCAGGCGCTGCCCGGCGGCCGCGATCCCCCTCGTCTGCACTTACCGCATTGGGGGACTTGTCTTGTATTGTGTTTAGTTGCATTGATTGGTCGGCGCCGCGGGCCAATTTCCATTCGGGGAATTGGGCCCACGCAATAATTTCCGCCCTTTTAGGACGAAGGGCGACGACGGTGGGAGGCACTGTCGTCGCCGGCAAGTAAACGGTGCCCTTTGGTGTTGTACCTTTGGCGGCCTCTCTTCCCGGATCGGGTGATCCTACAGGGGGCACGTTCTTGGGGCGACAGCGGTGGGATACTTTCCTCATCGGGACCGTGGCTACGTAGTTGTTCTACATTGCGCAGTGAGTCGCAATGCCGACCACGCGTGCGGTTGCGCGGATGCCGCGCACGCGCGTGCGCGCGGTGCGCCTCATCACATTCGATGTTGTGCTTCTTGTTGGTAGGCTGCGTGCCTTTTATGCATCAGAACGTGAAAACCATGTCGCAGAGATGCTGGAGCAGCCCGTCGACCGCACGGCGGCGGCGACTGGGCTGAGCCGCAGCACGGTTCTCCGTATCGCGCACGGGGAGTATGCCGATACTCGGCCCTTGTCGGGGAACCGGGTGTGGACGGTTGTAGCTCCAGTGAGGAGGATGGGGAGGATGAGGGGGACGTGGATGAGGAGGACGCGGAGTGAATGTGACTTTGTCGGCGTGGGCATGCTTTGATTTGGGCGTTGACAGGGAAAAGTTTTGAGGGAGTCACAGATATTAGCATGTCACGACGGCTTGCTTGGCGCCAGCGCTTCAATTTACGATGCGCGACGCTTCTGGCATCGAAGATCCTGGAATGTGGTCGCGCGACCATCGCGTGTTGATCTCTTGTCTCTGTTAAATCTGCGTAAAGTAGCCCCTCAAGTTGGGATCAAGCTCGAGTCGGATTCGACCAAATGTGAGATGGTCCGGAACGGACGGTATCGGTGTGACCAGATCGATGCCGCCGGAGGTGTACACACCACAGCGGCCGATGAACTGCGCTTCTCGACGTGATTTTTGGTGTGCTCACGCGAATCCCGTCATCGAATGTCACTACAAAATTTGAAACCGTTTGCAGCAAGCACGCCAACGATGGGGTCCAAAACAGCAGGTGTCAAATTGAATGGGATAGACGTTAGGCTTACCGGCCATTCATTGGCCAGATTGGTAGGTGTCAGACACTTTTCACTTGTCCAGCGGTTGGAACCGGCTTTCTGAAGACGTGTCCCAACCGTAGCTGGCAGCAGGCGGATTAGGGCGTCTCGGGGCATTCACAGCACACGTTAATTTTCCAATATGCGTCAAATCGAAAGTTTACCTGCTGAACCATGCGAATCGCGTCGATCTGGAGCAAGCTGGATCGCCATCACGCTCGTTGCAGACCAGGCCATGTTGAGCACTATGATGACTCTGGATGGTTTTTTTTTTGGATGAGCCTGTGATCGAAACACGTGGGGGGTAGTAGCTTGGGTTCAATGATACGGATGGGGACATGTCCAGTTAACCAGTCTCATAGTACTTGCAGCATTACAGAACTCTACGAAAATAAATGCACGACGTGGAGCTTTCTGAGTGGAGAAGAGGGTCGCGGTCGCGACCCCCTAATTGGCAAGGATTGCGACACTGTGACAATGGTTTGACCCCCGGCGTTTCTGAGCTGTTGAGCGCGGTTGTCATCCCAATTGATACCGCCCTTCTATTCGCGGGCCGACGGCGTCGAGAATTCGACTCTCTCTTGAAGCTGTGCCCTACACGGATCAAAGACTGTTGACAGTGGTCGCCTGCAAAACCATGTCCAACAGATCCGTGACGAGTCTCGTGTCCTGCGCTTCCAGTGGGCCTTGGCCTTGCATCACGGTATGTCAGTGCCATTCCACTTATGCATGCTGATATCCTCGTATCTGCAGCCTGATTATGCTTCGGTCGATCCTTCTTGCTTCGCTCGTCTGCCGTCCGTGCAGCTGTATATATGTCATGTAGTTGATTCTGACACAAGCACTCCTTCCTGCGCAGTATTGGGCGCACTGTTGATTCCTTGCCTTGCCGCCAGTAGACACTCTTCTGTTCGCAGGAGGCAGTACTTCCAGAATTTTGAAGATGGGGATCAAGCGCACCCTTCAGAGGTACAATTACTTCCCAGCGTGCGTAATGTGCAATGAGCAGTGGCGCTGCTCCCTTGAGCAGGACGCAGCACTTAGTGCACTCAACTGCACGTTATGTAATCCACACAATCTAACGCTTCTGGCGCCATGTATCTGTTTCGCTTTTTCTGCTGTACCTTGATTGCTTAACAGCGTCTCGGTCTCAGACGTGAGAATGGCCTTTCCGAAGGCTGCATGGGCGTACAGCTGCACTGGCTGTAACCACATGTTCCTAAAGCCATGTCATGGTTTGCAGGAGTGGCGCGAGTGGGCACAGGGTAACATTGACAGCGCCCTCTTCGACTCTGTCAGCACACTACCAGACGTTAAGTGCAAGGTGTCGGCCGGTATGGACGGCTCTGGCGTGCCCCTCGGTATTTGCGACCGCTGCTATTGCAGGAACAAACGATTTAGGCCCTGCGGAGCTGCCAGAGCCGCAGGAGCCGGTTGCGGACGAGCCCAAGCGTCGCTAGTGGCGCCTCTATTGCAACCGGCCGCCCCAACTGCATCTCGGGATCGTGGTTTGGGTGCTGATTCGGCTGCTCACAAGACTACGACGCCAATTGATGGGGAATGCCAAGCTTGTTGTGCCCTTCGAGAGCGCCTCTCGTATCTCGAGAGGGCGCTAGAGCGTGCCACATACTGGGCAGCGCTGGTCACGTGTAAGGCGGCTGACCTGCGCGTGCGTCTGCTGACAGCACTCGTGGTCTGCGCTGGCGCGCCAGCGCAACCCCAGACCTGCACTAGTTTCCTGGAGGCCTTACACCGTGGGGCGTGGTTGAGTGACCGGGATGGGCCTGTGCTGCAGGCCGTCGCCAACTCCTTGTTTCTACGCGGCGGCACTCCACCCGAGATTCGCGTACCGCTGGCCAATGGGCGTGAGACTGTCTACAAACGCAAGGTCACCCCTCGCAAGACTTTCGTGCAGAGGAGCCAGATGTACAAAAGCTTAGCCAACGGCTTAAATTTGTTGACGGACGCTTTTGGGGCCAAGTTCAGTGGTGCGGTCACCGCTGGTTCAATCAACGTCAACATTGGAAGCGACGGATGCCCAGTGGGCAGCCGCTTAGCTCCGTTCGCGCCTATTACGGCAAGCCCCAAGCAGCAGCTCGGGCTTATTTTGTGGTACGGCGTTAGCCCGACGGCATTCAACGGGGTCCGCATGGGGCTGGATGGGTCACGAGTCGGTCTCGCGAGTGTTCCCGCCCTACGGGCGTGTTGCGAGCGGCTGGCTCGGCTCCCAGCGAAGCGCGTCATCGTGACATCCAGCGGTGCCCATTTGGTCGACGTTAAGGCTGCGGCGCAGGAGAAGCTCGCGGCGCTGTCGGCATCTAACTCCTTTGTGGAGCGGCTATTACTAGACGAGAATCTGCAGCCTATCACGCAGACCGTCGAGTACGAGCCCCGCCCCACCGACGACGCCCAGCGCCGCCGCTCCCCCTGCGAGCGTGAAAGATGTACATCGGACCCTCGCGGTGGACAAAGGGGGCTCACCCAGCTCGGTGAAGATCGTTTTGGGGGCCATCAAACAGCACCTGCCGCAAAAGTTGGGGAACACTATCCTGGTGGCGGTGTGCCCGGCGACGAAGGACAAGTACGAGGAGGTGTCTCAGATGCTGGGGACGCACCTCGAGCAAGATCGGCAGCTCGTGCGCGAGGGCGTGGTCGTCGACGGCGTGCGGCGTGCAGTGCGGCTATTCCTCTCTGGGGACTACGCTATGCACGATGCACGGGCACAAGGGGCCGAGTGCCACAATGCACGCCTCAATTGCCTGAGCACAAGTTCCCCAAGCGCGGCCAATGCTGCCCTGGACAGCGTTGTCGGCACATTGCACGATGTGGACACGTTAAGGCCTTCGCATCCCCGAATGGCTGCTCATTTGGTGCGAATGGTGGCTGCTGGCGCGCCAGCCGCCGAGCCGGGCCAGCGGATCGCCGATTTGTCCCAAGTGGACCACCTGTCAATCGTTCGCCCCCCCCTCTTCACGATTGATCCGCGGCAGATTGTTCCGCTTCCCCTGCACCTGTTGCTCGGAATTACGCTTCGACTGTTGCGGCTAGCCGTGGAGTTCGTCATCTCGTGTCGCAGAGGTACCGACGGCAAGGTCTTTGCCTACTCCCTTGCAGAGACGTTACGCTGCGCCGTACGTGTTAGCCCTGCCCCCTACCATGGCGGGGTCTTCATTGGACGAGACTGCCGCACGATTGCGGCCGCTAGTGACGTGGTGTGTCGCACTATTCTGGGCTTAGTACCAGAGCGGCACCACCAAGCCTATAATCGCCTGTGGATCCTGTGGGGCCGGCTGGGGCGGACAATGAGCCGGGCGGCATTGGTGGAAGCCAATGAGGTACGCCAGCTTCGAGCTAATGCACGTGACTTTGTGCAACTGATGAAGCGCGGCTTCCCCTGGGTTTCGGTGTCGCCGAAACTCCACATCGTGTTGCACCACGCCCCCGACTTTCTTGAGCGCTTTGGCAGCATTGCGCTGTATGGGGAGCAGGCGGTGGAGTCTCGGTATGGATTCTTTAATCAGAATGCTGCCAAGTACACCGTGGAGACGGAAGTGGGCTCCTGTGCCAATCTCGTTCGGGCTATGGCTGTGGCGAGAGAGGCGAGCGATGCTAACCTGGTGCGACCGACGGCGCGCAAACCCGCGAGAGAGGGCGCACGAAGGGCGCGAAAGAGCGGTGACAAGCCAAAGAGAGAGAACAAGACAAGGGGCAGTGAGCCGCAGTGCGTGGCCACTGTAGAACAGGCGATCAAGGAGGGGCGGCAATGGGCCAAAGCGGTATTTGAGGAGGGCGATCAGACGGTGAAGAAAATTTTTAGCGCGTGTGGCGTCGCAGTAGGATAGTCAACGAAGAGGTAGTCGAGAGTCAGTTGCTTATCTTGCCTGATTCAACATTGTGGCACCGCTCTGCCTTCGCCCCCAGTCGAAACCAGGCGTAAGACCCACTACATTGCTCGTGACGCCACTAATACTCTGGTAGTAACCCGCGTCTGCATGCACGCCACCCAACACCACCTCTCTTGACAGCACACTGGGTATGAAATGCCTCGTAAGAGAGGTGCGATCCCGCCTAAGGGTCGGAGAGGCATCAGTCAGTCACCCATCTTGAGCAGCGTCCGCTGAAGACGTCCTGGACATATTTTGATTTCAGTGTGCCACGTCGCAACATGGCCCATCAGAGGGGTCTACGGAGGCGGCCGAGTCTCAAGGGTTGTGAAACATCCTGGTGGGACGGCAATCTCAGCAGGTCAATGCTGACATCTGCCGCTTCGGCCAATAGTCAGAGAGAATTTAAGAGACCAGCCAACCACATGCACTACGAGATAAACCACCCAGTGCTAACTGGACGTGGGGAACGAGGTGACATCAATGCGTCAAGGTGGGACAATCTTCTCATCAGATGTAGCGTGAGAAGAGCAGCAGCTACAAGAAAACGAGGACGTCGAAAGTGGGTTACAAACCACGCAGCATTGTGCACCACAAGCTTCTCTATCATTGTACGTCACCATCAGTAAAAGAAGTATCTGCTTTTTACCTGCTTTTTGCGCTTCTTATGTGTACGCCTCTTGGTACCGTGGAGATGGTACAAGTTTCACGTGTACGCTGTAAGGCTGCAACGTGTCTGCATCCTAATGTTCGCCCTTAACTGGGCGTGGGGGAGGGATCAAATACAGTGCATGTGCGTACTTGAAATGGGTGGTGAAATTGTCATTCGATTCTATGGCCTGGCCGCCGGCTGACGGCAACGGGTCAGACGTCTGGGTTCTTACATGCGCCCAGCTGCCAATCTTGACATCATGTCAGCGCTTTGGGCCCCCTCGCGACATGATGTCGCGAGGGGGCCCAAAGCGCGGTCCGTTGGTGGTCAAAGCTGTCGACGCGGCTGGCAGGCCCATACTGTAACGGTCGCAGGCAGCCGCCTTGCCCGACCGCACGGCGCGGCGTTTGGGTGGGGAGCGCAGGGGACGCTGGTCCTCCTTGTCGAGCGGTGTCTGCTGCACACCACCCAGCCGGCCGCGGCCGGCGTGCGAGCGAGGAACGCGCCGTCTCCTACGGCGCTGGCAAGTCTTTCTGCGGCACATCGTCTGTTGTCAATTTGGGTCTCGCCCTTTTGGTCGACGTCCCGTGCTGCCCTTTATTCTTTTTTGTTTGTTGGCGCCAAGGCCCGACGCAACCGACGACGACCCCCACCGCCGCGGTCTTTGTTTCCCTTCCCCCCCCCGACCCTCCACGGCCGCTGCTGGCCGTCCCGGCCGGCGGTGTGGCGGCGCCATGCCCCCCTGGCGTCTGAGGTGGCCTGCGCTCGCCGCGGCAGCCGCGGCGGCAGCGGCGTTGCTCCCCGCCGTCCGCGGGGCACCCACCTCCCCCCCCTCCCCGACCTTTGGCGACTGGGGCGTGATAACGTACGGCAATCTGCAGCTATCCACGTCGACGCTCGAGGGCCCCGCCCTCGTCCTCGGCTCGGCGGATCTCGTCGACTTTGACATCGGTGGCGGGCGGCCGTGCCACCCCACCGCCCCCGCGCTCGCCGTGGCGGGCGCCGCGCACGGGCGGCACGGGGTGCTCAAGGGGCGCGCCGCCCTCGGGCGGCACTCGGCCCTCGAGCGCACCGTCGGCACGCCGTGCGCCGACGGCGGCGACGCGAGCCGCGGGGTGACCGTCGGCGCGCCCGCCGGCACGGGCGTCGACGGGTGGGCGACGCGGTTGGCCCACATTGGCGCGAGCGCGTCGCTGTGCCGCACCCCCGCCTCGGGGCGGGTGGCGGTGGAGGATTCGGTGCTCAAGCTGTTTCCCGCGCCCGCCTCCGCCGGCGATGCCTGCGTCGACGTGTTTGCGGTCGCCCACCCGCTGCCGCGGACGCTGTCGTCGGTCCAGTACTATGGCACCCGCCGCGTCGTCATCAACTACCACTTCCGGTCCGCCGACTGGGCGGGGGTGGATATGGCCACCCTCAACGCGTCGCGCACGTTGCACTCGTACTGTGGGGGGGGGCGCCTGCGGCTGCGCGACACAGAGGTGAGCGGCTCAGTGCTCGCGCCGGGCCTCCGCGTCGACGCGCGGTCAGCGGAATTCCGCGGGCGGTTGGCTGTGGAGAGCTTGACGGGGCAGGCGGTGGTACGGTACGAGCCGTACGAGGGGGTCGCCTTGGACGGCTTGGCCGCGGAAGTGTGCGCTGTATAGGTGCGCTGGCGGGTGGCGCGAGCTTGAGTGGCCAACATCCAGGGTACAGTGGGCTCTGCAGTTGTCCAGTCGCCTCAAGTTGTCCCTTGTTACTGTGCTTCTCACAAAAACTGGACCTCGGTGCACCAGCTTCCGTTGCAAAATCACTGTTTCATTGGCTCAGGGGGCGGTTCATGATGCTGAAGCGGGTGTTGCGGATCCAGTTTTTGTGAGAAGCACAATAAACGACCTACATCGGTTGCCCAACAATCCTTTCCACAGCCACCCACGCGCATGTACTGATGCACATGTTGCTGTTGCCATGTGAGCTGTGCGACGCGGCAACACAGAGTGTAGCGGTCATGCCTCGATGGAGCGAAGCCGAATGTCGGTCCTCAACGGTGGCGCAACCGACACTTGTAGAAAACTCCCTACGAGCGAGCCCCTACGAGCTGGTCTCAGCGGTGTCCTGTGCCTCGTCATCGCTGCGAGGCTTTGTGGTTCCCTTCAGAAGGCTTGGTGGGCCACCTACAGGTCGGACTGGCTGCTGTTCTCGCACGGGACGAAGCCGGACGGCTGCAGCTTGGGAGGGACTGAAGTCATTGCTGTGTTCCTATTGAGTCTCGCTCGGACTCTGTCAGCAGCTCTGTCGCGCCAGTCTCCACGCACCAGATCATCGCTCCTTGCGGAGCAGTACCCAAACGTTCCATTTCAGCATTGTCATTTACGTGATGGGATCAAGAACCTCTTTTCGCGGTGCGATGAGAGCAGCTCTTGCTCATATCCCAATTTCGTTCCTCGCCAAAATGACAACAGAACAGCTTGACACCTGATCATTGGCTACTTCTCTCCACCCTGAGCATGTCATTGGCGGAGACTCCAATATTGTACACGGGCAGAGAAAACAAAATTGGGATGAGAGCAGCAGCATCCGCTTTGGGAACCATTAGTGAAAATAGTGAATGTCTGTGTGTCAATCTTTCTGCAGAACTTTGCGCACTTGCACACAGAGTTGCCACGGCATTGAATCGGGTATCTGGCGAGAGCCGACAGAACTCGTCAGCCACGTGCCCGAGTCTTCAGAGGCATCTTGCATACACCTTACATCGATCGCAGCGAGCGCACCTGCTGGGAAATGCCTTCCAGCTGGACTGTGAGCAGGGGCTCGACAACGCCCGTGGGACGCGCACCTTGTGCAGCAGCGGCCGCCGACTAGGCCGCAGCGATGCGATTGGGTCAACAGACCTGTCCGTGCGCTGCTCCTCGCCCAACGAGGCCGCTTGGTCCGGCTCGGGTGGCTCCTCGTGCGAGCCGGGAACGCCGAGACGACAGCAAGGATTTACTACAGGGGCACCACCGGGCTTGAACGGGCGGACCTGTGCATCCCACTGGACCCACCTGTGGCGATCAGCCGCCCCCCCGCCCCCCCGACCCCCCTTCCAAGTGGTCGGCAGCCACCCCTTTGCTGCGTTCGTGCAGGCGGCAGAGGTGGTGGGAAGACGCCGCCGCGGATGCTCGGATGCCCCTCAAACGCGCGGCCGCCCAGCGTGCCAGACACCTGCCCGTGGAGAGGGCGTGGCGGCGCTCTTGTCGACGGCGGCGCCCACCAGACGCGCCCGACCACGGGGGGGGGGAGGGTGTGGCAACGCCCGTTCGGCGGGGGGCGCGGCGGACACGGTTGTTCTCGCGGCCGCGCCGCGCTTGTCCGTGGCACAGACGCGGCACCCACGTGCAGCGTTGGCCTTGCACGCGGCGGGTGCAGGTCGGACGTGGCAGCGTGGGCACGTGAGAGCCCCCCCCCCCCCCCGCTTGGCGCCGCGGCCGGGGGCCCCCCCCCCCCCCCCCCCCCCCCCCCCCCCCCCCCCCCCCCCGCCCCCGGGGCCTGGGCCC
>Ga0114957_1004138_pt1 | contig 12666 bp, 16 predicted proteins | sample BantaG_FD_87175 | JGI IMG/M metagenome (GOLD analysis project Ga0114957, IMG submission 87175) | Marine algal microbial communities from Bantry Bay, Ireland - BantryBay_4 metaG | ecosystem: Host-associated > Algae > Red algae > Unclassified | place: Bantry Bay, Ireland | collected 2014-11-21 | reverse complement strand
GGCTATCAATCCCTCGCTATATTTTTCTATCAATTCCTTATCTATGCGCGGAAACTTAGAATACAATCCCTCCGTATAACCCAGCGTACACAGCTTGAGCAAATTGCGATAGCCCTGCGGATTTTTGGCCAGCAACAACTGATGATAACGCTTATCGCGCTTCTCCCGCGTAAACTCCTTTATATGCCGATTCTCTACCAAATAAAACTCACAGCCCACAATGGGCTTAACCTTAAGCGTGCCATCCGCATTTTTGTGCTTATTGGCCTCCATTACAAAATTGTACACCCCAAACATATTGCCATGATCCGTAATAGCCACCGCCGGCTGATCATCCGCCACGGCTTTTTCAAAAATTTCTTTAATACCACTGGCACCATCGAGCAGTGAATATTGGGTGTGATTGTGTAAATGTGAGAATTTCATCCTTGATTCAAATTTAAGTTATTGATTTGAGGATTTGATGATTTGGGGATTTGGTTATGGTGGGTGTGGGTAAATTGGTTTGAAATGTGAATTTGGAGCATATAGCTTTTAGCTCTGTGGTTGAGCTTGGGTCTACCGCTTTTCGTTCCAATCTTTTGCTGAAGCAAAAGGATTTTCACTACAATCGTTGCTACTTGGGCTTTTGGCTCTTAACTATAGATACAAATCTTTAAATACTTTTTGAACCACTCCTTGGATCTTGAATTCCGTATTCAAAATCATTGTTTTATTCTTCGGGTTATTCGACCTCGGCACCAAAAGAACATGGTCACGTTTCTTATAAAATTCCTTTACAGTGGCACTATCATCAACCAAAGCAATAACCCAATCTTTGTCCTCAGCATCATTTTGAATTTTGACTAATAATAAGTCACCCTCTATTATAGGCTCTCTTTCATCTTTTGGAGTATTCATCGAATCTCCAAAAGCCCTTAAAAGAAAGTATTTTGACCCAGGTGAAATAAACTTTGTAGAAATTGAAAAAAAAGCATCTAAATTTTCCTCAGCCAAAATAGGCATACCACAAGAAACTTCCCCAACTAACGGCACATCAATCGTAGACTCTCCACTATTAACGGATTTAGATATAAAGTATCCTCCTTTTCTGTCTCTTGAAAGATGTTTTTTATCAATTAAACTTTGTACAAGCAACGAAATCGAATTCTTTGATTTGTATTTCATCGCTTCCATTAGAAAACCATAAGATGGATACTCTCCAAACATATTATAGCGATCTCTAATAATTGTAAGTAACTTCTCTTCTTTTGTTGATAAAACCATTTGCATAATTGTACGCGTATATAAATACTATCCTAATTTTGTAAGAAATAAAATTTAAACCGTATAGCAAACATACACAAAAAATTACCATTATGGCAAGAAACAGCGAAAGAGGCAGAGATGCTAAAACAGGAAAATTCATTCCAATAAAAAAAGCTTTAAAGAACCCGAGCACAACCTTGGTTGTAAAGATTAAAGTTGGACCAACAAAAAAAAGAAAGTAATATGGCAACGATATCTGATTTATTAAACAAGTTTAAAAGTGGCGAATACTTAGAAGAAATAAAAGCTAAAGCAATTAAAGACATTAAGAAAAAGTCGCAATCTTATATTTGTCCTATTCATAGTCAATCACCAGTTATTGATGAATCTCGTTCGGATAAGAATGAAATTCGATATACATTCTGTTGTAATGAGTTAAAAAATATTTTTAGCCAAAATCATTAAATATTAGCTCGAACATTTAAAAGTCCCGCTGTTCATCCTTGAAATATTTCTTAAACATATCTTTAGATGCCTGGTTTACAGGCATCACACCTATCCTGCTATTCTTCCTTGGATATAAGCTCAATGAATACTTCGAAAAGAAAAAGGAAAAGGAACGATTAAATGAATTGAGTGAATTTGTATTTCAAGAAATAAAACTTCTCAAAGAGCCTCTTAACAAAGAAATTTCAAACATAATGGATTATGCCAGAAAGCTTAACTCTCCAACACTTGAGCATCTTCTCTTTTCAACCAATTCCTCACTATCCTTACAGCATTTACTAGACATTCACTTTGAAGAACTTCACAAAGTCTTCCGTAAAAAAAAGAAGAGGTATCTAAAAAAACTAGCTTTATTTAAGAATAGTATTGATTTTATTCACAATACCTTGATACTAAATAAGGAAGCGTCAGATAAGGCCATAAATAAATTTGAACAATATCAATTTAGATATCACGAATGTATTGAAACGCTGGAAAAGAAGCTAATTGAACTGGTTGTGACAGCTGATAAGAATATAGAAAAAAGAAAGTTTATAGATGATATTCAAGACATTAGAATCAATTGGATAGCAAACAGTACAAAGGAAAGACCATATACTGACATGTTTGTAGCAAGGAATAATTATATAAAACCATTGCTTGATTATTGTAAAAAAAATATAGATATTGACGAACTTTTGCTACTCATACCTAGTATTCAAGATGTAAATTATGCAATCAATAATATGGAGGAGCATCGCTCATTTTTCAAAAGTCAATTTGTCCATACAGCGAGAATTTTGAATGATTGTAATATTAAATTGCAAAATACTCTTAAATAGTAAAACCATGGATAGCTACCAATTCTATAAAAGTCTTTTTGACAGAGAACGTTCAAGAAGAATTCAACTTGATTCAGCCATTAATCTTCCGCTATCACTTTTAACCCTCCTTGTTGCAGCCAACTCCTTCATATTAAAATTTGGTGCAATTAACTTTCAGAACAAGAGTGATTTACTAGAGAAATTTATTTTCATTGTGACAATTATCTCAATAGCCACAATTGTATTTTTCTTAATTCGTGCTTATAACAACCTTTTCAAAGGTTTTGCCTACAGAAATTTTGGGCTACCCTCGGAAATATTAAAATACGAAACAGAAGAACTTCCAAACTTTAATGAGAAAGTTGGAATTGATTCAAAATTAGATTTTTCCAAACAAATAATCGAACGACTTACTGCAATTACTGACAATCACATATTGCTAAACGACCAGAGAAGTCTTGACCTCTATAGGTCGAAAACATTCATAATTATAACAATTCTTATAACAACAATTCAATTCTTAATAATAACCATTAAAAGTATTACAATATGATAGATGATAAAGATGATAATCAAATCCCCGAAACTCCAGCGACTCCGATCTTCCCAACCGATAGGATAGAACATAGTTCGCCTGCACCAGACCCTCTACCGCCGATTGCACCAAACTTCCCAAATGATAGGATTGAAAAAGGAGAAGTCCCCGATATTAAACCTGAATAGTCAGATATTTGAACGGAAAACACTTTAACAAAACCATTTGTAATATTTTCTGTAATTTTGGGGTGTTATCATGTTAGCGACGCAAGACACAGTAAGAAACTTTATGGTTTGGACAAATTTCGACTCAAGCAATCAGTCGGAAAACGCAGCCATAATTTCTGCAGCTAACGAACTTTCCGATTTACTCAAAATAAGAATTCAAGACAAAAGCATTCAAGAGGTTACAATTGGCTTATTACCTCAAGTATTTGACTTGAGAATTCAAATTTTAGAATGGCTAACTATCAACGATAATTTTTTCAACATCTATTTTAAGGAGGTAGATAGTTTAATACAGGAAAAATTACATAATAGTTTATATTCTACATTAGAAGAAACACAGGCGAAAGTTTTGATGCTTCAAAAACAAATTGTAAAACCGCTAGCAGATGAAATCCAAGCTGATCCTAGCAACCTTTTACAAGGTTTGAGTGGAGAAAAGCCGAATTATGAAACAATAAAATACTTCAGTACTTTATCTCCGCAAGTAATGCACTTCAAGCGTTGGTTAGATGCCTCTTTAAATTTTGAATTGGGTCTTATTCTCGCAGACATGATAATGTTAGAGGAAATCAAAATTCACAAGAACAGAATTGAGAATGAAATTACTCAATTTCTAAATGACGAAATCGTGAAGTTTGGAGCTTATTCCGCACTAATAAAAGCCTGGACTCCACCTGTTAATCATGAATCGGATCTAATAAGCCAAATTGAAATCTTAGTTTCTATGAAAGAGCTTGAATCGGGTTCTTATCATGAAGTAAAAAAGGATGATTTATATAACTTCATTCATAACTAATCGCTGAAAGGTTATGTTCCCAATTCATCTTTCCGAAAAGGCACGCAAAGATATTCTAGCACTTAAAAAAGAAAATGCTAAACTTCCGACGAGGTTGTGGGAGATAATTTTGGACATTACTGAGAACGACCCATTCAATGGAATTGGAAAACCAGAAGCTTTAAAGGGTAATTATAAAGGTTATTGGTCTCGTCGAATAAATGATAAGCACCGCATCATTTATCGGATACATGAAGAAAAATTAGAAATAGCGTCTTGTCATGGTCACTATGGTGACAAATAGAATCCCCCAGTTAATTGAAGTTTGGCTGATTGGAGTTTAACACGCTTTAGCGTTAGTAAATCAATCTGTATTTATAAATGGCTATACGAAGAATTGCAGTTGACGGCCGTTTGTAACGGCTAAACCCCAAAACACATACAAAAACCTATAATATAACCCAAGCCCAACAACCACAAGCCTTTCCGCCAACGGAAATCATTGCGCAGAGCACGGAAATCGTTGCGCAGAGCACGGAAATTGATACGCACTCGACGGAAAAGATTGCGCAAGGCGCGGAAAACAACACGCAGCGCACAGAAACGCCTAAACGCACCTCAGCAGGCCGTCCGCAGGGCACAGAAAGCAGCAAACACAGCACGGCAAGCGGTTTTTCGCCTTTGTTGGTGTTTCGCCTTTGTTGGTGTTATGAGCCTGACCGAGAACAGTAACAACGGCGTTAATTCTTGAAGAGTATAAATATTCTTCTGCTGCTTTTTACTTTACAGGCGATCAGCATTTTGAATTTCTCACGAAACCAAATGTTATTGGCGATATCACAAAAAACGGCATTCTTTCTCACCAAAGCTGGTGTTACTGGTGATAAGTCTAGCAACAGAGAGCCAAGCAGTCGAAACTGCTTAGCACCCGTTGAATGAGCATTTATTATATATCGGTTAATTAAGGGCTAAAAAAACATTTAAGATCACTTATCAGTTAGGTTTAATGTTGAAAAATATTACAACAACTACTACTATGACTTTGAAAAAATTTATACTCACCGTAACGGTTCTTCTCTCGTTTCATACAATGTTGCTTGCTGAAGGAACCAAGGAGCTCACACCTGTTGAACTAGAAAATGCTGCTCTTTATATATGGCCGAGTCGTACTTGGGGCCCTTATTTTAATGCGGGCGCAGACGATCAGCTAAGATTTTTTATCAAAGACCACACTACGGAAGATTTCTATTTTGGTACACAATTTCGCACCCGTGGCTCCGCCACTATTTTGAATGATGTATACTATCGAATACTTGATAACAGTAATACGGTAGTGGCAGGTCCTGCTTTGGTGCCAGTCACCGGAGCTGGTGTTATCAATAATTATAATGAAGCGGTTGCTGGTCCTCAAATAGGTGCTCTTAACCCAGCGGGTTATGATCCTATTATTTTTGACCCTACAAGCAATGGCGAGTATCATATAGAATTTTATAGAAGCACAACAGGTGGTGCCTCAATGACATCGACTACCGGATACATTTCTTCATTATTTGATTTTACAATCGCCAACGCTAGTGGTACCACTTTTCCCGGACGCTTATATTGTCAAGCATGGTCAATACTTGCTACTACGGCAAGCGATAATTATCAAGGTCAGTTTGTGCAACCTATCAATCCAACTTTTTTTGCTTACACGCCTGATTCAACTGTTGTTAATGTAGAATTTACCCAATTTAATCCATTAGCGGCTATTATTGGATTTAACTTTTTTGGAGTAGATGCTTCTATCACCGATTGGACCGTAGGAAGGCAATCCAATACTCCGGGCACGCAGGGACCTAACCTTGTAGGTGGATACTCTACCTTCTTGAATTTGCCAGATTCAACTGTATTTCCTTTCTCAACTGCTTACGGACCGCCTACTATTAACTCCGATATTACTGGTTGCCCCGGTAATTATCAAATTGACTATACAACTCCGGCCGATGGCGATGTATTCATAAATTTAGAATTTAATGGAACTGCTGGCTTTCAAGCCGGAACAGCTGATAGACAGTTATTAGCACAAAATGCCCCAGCAGGAAACGCTACTTTAAATTGGGATGGACTTGATGGCTTAGGAAATGCTGTGCCCATAGGCGGAACAATTACAATAAGTACAATTTTAAGAAGAGGGCGAATAAACCTACCAATTTATGATGCGGAATGGAATATTAATGGATTCACTATCAATACAGTAAAACCAGTTGCTAAAAGCGGTGAAACGCTATTTTGGGATGATTCTCAATTAACAAATACTGGAACGAGTGGCAATAGCGCAAATGGTACAGGAGCTGGAATTGATAATAGTGTTTTAGGTCAGGCAAGCCCAGGAAGAGCATGGAATGGCGCTTATGGTTCCACCTTAGTAACTCCACCCGCACCCGCAAATGGAGGAGGAAACGCTACACCCACAAGTGCTTTTGATGATTTTGGAAATATCAGAACGTTAAACACTTGGTTTTTTGGATTTGACACTATGAGTGCCGAAGTTTCTATTGGATTATCTAACTGCGCACCTTTGCCTGTAGAACATATTGAACTTCGTCTACAAAAAAATGATATAAGTGACTTGCTTTTGCTTGAAACAAAGGGAGAGGAAAATATTGCTTTCTTTGAACTTGAATATAGCTTAAATGGAATTGCATTTAAAAAATTAGACCGAATAGACGCCCAAGGGAATACCGCTACTGAAATGACTACTTATAGATTCAATGCTCCAAAACGGGACGAAAATGTATATTACAGAATTCGAGTATCCGATATAGATGGCAGTCAATACTTGAGTAATACCGTTCTTTCTAAAGCAAATCTCGAAGTGGGAACAACTCCTACTGTATTTCCAAATCCTATTCAGGAAGACATTCATATACATTTTAATCAAGCAGCTTACTATATTATGCAATTGTATGACATGAATGGTAGAATGGTAATGAATAAAAACTACCAAGTGAATTCTGACTACGAAAATTATTTATTGAGCAGGGCTAACTTAAAAAATGGTTTATACATTTTGACAATCAAAAATGAAAATACCAACGAGAAAGTGCAAATTAGAATTTCGTTACAATAGTTACTGGCAAATCTGCTAAGTAATCAAATTTGATTGCATTGCGTATTGACTTATTTTGCTTCGAGCATTTTAAATCAATACGCTTTTTTTATAACCCCTACTATAATGGCAAGCTGCTTCTCATTGTTCGTATGGTGACTCACAAGAAATAATTTTCTTAATTTAGTTGTGCAAACTTTTTTTTAATATGAGTGAATGCATATAGCAACTTACTAGAAATTGTTAGAAATTAATTCCTATTTCTCAACAACGCCACTACCCAGTGAAGGCATTGAATAAATAGATTATAATTAACAGGATAAAATATTTAATAATTAGCCTAGAATAACTTTCAGCTTCTATCGTTTCATACACTTATACTGAAACGTAAAGTAGTTTGACAATCCAAAAACAAAATCAAGAGCATAAAACGGTAACTTTACAAAACGTATGATACAATTTAGTTCGTTACTTATATTCTTAACTTTAGGTACTCTTCAAACGACTAGTCTTAGGCAAACAGAAGAGAAAAAAGCCTCTATAGAAGGAAGCATAACCAATGAACATGGTCACCCAATTGAGAACGCCCTACTCTATCTTAATAAGGAAAACAAACTAATAAAAGTGGCCACCTCTGACACCTTGGGGCAATACAAATTTGTTTCAGTTTTACCGGATAACTATTCCATAAAAATTTCATACGTTGGCTATTTTAAAAAAGAAATTAAGAACATCAAAGTGAGAGAAGGAGCTAAAGAGGAATTAAATATTACGATGAAAGAGTTGCGTTGTAAACATGGGCATACGCACTAACTATTCGATAGAGTTCTGGTTGCCTTAGCAACTGAATCGTTAAGAATCAAGAGCTAGTTCAGTAATTACTGTATCACAATTTCCTTCACAACTTGGTCGTTTCGAGTTGTTTTTATTCGAAGAAAATATATGCCTTTGGTCAATGAGGTTAAATCTATCAACTCATTATGATAACAAGTTTTAATAAATCGACCTTTACTGGTACTATGATACGAAATGGGAAAAGAAATGAAAAACGTTATTACGAGAAGTTAGTTAGTCAAGATAAATGCCAATCAAAAATTCATAGTCCAAAAAGTGTTCATTGAATAACGTTCTATAAATATCACACACCAACTGTCCTAGAAGCTTTCACTTTCGACCAAGGGTTATTTTTAATCGACGACTCGCTTCATAACCTCGAGCAGCATATTTGGTGGCAACAGTATATAGCGAATATTCGCTATTGTGCAACAAAAAATGCCGCAATAAGTTTGCAGTCTAAAACAACAAACAAATGAAAACCTTAAAATTATCTATGTTCATCGCAGTCGTAGCCATCACATTTTCAGCCTGTAAAAAAGATGCGACAGAAACCATAGTAGGAAGCTGGAATACCGATGACGGAGGATCAATCACCTTCAACGCAGACGGTACAGGAACTACGCAAGACTCTGAATTCTTTGAATTTGATTGTGGCACCTTAAACGGCAATCGCATTGGCCCCATCCCTTCCTTTAGTTGGGAAGTGAGAAATAACGGCACCAATGACAATCTCTTTATGGCATTTGAAGATTCTACCAGCTTCGTTTCACCTTGCTCAGGAAATATGGAGTTCCCAGTGAAATTCACAAGCAAAAACAAAGGGCAAGTCGGTAACGATATTCTAATAGACATTTCAGTGGACCTAACAAGAAAATAGCCACTTACCATCATTCCTAACCAACATCCTCCTAAGGTCATCAAGTTTTCTTGGTGACCTTTTTTTTAGTCGGTTGCTTTAAGATTTTTAATCTAGGTACAACTTGCAAAACGCCTTACTATTAGATAAGCAGGTATAGATACACTAAGAAAGAGTGATAAACGCATAGCTTTTTTACATTTACCCTAGCCTACAAACTACCCTATTTGTCCCTGAAACAAGTTCAGGGCTGGCTATGCTGAGAAATTTTTCCTCAGAAAAATTTATTCAGTATCCTCGACAAGAATACGATTAAATTAGGCGCGGTTAGAAATATAAAAGCGTAAATGCAATCTGCGCTTAGAGGGTAAAATATAGGCTTAGCGAAGGTGGATTTTAATCCACAATAACTTTTCGAAAAGTAAGTGATACTCTACGTTGCCTTTTTATAGTGTTACCGAAGTACTTGTCATTCTTTACCATTTTAATCCCATGCTTCCAATTATATCGGGCATTACCTTTTAGTATGACAATGCTATTTTTCTCGAGTAAATATTTTACTATATCATTTTTATTATCCTTATTGGTAAAATTCATTACACAAGTTGACCCTAAACTTAATGATGCCACTGTATCGGCAAAACAAGGTGGACAATCAATATGATCTGTTATACCTTGACCCGGTAAGTATTCATTCACGATTACTTGGTCTGGAGTATCATTAAAAAAACCTTGCTTCTGAAGCCTATCAGCAAAAGTTTTTAGGAAAGGGGGTAAATCGGCTATTTTCATACTATGATTTACCTTATGCTGTTTGTAATCATATTTATAACCATAATGTTGAACACGTCTTTTTAAATCATCTAACCAGGGATGTGTATCAATAGCATTTAATAATAAATCATGCTCGACAGGGCTAATAAAATCAGCTAAGTATTGCAAACCATCAAGTTGATATTCGTGATTGTGATTGAAAATATTATTCGATTCTAACTCTGGAAATAAACTATTAATCATAATACAAGCTTTATTACAAATTTAAGCATTTGATTTTAAAACATCACAACGCGTACACCTTCCGTAACTAAAATTTGGCTTTGTATACTTACTCGAACCCAATACATCCTCATATTCATAGGCTATGCGCTGTGGAGCATTAACTATTGGGCTAAATCCCTCAATTCGTTGTTTGAAGTCTTCCCACTTTTTATTTAAATAATCAGGACTTGGATTTTGATGAAAAATATAAGTTTTACCAACTGCATTTGAGTTCAATAAAAAACTATAAACAAAAGAAATCATCTGTTCTACATTGATGCTTGTACTTGCAAAAACGTAAGAAAAATTGATAATAAATATAGTATTCTCATTATAGTTCCTTGCAATATCACAGAAGTTGCTAAAATCGTAAATATCTAAATTAGGAAAATCAAAACCAAAACTGTCTTTGAATAAAAGCACTTTAGCAAGCATTGCTGGTGACGTATCGAATCCTTGATAATAAAAATTTTTAAAACTTATATCATTTTGTTCAAACCAATAGCGAAACGCAATACCCGCTGTCAATGGACCACAACCATAATCAACAAAAACTATATCTTTATTTTCAACAATAGATTTTAATTGCAAATCTTCATTGTCAAACAAGGCATAACTACTTGAGAAATGCATTTGAAAATAATAATAGCAATATAAATCAACTTTCTCAAACTCAGTCAGACCGTTTGTTGATATCGTAAAGTCTGCGCGACCTTGATTCAAAAATCTGATTCGGTGTTTGTCTTTTATCGTATTTGATTCGGAAGAGTTAAAGCCCTTAAGATTTGGGTCTTCAATTTTACCTTCTGATATTAATTCGTTAATTGGAGTTTTTATATTTTTTATGAACAGTTGTTTTAATTCATCAGTTAGTTCTACATTTTTCATATTAATTTTTATTAAATTACAACCAATCTATAGTCAAATACAACATTACTGTCATTGCCATTTAAGCTGATAAAACAAAAGTATTTTACTAATAACAAATTACCAATAACTATTACTCATTGATTTAATGAAAAGAACAACGACGAAAGATTCTTTATATAGCAAAAGAATGTACCCCTAGCTAATTACCGTGTGGCTGATTGCAGTTTAAATTCCCGAAGGCATTATAAATCAATCTGTATTTATAAATCTCAATATTAAACAATGCAGTTCACAGTCGTTTGTAACGGCTAATCCTCCAAAACACATACAAAAACCAATAATATAACCCAAACCCAACAATCACAAGCCTTTCCGCCAACCAAAATCATCTCCAAGTGCACGGAAAACTGTTCCAAGTAGGCAGAAATTAATCAATACACCGTGGCCTTTCTTCCCTCCGTGTCTCTCGAAGGGGTCCGAAGCTCGAAGCTAGGAAAGAAAAAATCTTAATAGCTTTTCAATCAGCAAGACTTGTGCTTCCGAGTCGCCTATCGGCAGGCTCGGAGGAGAAAAAAAGCTCGAAAACATTTTTGTGCTATTGACATGGAATAGTTAAATTTGAAACGTTGTTAAAGCTGTATTAAATGATTATAATTTATTTACTTTCTTTCTTATTATCTTGTTTGATAATTTTTTACATAGTTAAGTATGCAATCAAAAGTGGAATTAGGCCGTCGCATAAAGAAATTGAAAACAATTCTAAAAATCAACTTACTCAAAAACGAATTGAACTACAGAGAAAATATGACCAAGGTGAGATTACGTTTGAAGTATATAGTAAAGAATGGGATATAACCTGAAAACAACTTACTATAAATGCACTAAACCACTATGGGATTATTTACTAGAAAAAAACAACTAAACATATTTGAAATTATTGGATTCGAGTTATTAAAAGAACACGAATCACAAATGATTGTTGATATTGCTGAACCCGATTTTACGGATTATAAAATATTATTTAAAGACAATTTAGGAATTTTTGATACTGTAATATTTAGAATATTTGGGGGTAAAAAAAATTTATCAGGCTCGTCAGTTTATAATTTAATTTTTAGTAGCTCTAACCAGATATCGTCACCAAACAAACTCGAAACTTTGATAAAATCAATATTAAGGAATTATGGTCAGGATAAAAATGGTAATGATTCTTGGACGTTGGAAGATACAAATAGAGCCTCAAGGGGTTTCTATCATCGCACATGGTATTTTGGTAAGAATAATAAATCATATTCTGATTTACACATTGATTCTGAAATTTATCAATTGGGAATCACTTTGTTCGAGGACGAAGGGATTAGTTTAATAATTCATACTGCAAACGAGTTATTGAATTTCCCCGACTAGCTGTAGTTTGTATCTACGATTTGCTATGTAGACAGGCGGGTGTAGATACAATCTACAATTACAAGGTAAACAATTGCCTCCAAGCCAAACTACACAATCTATAAATTTTAAACAAAATTCAATAAGCCTTCCCCGCGTTTCAACTTATCTTTACCACCATGCAAAAAATAGTATTAGCCGCCGTTTTATTCTTAGGATTTTCTTTTAGCGCTCAACAAGTTAGCGCACACTGCGAAGTGCCTTGTGGTATTTATGGAGATTCGGTTCGGGTCAAATTGATTTATGAACACATCAAAACCATAGAAAAAGCAATGGCCAGCATAGACAAAGAATCAGCCAAAGGAAAACCGAATTACAATCAGCTTGTACGCTGGGTGAACAATAAAGAAATTCATGCAGAAAAAATTCAAAAAATTGTGAGCCAATATTTTTTACATCAGCGCATTAAACCCGTCAGCCAGTCTAACGG
>Ga0114957_1004137_pt1 | contig 12668 bp, 16 predicted proteins | sample BantaG_FD_87175 | JGI IMG/M metagenome (GOLD analysis project Ga0114957, IMG submission 87175) | Marine algal microbial communities from Bantry Bay, Ireland - BantryBay_4 metaG | ecosystem: Host-associated > Algae > Red algae > Unclassified | place: Bantry Bay, Ireland | collected 2014-11-21 | reverse complement strand
GTGGGGGGGGGGGGGGGGGGGGGGGGGGGGCGGGGGGGGGGGGGGGGGGGGGGGGGGGGGGGGGGGGGGGGGGGGGGGGGGGGGGGGGGGGGGGCTCTGCCGCGGTGTTGGCGACGACCCTAACGGTGCTGGCCAGTGCCGTCCCCCTTTACCGTGGTCGGTAATGACAGCAGACGCCGTCTATGGAGCCACCGCGTCAATTCCGACCACTACCATCGCCGAGCGGCATACCGGCACGACAGGTTGCTGACGTCAGATGCCGCTCGGTTAATTCCGCTGTCGCCGACGCCGGCTGTCTGTTCACAGCGGGGGGGGTTGCAGATGCGCTGCGGGATCGTGGAGGTGCCGCTCTGGTCGCGCCGCCAGTTGGCCCACCGACACCCTCGCCACGTTGAACACCCGCCGCTTCTGCTTCCGCACGAGCTCCTCCGACGACGTTGTGCCGACATCCGCAGCGAGGCCGCACGCTTAAGGCCATGCAATAGAGTGGAGAAGACCCAATGATACTGCAGCACGGAGAGGGCAACGTACCCAGGTGGCGTCCTGCATGCTTTGCTCCGCCGATGCAGGCGTAGCAGTCGTTCGAAATCAACTCGATTCATGGCCTTGCGAGACCCTGCCGGCGGAGGTGGAGACCCTGCAGGGTGGGAACGGGCAGGCCGTGGAGCACGCAGGGCAGATGGCCACGCCGCAGGGCGGCAAGAATTACACCACAGAGCTGGGGCCGCAGTCGGGCACTTCACAAGGTGTCAACAATCACGCCGCCGCGGCCACTATCCCGGCAGCTACCCCCGACGCCAGCGTCGGGCACTCACCGCAGCTGCACCCGAACGTTCCCAGTTCTCAAGCTGGCAACGTGGCCGGCACGTCCTCTGCCACGCCCAACCGGCGCTGCTGGCGCCCTTAACGGACAACGCCACGGCGCCGGGCGGCGCGGCCGGTGCTTTGGGCAAAGTTGACGCCGACTGCGTCGAAAACCGTGGCCACCCGCCCACTAATAGTCTCCCGGAACCACCACCGGCAGAGGAGATCCACGAAAGGTCGCAGACCAGGTGGAATTTGGTGGATGGGCTGCGCCAGCCGGAAGACAGCGGCGTCACCGAGGTGCGCAAGGTGGCGGTGTGCCCCAACCGGTCTGTGCCTTTCGACAACCGACCCTTGAAAATGTCGACCGTGCTGTCATCATCGCCGCCGAACCCCAAGCCCATGACGCTGCCGCCACCCTCGCCGCTCTCCATGTCATGCCAAGGCTCGGATGACTTCACGTCTGCCGGCAATCCGGCCGAGACGGTTATTGCCGCCGCGTCGGCGGCGCCGCCGCGTGGTGTGCCGCCGTCAAGGACGCGGTGCCGCCTGGCTTCGTGCCACTCCCTCAGGCGCCGTCGGATGCCAATGTGGAAGCGGAGACGGCGGCTGCTGCTGCTGCGGCAGCGGTCATCGCGTCGGTCCCGCTGCCGTCGACGGAGTCCCTCGCCGCCCATTTTCCGCCACCACCCGCTTTCCGTCGGCGCGCTGCCGGCGGCGAAGGCAAGAAGCCCCCGACGGCGAAGGCAGCATCCCGTACGTCGGCTGCGCCACAGCACAAGAAGCAATGGGCAAGTGACGATGTGGCGGGCGGTGCCTGCAGCGCGACGGAGTTGGTACCGGGAACCTCATCACCGGCCCAGATGCCCGAAGCCGTTGCAGCGTGGGCGCTTGAGAGTGGGGCGGTCTGCACAGCCGTGTGCGACGGCATCAAAGAGCTGTGGGCCGCGCTGGAGAAGAAAACGGCGCAGCTGGAGCACCTACGTGCCGCTTCCAACCGCATCGAGGCACACGTGGACGGCCAAGGGCAGTGCAACGAGTGCACAGTTATGGCGTTAGCTTCTTCGCGCGTCGCGGTGGAGAGCGGAGCCCGTGCACCCGGCAGTAGCGGCAACGCCAATGACAGGCGTCGCAACAAGGACGTCAAGCCCATGCTTCAGGTGGAGGACGTCAAGGCGTCGGCGATGGCGCTCGCTTCGGCGAATGACCTGCAGGCGGCTCAGTTGCAGCGCCCCATCCGCACCGTCATGAAGCGCCGCATCGCCGCGGCGACCATCTCCCGCGAAGTTCTTATGGACCCGGAAGTGGTGAGGACGGTCATCCACGAGGAGACCATCAAAGCGTTGGTGGTGACGCCTGAAGCTGCCGACAGCTACCTCATGAACCGGATCTACTTCTCATCGTTGGCGGCGGACGCTGAGCCCACCTAGAAGCCGCCGATGGCTGTCATCATGACGACCTTCCCCCACACCATTGCTCAGATGCGGGACTTTTTCGTCAAGCCGTTTTTCACCGTGCTCGGGTTCTCTCACAACCCGATTCCCCTCTCCAAGGCCAAGAAGTGGTCGGCGAATGACTGCTTCCTCACCTCCTACAAGGGCAAGAAGGTGATGGTGGCGGCCGCCAAGCACTTGTTCTTGCAGGTGGGCGGCGCGTCCCGCGTTTTCAAGGACAACGGAGCCGGCATCCGCTCTCGCGTCGACATGGTCGTCGGGCATCACTTCTTCATCGCCAGCTTTGCTCGCAACGAGTTTGGGATTGCCCTCGGGAACTGCTCGCGGCGCCGCGGCGGCAACGGCACCGGATTGTACCAGCATTGGTTGGGTGAGATCTCCAAGTCAACCAAGCTCTTCAACGAGAACCACAAGGACAACAAGGTGCACGCCGGGTATCGTACCACTGACGCAGTTGACCAAGAAATTGTTGTTCGCAACCCGAGTGGCGCTTGGGTCTTTGCCGCTCCTGCCGGCGCGGTGGCGGTGCGGGTGGCGCGACAGACGCCGAACTCAACCGCCAAGATGTCGGCCTGCCGCATGGGCCTCCCAAAGACCACGGCGGCACCGTCAATCCCTGCTGCAGCCGGGTATTCTATGTGCGTTACACCGGCAACCCGTCGTGGAGCGACAAGCGCCGCTGCCGGCCGCACCGACGGACCGTCAGCGGCCAACCAGGCAGCGGGTGCGATGCCGAGCTGCGCCGAGGATTACGGCGTCGGCGTCGATGACGAGATCTTGGTCGCACGGCCCGCACTTGTCGTGATTGTTGTGGACCGCGACACCGACCATCGCGCGGGAGCCGCTCTGATGGGAATTGCTAAGGAGGACGCGACCAGCGTGGTTAGGGGTTCCAACAGGAGGATGAGTGACGATAGGATGAGCGGCGTCGGCGGGAATGACGCACGTGGACGCAACGAGCGGGCCAACGATGGTTACGGAACTGACGGGGATGAGAGAAGCGTGGGAGGGCGCACTTCTTTCAGCGAGTCGTGTGAATCGGACTCCAGCTCCAGCGCCGGTGATGAGGGGGACAAGAGTGAGGGTGGCTTTGTGATCGAATATGAGGGGGAGGAGGCGTAGGAGGTGTGCTGATGCTGCGGCGACGCAAGTACACGTTTGCTGCGGCGTAAGCACACCCGGTTGGGACAGCCTAGGGCTGCGTTGCTTTGTTGTCGGGGTTTTGTGTGGTGGTCTTTGACGCCGCTCGTGCAGCTCATTTGCACGATTGTCTGTCTGCGCTCGATACAGAAAAAATCGAGCATGAAAACCCATGCCGTGTCGTGCAGATCTATCATTAGGAACCGAGCAGCAGAGGACACAAAAGTATTCTGCTCGTCGGTCCGTGTTTTTCTTCCTCAGCTCCTTCGTGTCTCTCACGGGGGCACGACATTGGCCAAAAGGCACAAGGTCTACGTCCAATGGAAAAGAGGCTCTTCAGTCCGACCTATTTCGAGAGCCTGAAACGGCCGCGCCTGCCTAGGATGATGCGCTGTCCCACCGGGGGGCGCCTCGGGTCAGTGCCCTCAAGGGCGGAAAAAGGGCCTACGCCATAGGCTGTAAACGCCCACCGGAAAGCCTATCGCAATCCCATCGAAAGATTGTTCCGATGGGCATTGCGGCCCCATCAGGTCCCATCCAAGAGCCCATCGGTCCCCATCGGAACAACGTTTGGATGAGCAGTCGCGGAGCCGTGACGATCGCGCCGCCCTCGTGTCTCCCCCAGATACTCTACATGCTCTCTTAAGGACCGCAGTGCCGCAGCCGCGTGTCATTTGAGCATCCGGGGCGGGATTCCTCAAAGGCTCTTTCCAGAGAGGGGTCTGTCCTGACCACCGCGCAGTGTAGTGCCGCGTGCGTGTCTTGACTCTGTTTGCAATGAGTGTTTCGCGTCGAATGCGACGTACATGTGGTGGCTGAGGACCGAGAACTACCACACATCCAGTACCAGGAGCGGCATCAGCTCTTTCGGATCTACGACGTCGGTCAACAGACCACTGCGGTGCGCTCATGCCTGTCCAGTGACGCCTTTCGACAGGATGCATGCTCATGATGGCGTGCCATACGCGAACTCACGGTAAATGTGACCGCCTCGAGTGACTTTCTGGGTGGCTCAGACACTGTCGAGGCGCGGGTCTCCACATCACCCACCGGTGCCGCAGGACAGCACTGAATTCTGCGCTTCCGTTCATGCAGCGGTCGGTTGCGACCACGCCACACTTCACCTCTGTCCAAATAGGCTTTCACAGCAGAGCCGTCATGACCTGCATGCTGGAAGCACGAGTGCGCTCCAGAGTTGCCACCAGACCCACAGGGGATGCCGAGAAAGGTGACTACTGCTCAACAACCGGAGAACAGGGTTCTCGAATGCAATGCGAAGGGCGCAGCGTGCCTTGGCGGTATTTATTTGATTGCACTGCGAAGAAAGGTATCCCCCATAGTTAACGGTGCGAATAAAGAGCACAGATGAAGCAGCATCGGACTCTGACAGAAAACTGAGCTTCTGTGGTCAGGATGCCTCACCGTCAGAAAACCATCCTGTAACTACTGACACATTACAGGGCCTCGTTCGGGCTATCTGGGTGCCAACAATGTGGTGTGACCGTCTGAACGTCGCAGCGTTCGAGCGTTCGGTCGTTCGGCGTAGTGTAGAGGAACCCTGACTGCGCGCTCTGACAACCAGAAACTTGGTGGGTACGCTCTTTTTCCACAGGTTTGGGTGGAAAATGTGCCTAGCCAATGGATGGAGAAATTCTGCCGCCGTGGGCAGGCACAAGCAGCGGGCAGCTGACGGAACTGAGGCTGATTTACGGTTTCCTGTTGCTATGCCTTCATTGACGCCACACCTGCCGCCGAACAGGAGGTAGCGCGCAGCAGGTCGATCAAGAGTTTAGACAAAAAAACCAAGAACATGCGCGCGCGCTACAACGATGCGTGCGAGGACCTGAAGCGCACAGATCTGAGCGCAGACGAAAAATACAATATATTGCTCAATTTTAGAGGGTGTGTGCTATTCGGGCTGTGCCGCTCGGCTTTTAAGAGCTGCCCGGTTTCCGCTCAAGATTCGGCACGCGATCCTGTCTTGTTTGGGTCGCCACGCACCGTTGCCACGGCTCGGACCGCAGTGGGTGGCGCCGCGAGAGCGGCGGTAGCAGAGAGCGTGGTCGGCACGGCGATTGCGGCGGGCGGGGCCGGTGCGGCGCGCTCAGCCGAGGGCAGCGGATGCGACGGCGACGCGGGCACCGAAGATGACGGGGGCGCGGACGATGAGGAAGGGTTGGGCGCGGACGGCGGAGAGTCGGACAGCTCCGAGGACTCGATGCCCCTCAGCAGCATGGTCGTGCCCGGGGAGAAGACGGCAACGGAGATTGCGGCCGCCTCCCCATCCAAGAAGGACAAGACGAAGACGAGCTCAGCGGCAGTGCGCAACTATTTTGAGTTAAATCTGTTGTCGGAGAAAGCCGCAGAGGACGCTGCGGCCAGCCGTCGTGGAGGGGGGGGTGGCGGTGGGCGTGGTGGCGACGGTGCGAGTGTGAATGGGCCGACCGACGGGGACGTACGCCAGGCGGCCATCAACATGAAGAACGCCTTCGCGGACAAGGCCCGTCGCGCATAGCCGTCCTTGTCTTGTGACTCATTGTCATTTGCTATCCTGTCTTTCTTGTGACCAGAAAAAAGATTTCTTTTCCGTACCTCGGTGCTTTATTCAACGCTGCTGTCAATCGCGACTTCAACAAGATTCGACACCGAGCAGGCCGTCATGGCCCATGACTGGACAATAGATCGCGAGCCTTGCCCGTCTCGTGCAGACTTTGGTTTCTTGTATCCCGCTGTAGTTGTGTCCTGATCGCATCTGGAAGCGTCCGTCAGCGTTGTCCCAACACCGCCCCCCTCCCTCCAGAGACACGACCGTTACGAGTGGCTGTCATGATCCATTTATATCGAGCACAGCGGCGTTCTTACTGCCTAATAGATTTATCTCCTTTTTAGGTCGTTTTTCCCTTCCGTCGCTCTCCCCGATCACCCTTCCGAGCCACCCCACTTCCCTCATGTGTACTTGCAGCAGCAGCCTACTGGCCGTCCACCCACGGCAGGCCCAATGCCTTCACAATTTCGACGCGTCGCGCACACCCTGTGGCATACGCCATCTGGTCAGAGGCAGTCCATCCCACGTCCACCACCGAACCGTCACTAGAGTCCTGCTCATCCTCGCCCTCGCATGCCACGTCCCGCTCCGCTACAAATTTGTGGAGAGCGACACACACCTCCTGGACGCATGCTGCCAGGTCGGGGTGCGCGCAAAGCATCCGCAGCACACGCCATCGGCCCTTCAGGCGACCAGAACAGATCTCAACGACCACCCGCATCTTGGCGCGCGGGTGACAACGGGTGACCAACGCGGGACCCCCTCTGGAGCGTTTTCTTCAAGTGCACGTTGAGGGAGTACTTAGAAAAATACCGTAGGACACTTCTCTCGACTCTTGTGGACGGAGGTCACCCCTGTGCTCCGTTTTTTTGCGAGAGAAAGTGTCAGTGGACGACCACCGGATTGTGTGCCAAGTGGCGGAGGCTGAGCTCACCTTCACACCTGGTGAAGAGCCCCCAAAAGCGGACATGGTGTTTCCAGCCTCCTGGTTGGACGCCCTGTGGGGAAAACGGCCAGACGAGACCTCTCATCGGTGCATGAGAGATGTGTCAGGTATTCTTCGAAAGCAGCACTTATCAATTCTAGTTTCGGATAATGTCTACGTGGCCGTGTGATGCCTCTCAAGACCGCGTCGAGAGGGCCCATCATGACGGACTGCAATCCGAGAACGCACGACCACCAGTCGAGACTTCTTCGGCTCTTTGCTGAAGATTGATCGACTGTGCCGAACTGCGTTGGTCTCAATCTGACGTGTGGCACGGACTTTAGCATATCTTCGCCCGCAGTTGGCAATTCGCCACAGGTAGCCCCCTTGACTGGCCAAAGCCCATGTATTGTGCGAATTGGCCTGTCGCACGCTCTTTGGGGGGGTACTTCCGCATTGTTCACTTTTTATTGCTTGTTTGCTTGCCTTTATTATCTGTCTGCCGGCACTCATTACGATCGCTTGGGATCGGACGGTCGATCGACCAGTGCCCTCGTTTATATTAAATCACCATGGGTCCGCGGTCGCCGTCGTGGGCACCACCCGGCTCCCCATCGGATGCCCTTCAACAAAAGGTCATTCTTCCTCGCCGCGACGGCGATAGAACTCGCTTTATTGCTTGGCTACGGTCGGTCTCAGTACACTGGTAATTGCACCAATGTTATTAATACCACACGGACCACAGCCCAGTTGCCGTCCCTGGGCAATCCTCGCCGACATCGCCCGGTCCCTGTCGGCCATCAGCTTCCAGGTCGCCGATGGGTGGTTGGTGCACGGCCACATTTTCTGGATGCGGACAGAGGGTGGGGGAACGGGCGGCGGACGAGGACCAGCGCGGGACGCTCCGATGTGCTGATGTTTTGGAAAGTCCTTTTCTACTCCTCCATCAGTGGCAGCATGCAGGCAGTTTCTGCTTCCAACAGCTCTCCAAACTCTCTCGTCCCATCCCACGTCTCGTCCTCCCCGGGAACGTGGGGGTCAGGTGGACTCTCCTGCTGCAGATTTCAGTGAGAATGGATCATCGTTGCCGCCGCAGCTCAGTTGTCTGACGCCAGCTTGCCTCGGTCCTCGCTCTACTGAAGCATGCATGAGGCGGGCACGCCAGCAGCACCCGCCTGGGTCATCCACGTCTTGGTCCGCTTGTCCTGCAGACTTTTGGCATCCCGCGCTCCAGGGCCAGCCTTGGATGGTGACCTCTTAAGTCCTCGGTTGTACGCGTCGTTGCGGGGTGCACGGGTGACAGCTGACCGCTTAACATACGAGAGAAAGCTGCTGAGGAAGCTGTCTGACGGGTGGTGAGCGGCGTTCTGATTGGAATGGCTGTGCCACGACTCAAGCCCGTGCTCGCTGTAACCCTCCAGGCTCCCAAACAAATGGAAGAAGTCCTGTGCGTGGCAGCACAACGTGTGCAGCTTGAGAGTGACCGTAAACCACGGAAATGCAGCGCAGCGGCCATCCACGAATCGAGCCGTCCCCGCCCCAAACGCCGCTGCCCCGTCCTCCGAGCTGTCACTGTCCAAGGAAGCACCGGAAGCAGCTCCTTCCAGGTGTCACAGGCCGCTCAACACGCCGCCGCATCAGCAGCAGGGGCGTGCGTCTCAAAAATATCGATGACAGCTGACAGGCGCCGTTCAATTAGTTGGCATTGGCGGCCCTCAAAGGCCCTGCCAAAGTACGGCTTGAGCGTCACGCCGACCGCAGAATTTAGAACCAATGCGAGGTGCATCGCGTAGGCACTCCCCCGCGCCGGCCCATGAAGAACGCACACAGCCTCAATCTCCAATCTCAAGATGGGCCCGGTGACCCCCAGGGTCAAATATAGAGGCATGGTGGAGAAGTGGCTTGGTTCAATGATGAGCAGCGGTCGGCTTTCAATGGAAAAGTGTTATTCGAGTGGCGTGGGTGTCGCCCGCCTGTCGTTGTCGCCCGCTGCGAAGGCCGCCGCCATCTGCTGGAAGTGCTCCTGACTCCGCGCCACGTCCCGTGCGCGGCTCCCGTCTTGCATGTTGCCCCACCGGTCAACCAGCGGCCCATTGCCATGCGTCCGCCGTCGGAAAACTGTGCACATTAGGCACGGCATGCGGCTGCTGGCGCCCTTGTGACCTACCCAGGTGGTGATGAAGGAGTAGTCACCCATGAGGATGAGGCGCACAGCACGCTGGAGGCCGCCCACGTCCACCTCACCTGTCCGAATAGTGTCCAAGTCGGGTACGTAGACGTCAGCCATCCGAGCGAGCGCTTCACGGTGGTCTTTCTTGCACGGAAAGACGCCGTAGAAGATGGAGTTGCCGCGACTTGTGGGGTTGAGTTAATTCGCGCAGGACAACACGGCTTTACACCAGCTTGTTAGGCCTCCCTAGTCAAGCCCAAAACATATGTGGACGTCTTTTACCGCACTGCTGCGCAGAGCACTGGCGCTCGTCTGCCATACAGAAGCGAGAAGGGCCGCCACCGCCCGTCCGTCCGCACCGCGCAGCCCACGTTCAATGAACTGGTTTTGCCTGTGCAGGTCAAAAATCAGAGCCTCCACGGCGGCGCGCCGGCTGATGAGGTACACACCATCACCTTTTCGAGTAGCTTTCTTCTCCTCCTTCTCCGATGCGCTGCGCAACCCCGCCCGCAGCTGCTGAGCGGTGGCCAAGCGGCACTCGCGCGGCCCCAGCAGCCGGCGAAAGCGCTGAAACGTGGCGCCTCTTTTGTTGTTGTCAACCATAAACTGTGCCTGCAGCCGCAGAGATAGGGCACTCACAGCTGCGATTGGCGCCAACGCGACGCCGCCGCTCGCGCGGGCCCGCCGGCAAACGTCGTCCATCACGGCCGAGGCGACGCCGGGGTCAACGTGAAAAATACGGGCCACCTCCTCTTTGGCTTGAGCGCGGCGCCGCCGTGCGTGCCGAGGACAGACGTCCTCTTTTCAGGGCTCGATCACGCGGCGGTACGTTCTCTTCTTGCCATTCGCAAACGTCGCGACGATGTCCTGCGGACGGCTTGCAGCCAAGTGACGACTGAACAGCAGGTCCAAGCGGGCGAGGAGTGGGGCATCCAGTGCACCGTATGTTGTGTCAAGCACCCTCGAAGCGCCCGCAGGGTCTTGGGGCGCTTGCCCGAGGGGCTCGTTGTCAACTTCACTGACGCTCTGGCATTGCCAGGCGCTGCGCGCTCGCGGCGGCGTGGCCGACACCACGGGACCAGCGACGTGGGCGTGGACCATCCCTGCACAGGACTTCAGACCTAGGGAACGACCTTTATTCTGTATCAGAGCAAGACGAAGAAGTAGGATCGTCACAGCACGAGCATGAAAGAAGAGCATCGGTCCCCAAAAGGCAGGATTAGCAGTCAGCATGCGGCGAGCCGTGTGCCACTCATGACCCCAGTATGATATCAGGAGCCGTGGACGTACACACGCATAACTTGGCACAAGACTAGAATGGCGATGTTGGAGACAAGCGAAGTACATGGACAGGTTATCATCTGTGACGGCGGTGACGGCAAGGCGTGACACTGTCGCTCGGCTTCGCCCACGCCTAGTCAAGACCCAGTGTATCGGCTCTTCTAGGTCGCGACCGCAGTTACAACGTCCCATTGGGTTCTCGCGTGAAATGCAATCGTCTATTGGTCAGATAAAAATATGTTAGCCTCCTCTCGGATTACGCCGAAAATACCTGTCTTTTCCTCTGACTTGCAACGTGGATCAAGTCAACCCCCTCAGCTGGGCCATGAGAGGGGGGCGGGATTTCCTTGCAGGGACCTCTACCTCGGAGAAATCGGCACCGACCGGCCTCCCATTTCCAAGTGCATCACGCTGCACGGACCGGCATCGTGCACCCACGCGCCATTTCAGGAAGCCACCGCGCACGAGTCATTGTGGGCACCCCACGCCCTCCCACCCGTCATAGCCGCCAAATAACTCTGTCATTCATTCAAGGCGACTCCACAGACAACCCGCGCTCGTACGTGGTCATAGTCTCTGCCGCCATCACAAACTGCTTGCGCAGACGCGCGCGCTTGGTAGGAGGGAAAACTGGGGCAGGGGGGGGGACGGGGTCGGCCGGCCTGTCAGCTGCGCGCTTCGCCTCTCTTCTCAGCCGGGAAACGCATGCGGCACAGCTTCCTCGCCTGTATATGGAGACAGAAAGGTGGGCTATGGGGTGGCGCGGTGTGCCAGAAGGGCTCCTTCTCGCCTCTGCTCGCCATGTGGTCATGCCAACTGCCTCCTTGAGAAAAAGACAGCCGCAGACGTCGCACAAATAGACCCGAACCGGCCCGTCAATCGTGGAAGCAATTCCCTCTCGGTAGCCTTTTGGTAGATATAGCACGCGCGGCAAAAATGGACAGTGTGAAAACAGAAACCCGAACCCAGAGTCGTGAAACGGTCGACGAGGCACGTCCAGACGACGGCGGTTGCGGAGGATGTAGGGGATACTAGCTGTCGTACGAGCACTCCGAACCGAGCTCCAAACTTCTACGCTCAGTGGTATACACGGAACTTACGTCTAGTATCTGTCCATATCCCCCATTTTGTGAGCCTCCGCTGGATGACGGTGGCAGGGATGGTACACGACACGGGCAGCTACTCTCCTCCAGGGCGCGGTTGCCAGCTGCTGCCGGCGATGAGAGCCGAACGATTTTCAACATCCACGATTGATTCTCGGCAGTGCCGCACCCCCCTCAATGAGGCAGCAGCGGGGGGGTCGCATTTGGGTAGCGGCGCAAATCGCATTCGACCACTCATGTTTATGCACGTGGCTCAAGATGTTTCAGGGGGTCGCTCCGAGTAATCAGGGGGTCGCTGTCAAGCACCAACCCAGAAGAGCCACCTTGAATAAAGTCGTTCTCATGATATTAGACGCCCCAAAAAAGCGGCGTGTATTGGCGACATCCGCTCAGATGGTGCCCAAACTTGGTAGGCAGTATGTGTAGCAAGTCTCGACCGGGCAGACGAGAAGGATGGACGAGAAGCGCATTGTGCCCCTGTCATCTGTGAGTACCTTCCTGGTTTTGTAGGTGTGGGCTCCCAAAATCACAAGATCGCGTGACTCCCCCGCGATTCGAGATCAGCATGATTCCCAGAATGAGCAACTCCTCAGGCTACTTCTTCAATGAAAATAGACAAATCCTTGTCGCCACAGGAGACCATGCAGTGAAGCGCCGTTTCGGAGTGAGCTCGAGGACAAAGCCTGAACGGCCAATCATTAAGGTGCTTTATACCGTGTATGGATACTTTTCCTCCATCGCTGACGACCCCTCCGACCCCGCATCCGAGTCGCCGACGTCTGACTCGGACACCGCCGCTCTCCCCATATCACCTCCATGTAGCCCAGAGTTCTGTCCAAGGTAGGAATAGCACGGTTTTTGTACTGATCGTACACCGCCGCGCGCACGCGGCTGAGCTCCTTTACTGGGATGCGGCGCTTTGAAGCACGACGCTCGGGATCGCCTGAGGCAGGCCGGGCATTTGCCCAGCCATCTTGGCCGACGCGAGTTACCGTGTTCCTGCTCACGCCCGCAGCTCGCACGACGCGCAGCGTGGGCTGGTTGAGCATCGTCGGGCCCCTAGCGGCCTTCTCAGCCTCAAAAAAGCGCCGTAGGTTGGACAGAATCAGGGCTACGTCTCGCGTGATGCGGTGCGTTTCCCGCCAGCGAGTGCGCGGGGTCCGCCTGACGATGCGCGGCGACGGCATGCTGACATACAGGGGGCGGGGGGGATGATGGGTGGTGGGGGCAGGCGGGGAGGTGGGTG
>Ga0114957_1004135_pt1 | contig 12669 bp, 13 predicted proteins | sample BantaG_FD_87175 | JGI IMG/M metagenome (GOLD analysis project Ga0114957, IMG submission 87175) | Marine algal microbial communities from Bantry Bay, Ireland - BantryBay_4 metaG | ecosystem: Host-associated > Algae > Red algae > Unclassified | place: Bantry Bay, Ireland | collected 2014-11-21 | reverse complement strand
TTTAAAACTTGTTTGCTAGGTGGATAAACTTTGGTTACCCCTTCCATTGCAAAAATTACTTTCTTGTCTGACATTTAAATATTGTTTGGTTTTTAAATTTTTACTTAGGTGTCAGGAGCGAGGAGTCAGGTGTCAGGTCGAAAATCTGTTGAAAGACCAAATAGGCAGATTTCCTTATTCACTTTACTGTTAATTTTTTTGACCAAAATATTTCGACCTGACACCTGACTCCTCGCTCTTGACACCTAAGTAGTTATATTTTATCAAATTGGTTTGCAAATGTAACTTTTTGAAATTATTAAAAAAAGTAAAATCGTGAATTGGTTAAATAGTTAATCTTTAATCCAAAAGATTTTTTCTAAAATTCAACTTTACCAAAAAATCATTTTATTTTCACCAACTTAAATTTTTTAATCACCTATGTTCTAAAGAATTTATATGGTTGCAATTAGGAAGACGAACCACGGTCGATACACGTTTTTTCCGTGGTTCGTGGTTCGTCAAGCGAAGCGTTCGTGGTTCGTCTTCCTAAATGCCACCACATCAGTTCATTTAGAACTAATCACCTTTAATTCATCAATGAAGACGCTTAATTATCCACTTCTTTATTTTAATTTGAAAGACGATACCGTTTTAGGGGTACTCGTTGGGACGGAACATAAAGTAGTGAATAAAGATATTCGAACGGTAAAAAATAATTTTCAAGAATATCTTTTGAAACAATATAAAAAATATGGTGAATACGATACGACAGGTCTTAAAGATTCTAAACTCAAAACTATAGATATAAAAATAAGACCTCGATACCGAATGAATAAAGGCTCTTACACAAGTGGAAATGAAGTTAAACTTACTGTGCCGATTGTATTTGGGGAATCAAGCCGTGGACAGTATTTATGTTATTTACCATTAGTAGAGGATTATTTTTATTATAATGATACTAGGCAATTGCGAACGTTAGTTACCTATTTTGCTTCAGATCATTATAACCGATTGACACCCGAAGAAATATATCGACATGCACAATACCCACCTCCTCAATTAGATTTTATTCAATTAAGAGTAAAAGAAAGTTATTCTAATAGTTGGAGCAATTTCGAATATGAACCTGAATTTGAGGTGTTAACCAAACTGGCTGAGGAGTATCCTTTCCCTAAAGCAGTCCGAAGAAATCATAGTATTTTTCCAGATGCAGCTTGGGAATTGGAACCTATTGTAGCGGAAGTGGTAGACCGTGTGTTTAATGTTAGAACGAATGTGCTCGTTGTAGGAAAACATGGGGTAGGGAAAAGTGCCGTCCTCAAAGCAGCTATTCGAAAGATAACGACTCAAGCTAAAAAAAATAAAACTGATATTTCTTTTTGGCGGATTCGAGCGCAAAGAATTACAGCAAGTTCTAAATATTTAGGAGAATGGCAAAAGTCCTTTGAATCATTGATTAGTGAACTAGAAGAAGCCGATGGAATTCTTTGGGTAGAAGATATTATTCAATTATTAAAAACTGGTGGCGGTGGAAGTCCTGAAAATAGTGTAGCTGCTTTTATGATAAATTTTTTACAAGAAGAAGATTTCCAAATTGTAGGAGAGGTGACGGAAGAAGAGTTGGAAAGTATTCGAAGATTTCTACCTGGTTTTGTAGAGTGTTTTCAAATTATAAAAATAAAAGAGCTGCAAGAAAAACAAGTACAATCTGTAATGAATCAATTTGCAGATTTTTGTGGAAAAAATTTAAAGATAAAAATTCCACAAGATTCTATCTCTTTGGCGTATCGTTTATTACTTCGATATTATCCCTATGAAAGTTTTCCAGGAAAAGCGGTACGTTTTTTCCAACAATGTGTTCACGGCGCACGAATGGAAGAAAAACAAGAAGTAGATGCCAAAGCTGTAATTCAAAATTTCACCACTCAAACGGGCTTACCTGAATTGTTTTTGAGAGACGATTTACTATTGCATAAAAAGGAACTTCAAGGTTATTTTAAAACCAAAATAATCGGACAACCTGATGCCGTTGAAAATCTTGTTGGAGTCGTAACTGTATTTAAGGCAGGATTAAATAATCCTAAAAAACCGATTACTACGATGTTGTTTGCTGGGCCAACTGGAGTTGGGAAAACCCAAAGTGCCAAAGTGTTAGCTAACTATTTTTTTGGTAAAGGACAAAAGAAATACCCTCTAGTTCGAATTGATATGAGTGAGTTTCAACATCCTTCACAAATCACTCAATTGATTGGTGCTGGAAATAAAGTTGGAAAATTGGTTCAAGATATTCGAGAAAAACCATTTGCAGTTTTATTGTTAGATGAGGTGGAAAAAGCAGATCCTTCTATTTTCGATGCGTTGCTAACTGTCTTGGACGAAGGCGTTTTAGTAGATGCTTTTGGTAGAGAAACTAACTTTCGGAATACTATTGTTATCATGACTTCTAACCTTGGTGCCACCAATCGGAAGAGTCCTACTTTTAAAGATACGACAAGTGCAGAAGACCGATATATGTCTGCAATCTCTGGATTTTTTAGACCTGAATTTGTCAATCGAATAGATAGTATCGTAATGTTTAACTCGTTGACTGCCAAAGATATATCTCAAATTACAGTCTTGGAATTGGAACAGTTGAAAAAACGGGAAGGTTTTGTTAAGAAGAATTTAGAATTACAATTTTCTAAAAAGATAATCGACCATTTGGCAAAAATTGGATTTGATGATAGGTATGGAGCAAGGCCGTTACAACGTGCAATCGAACATGAAATTATTACTCCTATGGCAGCATGGTTATTGAAAAATTCTAAAGTGGAAAATGCGGTTTTGGAAATTGGATATGATAAAGGATTGAAAGTTAAGGTGAAAAAAAATCATCTATTCCCATTCTCTTGATAATCGATCTACTTCTTTCAGCAAAGTTGGAATTCTATATTCGCCATGCATATTTTTGATAAGATCGGCTGCTTGATTTAATGCTATACCTGCGGCAGTAATAAATAATGGATTTTTACTTTTCCCTCTTTCAATCGGTTGCATAAAAATATTATTGCCGTGAAATTTTCTTTTTGCTACTCCTATGATTGGAATTTTTCTTTCCAATGCATCAAAAAGGTAAGCACCTAATCCAGCTTTTTTTTCACTATTCAACCATACAAAACCATCAACGATTATGGTATCTACATTTTCTAAATTGTAAGATTCTAGGCTTTGCATTAAGCAAGGCAGTTCTCTTTTATAAAAGAAGCCAGATTCATAATTTGCAATATTGTTGATAATTATTTTATTAAAACTGATTGAAGATTCATCGTCCCAATTTTGGAAGGCAACAGTTGCGGCATTTGCTTTTGTCCCATCATAGCCTACATCCATTACAATTTTCATAGTGCTTTAATTTTTTTGGAAAACTATTCCCTCCTAAATTAATTTGGTTCTAAATCAATTGATTATATTTCAACTAAGAAGACGAACCACGGTCGCTTCGCTTGACGAACCACGAACCACGAGTTCACAATATTTAGAATCCGTGGTTCGTGGTTCGTCAAGCGAAGCGTTCGTGGTTCGTCTTAAATTCTACTTCGTTAAAAAAAGTTTCAATTTTTTATTTTGTAAAATAAAATCAGCAACTTCTTTTCCCCAAGTTTGGTAAGTCAATTTAGAAGGATGAACGCCATCACTAAAAAAATCATTACGAGTAAATTTCAGGTCAAATTTATTTACCCAATCGTCAAGTTTCATTTTTTCATTAATGTAAAAAACGTTATTATAATTTTTTACCATTTTATTTAACTCATTGCCAAGTAGTTCAACATGCCCTCCAATTACTTTTTTCATCAAAAGTGTAAAAGCAGGAAATTCATTGATCGGAGGCATATTGTTACAAATGATTTTTGCATTTGGAAACTTATTGTTAAGCTCTGTAAATACGGCATTCATACCAGCGCGCCATCTTTTAGGACTATGAAAATTAAAGGCGTCATTAGCACCTAATCCAATGACAATAAGGTCGGGTTGGAAATTTTTTATTTTAGGAATTAATTCTTGAGCAACTTGTTTTGCCGTATAACCACTTTTAGCAAAAACTTTCCAATTGACTTGAAATTGAGATCCTTGAGATAATTTTCTTGCAAGCGCACCTGTAAATCCATTTTTATGTTGATCGACGCCAACTCCTGCAATCGTAGATTCGCCTAAGGTGAGTAAATTTATTTGTTGCTTAGATTGCCCTTCACATCCTTCAGGTCCTGTCGCTTCAGGTAACTTCGGAATAGTCCTTTTGATTTTCTTACCCTGAAAATACAAAATGGGTGATAAAGGAATAAATGCAATAATTCTTAAAAAATATTTGATTTGATTTAGCATTTTAAACTAATTTTTTTCCAAAACAAAGACTGTCTTTAATGTTTACATATGGACCAAAAGGTTTAATCCTTTTATATCCTGATTTTTTATACAATGATATAGCTGATAAATTTTTGCTGCCGGTTTTAAGTTTTGCAAAGATATAATCTTTTTCTTTTGCTCACGAGATTTTTAGGTTGAAAGTTGTTATCTTTGAATAACCAAATGCAATAAACTTAACCTACTTTCTAATACCGAATTTAATACGACATATCTTATTAAATTCGATATAAATTCCCCAAAATTTACAAAAATGAGAACGCACACAATTATCCTCCTAGGAATTCTATTTTTTCCAATATGGATGAATGCCCAATCCAATAAAATTCAACAACTCAAAGATGAGGTTCTTGGTACATCTGGAAAAGTTTACATCGAAAAAATGTTAAACCTTGCAGACGGATATCTTTCAGAAAATTCACCTGACTTATCATTAAAAGTAACAAAAGTTTCTATCCAAAAAGCGGAAGAATCTAATAACAATAATTTATTGGCATTAGGATTAAGTTTGGAAGGTAAAGCTTTGATTCAAAAAGGTGATTTTTCCAAAGCGAAAAAAAGATTGGAAAAAAGTCAAAAATTATTATCAAAATTAGACCAACGCCCATTACAATTTGAAAATGCATATACCTTGTTACAAGTTGCTCAACTTCGTAATAAAAATAAAGATATCACTTCTGCTGAAAATCAAATAGCTATTCTCAAAGATAAATTAACTCTTTCCCCAAGAGATATTCAAGATTTAAAAAACAAAGGAATTTATGAAGTAATATTTCCTAAAGCCATTGCAATGGAAACGGTTAAGGAAAAGAATAATGAATTGTCAAAAGAATTAGAAAATCTTGAAGAAACAAAAGTAGAACTTACGGAGAAAAGTGAAGCTTTGGTGGATCGCCAAGTACAACTCAAAAATATTGTTCAACAAAAACAAGGAGAGATTTTAAAAATGACGGAGGCTCAAGCCAAAGTGGATTTGTTATTAGAAAAGCAAAAACGAATGGTAGATTCTTTGGATTTTGAAAGGGAAATTGATTCTTTAGTATTGGCAATTTCAGATAAAGAATTAAAGCAAGCAGAATCAAACCTTCAAGAACAAGAGGCCATTACAGCACTTCAACAAAGCCAAAGAAATTTTTCAATTGCATTAGCATTAATAGGGCTTCTCATTGCAGGTGGAATGTTTTTGAGGTACATAGGAATAAAAAATCATGCTAAAGTATTAGAAGCAAAAAATAAAATTATCAAAGAAGAAAAAGAACGATCTGAGGAATTGCTTTTGAATATTTTACCTAGAGCAATTGCCAAAGAACTAAAAGAAGAAGGTCAAGCTAAAGCAAAACATTATGAAAAAGTTACTGTGTTATTCGCTGATTTTAAGAACTTTAGCGAAATATCAAAGCTAATGACTCCAGAAGTTTTAATTAATGAATTGGATTATTGTTTTAAAAATTTTGATTTTATAACAAGCAATTTACATTTAGAAAAAATTAAAACTATTGGTGATTGCTATATGTGTGCAGGTGGTTTGCCTTCTCCAAATGATGATCATCCAGAACGTGTAATTCAAGCTGCATTGGAGATGCAAAGTTTTTTGGATGAACTAAAAAGAGAAAAAATAGAAAAAGGTGTTCCCTATTTTGAAGCTAGAATTGGCATTCATACAGGACCGATTATCGCAGGTGTTGTTGGGTTAAAAAAGTTTGCTTATGATATTTGGGGAGATACTGTGAACGTTGCCTCAAGAATGGAAACAGGAAGCGAACCTGGTCGAGTAAATATTTCGGGATCAACATATGAGTTGGTTAAAAATAAATTTGAAGTAGAATATAGAGGAAAGGTGCCGGCAAAAAATATGGGGGAGGTGGATATGTATTTTGTGGAAGGCTAGGAGAAATGGAAATTTCAGAACTTTTTTGAATATCGAACAAGGAACAAGGAACAAGGAACAAGGAACAAGGAACAAGGAACAAGGAACAAGGAATTTCGAAGTTTGACAAAATTTTTGAATTTGTAGATTTATCGTTATTCGTCAAACTTCGAAATTCCTTGTTCCTTGTTCCTTGTTCGATATTCAAAAAAGTTCTGAAATTTTTCTTCCCTCATGAATTCACAAAACTCAAATGATGCACACCAGGTTGATAAGTTTCCTTTAGAGCATGCACGATCATATCATAGTGAACTTTGCTCGATAGAAAATCTACTTTTTCAACATCAATAATTAAGATGGGAACAGAAGTTTCCGTTCTGATATATTCATAATAGACCTCTTGCACCTTTTGTAAATATTCAGCTGAAATTTCCTGTTCATATTCTCGCCCACGTTTTTTAATATTTTCCAAAGCACCATCGACAGAGCGATGTAAAAAAACCAATAAATCAGGTTTGGGAAAAGAAGCATTTAAAACATTAAATAGCCGTTGGAATAGCCGATACTCTTCTGGACTCAAATTGTTTTTTGCAAACAATAAAGTCTTCACAAAAAAATAATCAGAGATAATTAAGTCTTGAAAAAGGTCACGTTGGGTAAGGTGTTCCTGCAATTGTTTATGGCGTTCTGTCATAAAAAACAGTTCGACAGGAAAGGCATAACGCTCTGGATTTTCGTAGAAATGAGCTAAAAAAGGATTATCATCAAATTGTTCTAAGAGTAATTTGCAATTAAAATCTTCTTTTAACTTATTACAAAGCGTAGTTTTCCCTGCACCTAAATTGCCTTCAATCGCTATAAAATTATATGGAAAAGGGTTATTCATTTATTCTTCCTCTTGTAGTTTGTCATTATTCTCGAGCATGATTACGTCTAAAGGATCTTTACAATCCAAGTATAATTCTTCAATGGTAAATTTGAGTTGAGGGTGTATAAAATCTCCAGCAATTTCCATCAATGGGACTAAAACAAACATTCGTTCATGACAATGAGGATGGGGGATTTTGAGTTTTTCATTGGAAACTATTTTATCTCCAAAAAACAAAATGTCTATATCAATAATCCGTTCATGCCACTTTTTATTCTCCTCCCGACCAATATCCTTTTCGATTTTTTTAACATGATACAGCACTTCATCAGGAACCAATTCTGTTCGCACCTCCAATGCTTGGTTGATAAAATCAGGTTGATCTTCCACGCCCCAAGCTTCAGTTTGATACAAATGAGAAGCAATCGAAATTTTTCCAATCTGTTTTTCAATCAATTCTCTTGCTTGCCCCAAATATTTCTCTCGATCACCGAGATTACTTCCGGTATGGAGATAAATCGTATTTTTTATATTCATGTGCGTTTTTAATATACACTTATATCAGTATTGCAAAGGTAAAATTTGATGAATGGATTCGTAAATTTTTTATCCTTTTCTTTTCCACATTTAACCACAAAAAGGAACAAAAGTAGGACAAAAGCTTTTTCACATAATATTGTGAATTTTTCAAAATCCTATGTGAAAAATCTTTTATTGGTCTTTTGTTCCCTTTGGTGGTTAAATGTTAAAGTTTTAAATAAATTTGAAAAAAAAGACCGAATGGTTTATTTTTGAATTATAATTAAAAATTACAACTATGGAATTAACGAAAACAATCTCTTCCAAAAGTGATATTATTGCAGCTCTTCAAACTTCTTTTGAGGATATTTCCACTTTTATAGAAAATACTCCTGACGAAATTTTCCATCAAAGACATGATAATAAATGGTCGATTGCCGAAAATTTAGATCATTTAATTCTTTCTAATAAACCACTTCCTAGTGCATTTAAAAGAAATAAATTATTCTTTTTAACCTTTGGATTTTCCTTTAGCGGATCTGAGAATTATGAAACACTAAAAGCTAATTATCATCTAAAATTAAATCAAGATGGGCCACCACCAAAAAATGCTTTTATCCCAAAAGGTACTAATGAAATATCAAAGGAAACGTTCCAAGAAAACTGGAAAAGAATAGGTCCCAAATATGCGCCTCGACTAGAGAAATGGTCTGAAAAAGATTTAGATCGTTTTAGACTACCTCATCCACTTTTAGGCAAATTGACTTTTCGAGAAATGTTGTTTTTTACTATTTTTCATAATGAACATCATTTAAGAACAATGCGATCATTAAAGGAAGTATTGTGATTTTTGTTTTTGTAAATATATTGTTGATACAAAACTTTAATTATGAAAACTAATTTTTTAAATTCGACTCGGAAACAATTTGAATATTATAAAATGTTGGGCGATCGTACATTTGCTCAATTGGAAAATGAAGATTTTTTTTGGCAAATCAATAAAGAAAGTAATTCGATTGCGATTATTGTAAAACACTTGTGGGGAAATATGTTATCACGATGGACGGATTTTTTAACTTCAGATGGAGAGAAAGAATGGCGTAATCGAGAAGCAGAATTTGATGCAGACATTAAGGATGTAAAAGAAATGTTAGAAAAATGGGAAGAAGGGTGGAATTGTTTGTTTACTGCAATAGATTCAGTAAATGAAGATAATTTTGATACTAAAATTTTGATAAGAAATCAAGCACATACTGTAGTTGAAGCTGTTTTAAGACAGTTGGCGCACTACTCTTATCATGTTGGGCAAATTGTTTATTTGGGACGAATGAAGAAAGGAGATACTTGGAAAAGTTTATCAATAGCTCGAGGTGATTCCGCCGCATTTAATAAAGAGAAATTTGAAAGAGAAACCAGAAACGATCATTTTACGACAGAGTTTTTGGATGGAAGTTTTTATGATAAAAATAAAAGTTAAACTCTTCAAGTCACAAGGTGACTCTAAGTCACCTTATGACTAAATGACTAAGGAATTAAATCTAAAGAGCGCAATCAAGTCATAAGGTGACTTGGAGTCACCTTGTGACTAGTAAAAAATATTTTATGAAAAAATCGGAAAAAACACGTCAACTTATCATTGAAAAATCAGCATCACTTTTCAATCAAAATGGATATGCAGGAACTTCAATGCAAGATATTATGCATGCTACAGGATTAACCAAAGGAGGCATTTATGGTAATTTCAAAAAAGAAGGAGGCGATAAAAAAGGCGTGAAAGAAGAAATTGCAATTGCGGCTTTTAGTTATGCTGTAAAAGTCGTTAATGCAGAAGTTAGAAAACGAACATTTGTCATTGAAAATTCTTTAGATAAATTAAAAGCAGTTGTTTATTTCTATAAAGAAAGAGTAATGGATCCTCCGGTCGAGGGAGGATGTCCTTTATTAAATACTTCAATTGATTGCGATAATTCTATTCCTAAACTTCAAAAAAATGTAGTGAAGGCCATGCAATATTGGCAAGACCGAATCATTAAAACTTTAGAGATTGGGAAAAAAGCGGGACAAGTTAAAAAGGATGTTATTTCAGAAGATTTTGCAACACTATTTATTGGGACACTAGAAGGTGGGATTTTGATGTCAAAGATATTTAAGGACAATCATCAATTTGATATAATGGCTGACCAATTGATTTGTATGATAGAAGAATTACGATTTAAATAGACCGAATGGTTTTTATTTATAATAAAAATATGATTATGACTGCTAATTTAAATATAATAATTCCTGAGAGAAAATTGCGGAAACCAGTTAAACCAAAGCATCCAGCTTTACCATTACGACTAATGCAGTTGGCTTTTGGGTCATTGGGTAGAGTTTTTCCTAGGTTATTTTCAAATATCGCCTTAAAGTTTTTTTCAACACCAAGGAAAAAAGCAAGGCACAAGGTTTCGGATAAGATATTGGAACAAGCCCAAATCTCTGATATATTGATAGGAGGTAATATGCTGAAGGTCTATGAATGGGGAAAAGGAAATAAGACTGTTTTATTGGTACATGGGTGGGAATCAAGAGGAACAGGTTTACGATCTTTTGTTCCAAATCTAGTAAAAGCAGGTTACCGAGTGGTTGCATTTGATGCTCCTGGACATGGAGATTCAGGTGGAACCCGATTATACTTAAAGGATTATGGGAATGCGGTAAGTGCCATTTATCATAAATATGGAAATGTGGAGGGAATCATTTGTCATTCATTCGGAGGAGCAGGAGTGGCCTATGCGATGAGTCAAACTGATCCTAAAATGTCGATTAAAAGTTTGGTTTTAGTAGGAGTGCCTTCTGCGATTTCTTATCCCGTATATAATGCCTTACGGACGATGAATGCACCTCCTGCAGTTCGGAAATATTTTATTGAGGGGTTGGAAAAATTAGCAGGGGTTGAAATTGAGAAAATGACTTTTGAGAAATTAAATAAGAAAATGAAAGTTGAACGAACATTGGTCGTTCATGATAAACAGGATGAGCAAGTAAAATTTGAAGAAGCAGAAAACATTGTTAAGTATTGGGAGAATGCAAAATTGCAAGTGACAGATGGGTTCGGACATTTTAGATTAATAAAAAGCAAACAAGTAGTAGAACGAGTAGCGGATTTTATAATAAATCCCACGTAGGAGCAATCTCTTGTGGTTGCCCAATAAATTTGGATTTTCGTTTCTAATATAGATCTGGTTATAACATTTTACAAGAAGGAAGGCAATGAAAATTACGGGTATAGATTGTTGAGGCTTTTTGCCATTTTAGTAGTTTTCTACTTTTTTGTGATTCGTTATGATCAGATTTTTTTAAAGCTTATGAAAAAAATAATAGAACTTTTACCCGACAAGGAAGAAGTTTGTTTTGTAATCAAAGTTGCTTTTTCCAAATCTTTTTGTAATCAACTGATTGCCCAAAAAAGAGATTCCTTCCAAAGTGCACATTCTCATTATCCTACATCTTATCGTAATGAATATCATAAAGAACAATATATAAGAAACTGGTTGTCATATTTTTAGTTGTGAGAATGTTTCGTTTAGTTTGCTTTATAACATACTAAAGTAAACAATGAAAAAGGATCAACCACATGACAAATTTTTCAAACAAGTCTTTTCACATCGTCAAATTGTCCTAGACTATTTTAGAAATTTTGTACCTCCTAAATTAATAAATGATCTGGACTTACGGACATTACAGCGTACTGACGGGAATTATATTGATGATGAAATGGGCGCATATTTTTCCGATATGTCTTTTCGGATAAATTGGAAAAAAGGAATAAATAAAGAGAATTCCCCTAAAGTTTATTTATTGGTGGAGCATAAGAGTTATGTTCCAAAATTTATCCATGTCCAATTATTAAAGTACATGGTAGAAATTTGGATGGACGATATCAAGAATAAAAAAGATTTGACACTCGTTATTCCTATTGTAATCTATCATGGAAAACGTAAATGGAAGTATAGATCTTTTTATGATTTTTTTGATTTACCAAACGAGAATTTTAAAGAATTTATCCCTAACTTTGAATATATCCTTACGGATTTGAATGATTATAGTGATGAAGAAATTTTGATGCTTCAAATAGGTTTCTTGACTAATGCATTTTTAGCAATGAAGCATAGCGGCGATGAAAATTATTTAAGAAAATATGCGATTCGAATTTTCAAGGATGGCGAAGAATTCTTAAAATCTGAATTGGGAGTGAACTTAATGAAGATTTTAAGCATTTATTTAAGTAAAACGACAAAGCTAGAACCCAAAAATGTAAACAAGATTTTTCAAGATTTACCTAAAAAAATAAAAGAACTAGCCATGACAACATATGATAAATTTGTAAAACAGGGATTGGAACAGGGTCTGGAACAAGGCGAAGAAAAAGGACGAATAAAAGAAAGAGAAAAAACGAAAACTATAATAAAGGAGATTATCATAATGTTCCCAAATATGACAGATGTTGAAATTTCCAAGAGATTTAAAGCAGACATAGCTTTGGTTAAAGAGGTTAGAGAGAAGATGAAATCTTAATTTTGCAATAAAAGATTTAGCCATGACAACATATGATAAATTTGTAAAACAAGGATTTGAACAAGGACTGGAACAAGTCAAGGTTATAATAAAGCAAATTATCATAATGTTCCCCGAAATGACAGATGTGGAAATTTCCAAGAAATTTAAAGCAGACATCACTTTAGTTAAAGAAGCTAGAAAAGAGATGAAATAAAATTTTATTATTCAAAAAATCCTTTAAAATACCTAACCAAATTACTGGTTAGGTATTTTTATTTTTACCACTTCTCTAAAATTTTTTACTAAAAAATTATTCCATCCTTTAAAAATTATTTAGCTTTGTAGTAGATTTTTTAATCTGCTCCTTATTTCCCATTTCTATACTGGATACTCAAGTAATTAATTTCCATTCAAAGAGTTATCTAAAATGCTAACAATCAACTACTAATGAATTAATAATTGACATATGTCAATTATATTGCTATAATTTCAATTT
>Ga0114957_1004129_pt1 | contig 12673 bp, 15 predicted proteins | sample BantaG_FD_87175 | JGI IMG/M metagenome (GOLD analysis project Ga0114957, IMG submission 87175) | Marine algal microbial communities from Bantry Bay, Ireland - BantryBay_4 metaG | ecosystem: Host-associated > Algae > Red algae > Unclassified | place: Bantry Bay, Ireland | collected 2014-11-21 | reverse complement strand
TGAGATGCCGATTTGCGATTCCAATGCGTATGAGCACATCGGTGCTGTGAGAAGGACAGAGTCGGTCCCAGGGGGTCACCTGATTGGTGGAACACAGTCAGTCCCAGTCCCAGTCCCAGTCCCTCAGGACAAAAATGGGCAACCAGCAATACGACATGATGCACCTGGTACTCTTCAATATCGTCCCTCACACGTGGAAGCTGACTGCAGGCTCGATGCTCGAGTGCAAGGAGAAGGAAGGAGCCTAAATTGTGTCTGAGGCCACAGTGGCGCTCGTCGGTCGTGAATTTCAAGGCTTCCCGGCGAACTGTCCCCCGGGCTCCGGCCCGGTCTCCAAGAAGCATTGGCGTCCATCTTAAATCTTTCGAGGCGGTCGATTGGTTGCCCTTTATTCTTTGCAGCGGATACGTCCTACTTGCCGGGTGGATTTCTGGCTATGTTTACGACATATTCATGGCGCTGTGCCGGGCGAGCCGACTGCTATGTCTCGCCTAGTGAAGACCGCCTCCAGCAGCTCTTTAAGATTTCTGGGCCCAGGAAGCCGCCTGACTGGATCGGTCCAACAAATTTGGCTTTCTATTGGCCGTTGCGGTGGCCGGCAGTGGGTTTGGAAATTTTAGCACTTACTGCCTCCACGTCCTCAGTTTTTTCTACGGAAGTGGATGTGGGCCAATCAGCGCATGGCACCTACTCAACAGGAAAGATGCCCTTGAGTTGAATCCCCGTGTGAAGGCAAGACTCTGATCTGATTTCGGCTCTCATGCGCAAGAGATGGCATCCGACGAGCCCTGTTCGAGGAAGATGCAGTTGACTGCCCGAGCCGACAGCGGTCAGATGAGTTTTTTTCATACCGTTGAGTTCAACTCAGAGCGCTGGTCACGGTGATGTCACGAACATACGGTCCACCCAAAACTATCAACAAAGGAACCCTGTGTATTTGGGTGGCGTTCGTTGACGGCAGAGCTCGTGTTGTCCGGTCCTGCTGACCGCACATCATAGTTGTACGCGGACCCTCCTTTATCGTATGTATTTTTAGCCAGGGCTGGCCCTCAAGGTGCTTGGAAACAAAAAGGGCGAACGTAGAGGCGGCAGGATGGCGGCACAGCGATCAAGAGCACGGTGCAGGAAGATCCGGCAACGGGCCCACGCGGCGGCGAGGAAGACGGGCTGCCAAATCGCCGCTCCGACACGAGAGTGTCGATCAGAGCCACTGGAGGTCACACCAGAATCGCGGCGCTTTCAGGCAACTTCTGTACTGAAATCATACTTTTCAAATCCAAAACAGCCACCTTAACTAGCCGTGAGCTCGGCCAAGCGGGGTCCCAAGGGTCGAGATCTAGGCGATTCACGCGAATATCGCGTGAACCGTCACCAACCACTACGCTAAGATCTACCGCGGGCCGATTGAGCGCGTGCCGCTGTGCCTATCGACGATGGCCACTCTACCAGTCGTCGTACCTCTGCTGTGGGTGTGCAGACCGGCCGGAGGTTTCAGGCGATTTCCAATGGAGCGCATGATTGGGACGTGAGGAAAGTTCATTCGATCCCACGCAAGGTATGATGCAAACCAGTTAGTCAACTGAACGCGGCAGCTCAGGGCCGAACTCATCAACTCTTTCGCCGACAAGTACTTACCGGAGAAGTCGGCGGACGCCATTGGAAAGCGCCCAGCGGCGACGGGGCTATTCGTGGCAGTCTGACGATACCCCAAGATATCGGCGCGCACTGCGCCCTGGTGCCGCCATGAAGCGCACCAGCGACCCTCGGCGGGGACGAGCTAACGAGCCTGCGGGCGGTGCTTGCACAAGAAACCGCCAACAAAGTACCTCTCAACATATTGGCCAAGAAGTACGTTGCTGGTCCCTAGACTTTGTTCTGGCGACCACGGACTGGGACTGACTGCATTTTCACTGTAGCGGCGAAAGTTGATAAGCATTCATTTATTCTATATTGGACGCAAACAAGTTGGAAACGAATGCAAAACAAGGCATGCAAGAATTCCAATCTTGCTAGGAATGCTCATGTGGCCTGTGGAAGCAGGTGTCGCGCCTTCGTTGCCAGCCAACTGGGATTCTCCGGACACACTGTGTCGCAGATGAGCAGGAAGTCACGGTTTCTGACTTTTAACACCCTTTTCATGGGCCTGGGTCCCGCTCGTTCCCTGTATCAGGCCAAAATTCACAGATTCTGTAGTCTTTTTTGGCATTTCGTCCTGTTCATAGCTCTCGTCTGTTGAATGATTTGCCAGACATGGGCCCCACAATTGCCGCTCGGATTGGTTTGAACGAGCGAGACAACTTGTCCTGCACCATTCGCGCCATGCAGACGTTCTGACGTCCGGCGTACCGCTTGGGACGACACGATGAAGTCAGCGCCAATGTGACGTCTTGCTGTGCTGCTGCACGTCAATGATGGGCAGAGCGTAGAGACGGCAGCTCGTAACACGCGAATGTCCCGCAGGACACTCACTCGCTTTTTGGCTCACGTCGAGGTCACGGGTGAGGTTCATTATGCGCCTGAGATGGGGAAGACTCACGCTGACAGCTTCTTGAAGTGGCCAAATCTATGCTCTGCGGTGCTCTTTGCAGTTGAGCAATGCCCAGAGGCTTTTCTGGAAGAGATATCGGCCTTTGTCACGAACCTTCATCAACTGCTTCGCGAGGATGAGGTCATTTCTCTCCCCTTCGTGTCTCGCATACTCGCTGCCAATGGATTGACGCGTACGGTGATCGAGACTGCCTTTACACCGCGAAACGAGCTTGACCGTGCGCGCTGGGTCCTTGATCAGTGGGACATTCCCCTGCGGGCGAGAGTTTTCGTGGATGAGGCGCACCGCTGTGGACGGTCTGTAGACCGGAAGTGGGCTTGGTCACTGCGTGGGCATCGAGCCGAGTGTTACCTAACGAACTCCCGGAGGATGAGCACGAGTTTCTTCGTTGCCATGAGCCACGAACGGGTGCTTGACTGGAAAATGACGCAGCCACCCCCGGCCAGACCTCCGTTGACTGTTTTGCGTATCGCTCTGGAAATCGTGCTGCCGCACATGAACGCTTACGGCCCTGCGCTGCCCTGGTCCAAGCAAGCCAAGCGGGTTCAACCTAGTGAACGACCCGAACTCTGACCGCCTCACCGTGGCGCTCACATGCGGCTCTACAAAAAACATGCCGAATTTTGAGCACCCGGCGGTGGCCATCTCGTCCGTCGGGAAGACAGACCTACAGAGCCTGGCACAACAGGCGGCGAGGTTCTTTCACCCTCAGATGACATTTTTCCAGAAGATGCGCGCGGACCTGACCATCGCTATCGTTTTTCTCGAGCTCAAGGAGACACGGATGGGCGTGTGCCAGCGCAGTTGGAGCGCTTGCGCGCTTATTTCCAAGACGGCAAACGACCGCGCCGCCTACCTTGCCGCTAAGGCGGGTGTGCGGCGGCCCAGGGCGCCGGCAGGGCTAAGGATGCCGGCGCGGCCGGGGAGGTGGACGTAGCCAGGGAGGCCGTCGCGACCAGAAGAGCTGACGCGACCGGCGCAGCACCCGCGGCGGCACCGGTGGTGGTCTCGCGGCTGCCTCACCTCCGGGCACCATCGTCGATGCCGGCGCCGCGAGCTCTACCGGCCGGGCGTGGTGGGGCGGGCAATTGACGAGCAGCTGATGCTGGCGCGATTGGCGACGCGACCGCCCAGTCGCCCACCAATTTAATTGCAATACACCTTTAGCCTGACTAAACTCCTTGTCGTACATCGAACGCTGTCCATGCAATCTGCATTACAGAAACTCTGGGCAAGAGCCCAACCACCAGCGGTATATGATGAATGCAATTAAGAATACCTGGACAAAGGAACTTTATCCACCAGCAATGGTTATCTGAGAAGTGAACATGGTTTCCGTGCGACTCGAGCCAGTTCTTATCGAGCGTCACCATATGTCGTATCGGTATTTTGGGTGGTCATTGACAGCGGGACCGACAGCTTCTTACTATTGCAACGTGGCGCTGCGGGAGCGAATCAGAGTTCAGCCGATCCCAGGTTCTCTCGATGCCGGCATCCCAGGTTTCCCACGCAGTGCACCTCGTTGCTGGATGCACCACGAGCCCGGTTCTGGCCCGAATTACTCGTTCAGAATTTGCACGACCCCTCATAAAGGGCTTTGTGGAGCGTTCTTCTCGTTCAAACCATGTCTTCACTGGCATACTTTTGCAGTCAAGCAATTTACATGGACTTTTTGGGCGCATCAGAAACGTCTCTGGAAGCGCCTGCTTTGGGGTCCAGGGCCATAGCGGGAATGCCCGTAGGCAAACGTAGGAAGATGCTCAACAAGCGCGTCCGAGCTCTCGCGTTCTTTCAACGAGGTGCTTCTGCGATTTTTGCACGCTGCAATAGAACACCCTTGTCGAGGCGCGTGTATTGAGTCGAGCAAGGGTGTCGACGTGCTGCACGAGTACCGCGTTTTCACACTTAAGTCCCCCTTCTCTGCGACGTACGGTGATTCTTATCAGCCACCGGAGCGGCAACTGTCCCTCCGTGAACGGCAAAACGGAACGGTTTCGGTATTTTCAACTCACTTCCCACCAAGTTCTGTGACAATCGCCAGAGAGTTGTACATCCCGTGCGGAGAAAGCGGGTTCCGACGCCCCCAACCTCGGGAGTTGCGGGGCTTGTGGCCCTACAAGGAAAATAGCCCCGATATCCCGTCTTTTTTTACCCAAACTCCCAGGAGAGATAGGATCCCGGGTCAAATCGGCTTTCACGGAGCGATTTACACTGCATTTCGGGGGCGCCGTGTGGAACAGATCGCGGAAATTCCCGGTTGATTCGCACACAGGTGCCCGTGTTGATCACCAGCGGCAACCCACCCGATTCCTGGGAGCCTACCAGATCTGCAGGCCGCCCTGCGGCCGCACCTCACCCGATTCTGACGAGCCAGCCAGTGCGGTGTCCCCCCTCTGACGGTCGTGTGTGAGAGTACTGTTCCTCCGTTCGGGAAATGGCATGTGGGAATCCTCTGAGGGGGGGAGCGAGGCGGCAATGTGACACGGGTAAAAGGTTCGACACAGCAATGAATCGCGCGACTCTTGAGTGTAAGCTGGAAGGTGACTCATCTTATGGGCGATCAAACGACAAAGCACTGGAAAGATCCGGAATGCAATCGAGACTATCAGTACCTTTGACACGCTGGAGGGACCTACTGCAATTTGATTGGACAGTGGCTCCCCCAAACTGCCTATAAAGGCACCTCCTTTCGACTTCTCGATGGTAACTCATCTCAGTCATGCGCACAAGCCCGCCGCCGGGTGCACGCTTCACCACGGCCACCGCGTCGCCTTTCTCTCCCCGCCCATCCCCCCCCGCCCCCCCCCATCTTCAGTTTACCAGCAGTACCATGGCGACCCCAGGCCGTGCAGGGGTGTTTCTTGTGACTGCTACCCCTGCACAGATGGCGGACGTAGTGACCCTCCGCAAGTGTCCAGGTCGACTTTCTACCTGCAAAAGCAGCCAGAAAAGCGTCGCCACATCGAAAAATGGTGGTGGCGGCGGTGCGCCAGGAAATGATCACCCCCAGAACCGGGTTGGGGGGCCCTCGGGGTGGCAAGCCCGACTGGCTACGGCCAGCCGGGAAAGCGCTGGCGCCGGAGCATCAGGGCATGCCCGCGATGGCAGCCGATGCGACGCGGAAGAGACGCCCGAGTCAAGCATCGCATCTAGCGTTTCTGACGAAGACGACGAGGCAGATATTTCGAAAACAGTTCCACTGACCCGTTACTCCTTCGCCATAAATTCCTCCGGAAAGTTGGAGGCGTTGCAAATGTAGAACCGCCTTCATACGTATCAGCTCCTCGCCAATCAGCTCAGCCGCCGTTCTCGTCGAAGGCAGTAGATCCACCTTGGTCTCCTTCGAAAGAGAAAATGTGCCAGCAGGATCTTCATTTTCGCATCGAACAGGCTTTCCCGTCGCCTCGGCCCATTCCTCCGCCACATGCGCCCCGGCAAAAATTGTCACGAGCTCCCTCAAGTTCTTCGATGACACCGCCGTAGTCAGCGCAGCTTGAGGAAAGCGTCGTGACCGTATGAGACGAGAGAGAGTGCCCAGGAGGCCCTCCGTCAGGAACTGCCTGAACGAACAGGCTGGCCCACAGGAACGAAGGTTGGCAGTCACGTCCAGCACGGCAACAATGGTGGGAAGGCACACCCCAAACCGATCCTCTTTTCCGGCGTACACGTGCGTGTACAAAAGTGTGGCAGAAGTGCTTAATGAGCTGGTCCGCGTCTTGAAGTTCGCATTCCATCATGAAACTTGGCTTGGAAGGTAGGCGCCCCGCCCGGCAAAGCAGCATGAACATATTGAAATATTCCTCGGGAATTCCATCAGCAAGTACGACTTTACCGACACTTAGGAGGAAGTACAGCCAATCGACGGCTTTGTACGAGCCCGAATGCTTGCTGATATCTCGCAGGCAGCGCGCTTGGATCAGGGGCACCGTCTTGCGGCCAACCTTGATCTCGCGGCCTACTGCCTCGCAGACCGCCGTCGACAGGACCCAGGGCTGCTCGTCACCCAACTTGTCGTTCTTGCCCGCAAACAGCTCCCAGAGACGCGGCACAAAATCGCACAGGAACAAGTGCATGGTGTCAAATGGTACCAGCTCATACCAGATTCCCCACAGGTATTCAAGGGAGGGGTAGCGCGACTTGGTCTCAGGGCTTGGAAAAAAGAAAAGCGAGTACCCTTTGAACCCCTCTTGTTGCGCTAAAGAGCGTACAGCAGCCTTGCTCTTGCCCTTTGCGCGTGCCTCTTCGACCCTGGAAACACCCGCATTAATTCTTGCCGCAGTCCGCCGGGGTGTCGCGCTGCCCAGCACTTCGAAGCGATGGCGCTTGGACGGGGGAGGAGCATCGGGCGCGTAGAGGGGGCAGTAGTACCGCCGTTTTTGGCGCACCCCTGAAGATAAGAAAAATCTGCCTAGGTTCTCGCCATTGCCGCCAATACCGTTCAGGAGCTTGTCACCGCCAGGCATGTCCGTCGTGAACTGAAATACGAAGGCACGTACGAGCGAAGGCTCGTCCTCGCCCGCGACTGTCACGCCGCTCACCCCGGCGGCGAGGGTGTTCAGCTCCTCGGCAATTGGATGGAAAACAGATTCCACATCGGCTGGTTGACCTGGTCCAGGGGTGATTCCGAGGATCCACTGCGACACCACTTGTACTCTTCCACTTGGATCTACGTTAAATATGGTCGCCACAATTGTCCAACATTCGAAACCTCGTTGCTTTCACGCTTGAAAGCCGTCCGTGGAGATGCTTAGGGCGACACAGGTGTTGGATGAGAAGGTGCCTTGTGACACGAGCTTGCGGAAGAATTTTCCGTCGAACCAATCTCGCAGATCTTTCGGTGAGACAGCTGCAGCTGCCTCTCGTGCTTGTTCCATGGTCTTAACCATGCCGGCCCCAACGTCCGGGTCTGCCAGCATCATCCATCCCCAAGGAAGCAACGGCCAGTAGGTTGCCTGTTTGGGGGGCTTCCCGTCAGCGCGAAAACGAGGGGCTATACACACATCACAGGCATTGAGATCCTTGTGGTGAGCGCTGAACGCGTCACAGCCGGCGTGGAAGCAATCGTCTTTCTTTTTGAGCAGGTTGACGCTGGACTTCACCATCGAGTTGAGGATGTGGGGGGTCCGATAGGTCCCTGATGAGCGCCTCTGTCCCGGGTAGTCGTCCATAGCCCCGCGTGACAAACAATGCTGGATGGCAAAGTTGTACGCCACAAAGCCGTCAATATTGTCTTGAAACACATCGACGGGGATGCACACGCCGTTTGGCCGCAGTGTCTGCGGCTCAGAGGCCGCCGCAGCAGTATCATGTGCCTCACCACTCTCTCCGTCTGACGCATCCTCCCCCCCCCCGCCCCCGCCCCATGGTCGCCTAGATCGGATTGCTCAGGTGCAGGGCCGGCGGCCCCAGGGGCAGCGACCGCAGCCACAGGGGCTGCGTCCGCAGCCGCAGGCGCCGCGCCCGCAGCTGGCACCCGTCTCGGGGGACGAGGGGGTCGACCGCTCCGCAGCGCCTGTGTGCAAATCAGGTGGCACTGCAGACCAGCGAGAAGCTATTGGGTATCCCGCCACTGCACAGAGGGCAGGAACACGCCCGCATGTCCGCCATGTCGGCACGACAGAAAGGGGGCACACGGTGAGGGGGGGGGGGAAGTCCGTTCAGCCCGGCTGGAGGCAGAGGTCACGGGGATGGGGGCGAACTGGTCTGGTGGTGTGCGGTGACGACTGGGGAGAGAGAGGTCGGTCCCAGCCCGCATCTGGGTTAGATTAAATAAGGTGAGGAGCGGAATCCAAGCAGGCTTAGGCCGTCGTCATGGAGCATGACGTCATCTGATTGGGTGCTTCCATATGATTTCGGATGCTTCCAGATGGTTTGGGAGGCTTCTGGACGACAGGCTCAGCGCAGCGATGAAAGCCAATTAGAACCCCTCCGGATCCGCATTGCTGGATGCTGCTGTCAGGACCCTGTGATCCGGCCGCTGATGCTGCGCGACTCCTGTTGCCAGGTGCCTGTGACCCGAAAATGCGTTCTAAACGCGGTTCTGTTCCCAAAGCGCAGTACTGTTGCGTACCAGACAAGCCTGGAATAAAAGAGCGGTATCAAGGGTTATTCCCTATTTTTGCTCCCAGTCCCGACATGCGCACGGCCTATCCGTACCTCAAGGACTTGTGGGACATGGGTCCCACGGCTGCACTATACGACACGATGCACCTAGTGCTGTTAAACGTCGTCGCACATCTGTGCCAGCTTTTTGATGGCTTGAAGCTGGTGAACAATGACAAGGACGCGACCTACATCATGCCAAGGTCTACCGTGACATTCCCGGGCCGGGAGCTTCGTAACTCACGACGGACTGTGCCGCGGGCGCAAGCAAGGTCCTTGAGGAACATCGACATTCATCACAAGTCGTTTAAGGCAGTGGATTGGATGCACATCATTCTGTGCATGGGAGAAGTTCTACTCGCTGGCCGCATCCCCGGCGAATGTTACCACATCTTCATGACGCTTTGTCGGCCTTGCCGTCTCCTCTTTCGGCCAAGTGGCTTGTCAGAGGCCGAGATTAAGTCGATTGATGACGATATCACGTACTTTGTCTCAAACTAGTACGCTAAGATCTTCGGCGGCTCAGTCGAGCGGGTTCCGCTGTGTCTGTCCACTATTTTGACGCTGCTGCACATCGTCCCCTTGCTCCGAGCATGCGGACCGGCCTGGGTCTGTTGGCAGTCTCCTATGGAGCGCAAGATTGGGACGCTGGGTAATTTAATTAGATCGCAATCGAGACCTCATGCAAGCCTCGAGGAAAACTTAACGCGGCAATGTGAGGCCGATTTGATCACTTTCTTCGGTCAACAAATTTTAACGCAAGAGTGGGCCGCGGCAACTGGCAGGCCCCCGAAGGAGGGCGGGCCTACTCGTTGCGGCCTGAAGATTCTCCAGGATATAGGTCCCAGTTGCACTCGGCTCCCGCCCAGGAGCGCGGTCGCTTATCTCGGCGGCGCGGAGTTCGTCAGCATGCGGGCTGTGCTGGCGCAAGAAGCGGTACACGACATCCCTCAAGAAATTCTGTCGATGAAGTACTACCGCTTGGAGTTGGCTTCAGGGAAAACTGCTGGGTCACGGCTCATTGGGTCGGATTGTCAGAAGCATCGGCGCAGGAAATACCTTCTGCAAATCAACTCTATCGAGATGGTGCGCCGTCGAGGGGGCCCCCTGGAACAGCGGCATGTCTCCACGTTTGCGGCGGCCTTGCATCACGCGGCCGTTTTGATCGATGGGCGTCCGATGGCTTTTGCTTACGTGGAGCGTGTTAAGCCGGCAAAGGACCGCCCCGGCCGTTACGGATACGCTGCGACCAAGTTTGGCATTGAGTGCATCTCTGGTTTGGGAGGTACGCGCTACCATTTGCCCGTCGGGGCTTTGGCCGAAGTGGTCGGCACGATGGAGACGGAGGGGGTGCACTGCGTTTTGTTTAGTCCAGAGCCGTTCTCGGACACTCAGTATGGCAGGGTGGCTTGTGTCGCCAAGGGACTTCTATTCGTGGAATAATAACACGCAGCTGGCTGCTTACTCACTTATATCAAGGCAAACTGACAAGGTGGAAGGCCAGGACCTTTCAGGCTGTGCTAGTATACTTAGTGTGGCAAATGTTCTTGCCCGCCGTGTAATTTGACTAAAGGTCCCTTCATAGAGACTTTTGACGGCCGCCAGCACCCGCCGTCTGTTCTGCTCTCTCCCCGCGCGAGGGAGCTTCTCCGCCCCAGAATCTCGGAGTTGCGGTGGAGTGTGTGGGATATCTCCTCACCACGCTGGTCGGCGATCACGGGGGGGGGGGCTCGTCACGAGGCCACGAAGGGGGGTGGCGCACATAGGGCTCGAGCGAGGGGCAAGTGTCCGCCACCACCGTTTGCGGGTGCTTCTGGAGGGGTTGAGTGCCCACAGTCTATTCAGGGCGAGTGCATCTAAAAGGCTGCTCACGACCTGCGATTGTCAGTGTGCATGCAGCGTCTACGCCCTCACACTTCCCGCCGTGCTCATCGTCGTCGCGCCCCGGCAGTCCCACTGCCGTCGCGCCGGCGGCACGTGCCCCGCGACCAGGCATGTCCCCACTATCCCTGCCACCGCATTGGCGCTCCGTATTCCTGTGCTCTTCCTGTGCTTGACCAATCTCGTCCTCCTCGGGTCCTGTCCCAACCGCTGTCTCCGTGGCGTACGGACCGCTATGGCGCGGGTCCAACGTACACGCGCTGACGTTGACGGAGATCCGTGCTTTGCAGTTTCTGTTTGCTCATCTCCCTCCGGCGAGCACTGCGTGTCCACAACATGTCTCACATGTGAGCCGGGTGGTGTGGGTGTGCGGGTTCTCTTTCTCTGTGTCGCACCGCCGACCTTCCCTCGTATGAAAGGATTCTCAAGCGCATATGGTCACTGACTCCCCCAGGTGTTATTATGGTTCGAGCTGCCATCCCCTCGTTCTGCCTTCCCTTTCGTTCGATTGGTTTCTTTCTGATCTGTAACTGTGTCTCAGAAAGTTTGGCGGCGGCCGTGGCGGCAGCCACGTGCCTATCGGCGGCGACATCCCCCCCGCCCTCCACCTCCCCGCGTCGTCTATGGCGCAGATCCGGATCGGACCGCCGTGCGATTCCGCCGGTGCCTTCCACTCGTTCAACATTCGGCCCCTCCCCCACGGGCATGTCTGCATGGGCGCCCCACCGATTGTCGGCGCGGCCGGTTCCGCCTCTTCCACGGCGGCCCATTGAGGTTCGGTCGGCGTATCCGGCTACGCAGGGGGCTACTTCCCAGTCTCCTGGCGGAGGCGGTGTGGGCGGATTGGCGGTCGTTTCCGGCTCTGTGCAAGCTTCACCCCAGGCGCCGATGCCTTCTCGCTCCCCACCTAAAAAATCAGAGCGCATCCGGGGGCGCACAAGCGGATGGGGGGGGTTCAAGCTTGACAAGGACAAGCACGCGGGGCGCCGCTCCGTGCCAATGCCGACCGGGGAATCCGTGAGCCGGATGAAGGTCGTCGGCGCCCCAGAGCTGGGAATCTCTGCCGCAGACTAGAAGGAGCTGCATCGGCTGACCAATAGGGCGGCAACCTACTTCGAGAAGGTGACGTTTCATAACCAGCCGCGGGCCACATTAACCTCCGCTATTGAGTTCCTGGAGGATCTGAAGCCGCGGCTTGCCATTTGCCAGAGATCTCCGGGGGCGTGCGCTCTTTTTTCCTGGATCGCTACGAACGCCACGGAGTACCGCGCACAAGTTTCCAAGGCCAACTCGGCACCGACGCCACCGGCCCTGGCCACCGCGTTGCCGGCGCCACCGCGAGTGGCAGCTTCACTGCTACCTGTTGTACCGGCCGCGCCCCACGACCGGGTTGACGCACAAGCCCCCGCCCCCAGGTCGGCGCAACAGTTTTTTGCATCCAGTTCGTAGCTTTAGCCTTGTAATCATGTATTATCTGAATAAGCAAACAAAGCAATACAAGAAAAGTCATGACTGATCAAACTACACGATTCCGAACAAGAGCGGCACCAGTAGAAGTATTTTAAACCCTATGTTTACAGACAGAGGTTTTGTACATGGGTCAGATGAACAAATGTCGAATGTGGTCATGCGGTGGGTCATACCCTTGTCAATTTGGTGGCCCGACAGGACCCTTCTCAGCCAATCATTTATGTAACGTGGCTTCTTGTGAGCGCATCAAAATCCTAAGGATCCCGGGTTGCGATTGCTCCCCTGGAGGCCTGTGGAGAACCCTGCGTCCATGTGTATCTCGGGGAGGCCGTTATGTTGAGGGCGCTTGACGGCCGTCTGAGAGGGGGCTTCTCCTCCATCAACCCGGGATTTCGGGAACCCAAAACCCGGGATATACTGGGTGGTTTTTCTTGTAGGGTGGCACGATATCCGCGTCGCTCTGCCTACGCTGTGCCGGTTGCTAATTGCTGTTGCCATGCTCCACGTTTGCTACCGTGCTATCCCGCCGCCGGCCTGTGCTTGCGCCAGTGGCGGCTTCGGAAGTGGCGGCTACCTCCCACTTCGGCCGCCACCGCCGCTGCGGAGACCGAGCCGCCCGCGTGGCGGCCGCACCCCCGCCACCTCCGCCATACCCGCCCCCCGCCCCCTCCC
>Ga0114957_1004126_pt1 | contig 12675 bp, 7 predicted proteins | sample BantaG_FD_87175 | JGI IMG/M metagenome (GOLD analysis project Ga0114957, IMG submission 87175) | Marine algal microbial communities from Bantry Bay, Ireland - BantryBay_4 metaG | ecosystem: Host-associated > Algae > Red algae > Unclassified | place: Bantry Bay, Ireland | collected 2014-11-21 | reverse complement strand
TTATATACCTTTGTTAGCGGATTAACTTCCATTGGATCGTAGATTTGAGTTGTGTCAGAACTTCAAAAGTCTGCTTTCCTTTTTTCTTTTCATAATTTATCCAAAATCATCGGGTAGAGTAGGGAAGCATAAAAGCCCCTGACTACTGACAGTTCGCCACAGGCGGACGACCTGACTGCTGACTCCTATAGGATATTCTTCATTGCATGGATGACCGCTTCATTTGCTTCTCGCTTACCGATGGTAATTCTTACACAGCCTGGTGCTCCAAAATTTCCAACTGGTCGAACCATCACTCCAAAGTTTTGCATTTTTTCTTCAAATAACTTTGGATCTATTGTTGGTTTTATCGTGAAAAAATTGGCTTGGCTTTTCCAATAAGTAATTCCTAATTTATCTAATTCAGGATATAAATATGCTTTTCCCTCGTTCACCGTTCGAACGGTAAGTTCCAAAAAATCATCATCAGTCAGCGCAGCCATCGCTGCTTCAGTTGCCAAAGTATTGATGTAAAATGGACGTTGTAATTTACTCAAGTAACGACCGATTTTTGGAGTCGAGTATGCGTAGCCGATTCGTAAGCCTGCTAATCCATATGCCTTCGAAAAACTATTGACACCAATTATATTTTTCCCTTCCAACACATAAGGAAGAGAAGTGGTGTAATCTTCTGCGGTTGCAAACTGAAAATAAACTTCATCCAAAATCACCACTACATGTTCAGGAACTTGTGCTAACAATTTATCAATATCTTGTTTTGGCAGATATGTCCCAGTTGGATTATTGGGACTACAAAGCCAAATGACTCGCGTATTGTCATTGATATTTTTGACGATTCCATCAATGTCTAATTTGTAATCATGATCTAACAATGGCACATCTCTAATGACTGCTCCCACTTTTGTAGGGAAAGATATATATGGCAAAAAAGCAGGATTGCAAGCAATACATTCCAAACCTTCTCCCAAGAATGCATGAACAATTAATTCAATAATTCCGACACCACTATTGGCCGTTACGAATTGGTCAGGTGTTAATTCATTTTTATAAAAATTACTTAATGCTGTTCTCAATCGAATATCTGTATTGTCTGGGTACTCAAACAAATTATTCATTTTGGACTGCATGGCAGCAATCGCTTTTGGTGATGCTCCAATTGGATTTTCGTTGGATGATAATTTGTAAATTGGGCCGTCGAAATTAATTTGGTCTTTTGACTTCCCACCTTTATATGCAGGTGCATCGGTGTCGAGATATGATTTGAAAAGTGAAATGTTTTTAGACATAAAAATGGTATGATTAATTTGATTAGACTTCTAATTTTTTTTTTAAATAATGCGAAGCTAAATAAAAATAGTTGCTTTGGCAACGATTAAAAACATTCGTAAATAATGAATTTATTATTTTCAGAAATGATGTTTACCTCATGGAAGATTTTAATCAAATGAGTTTTAAAATTTAAATGCTGATTTGCCACTAATTCAAACCTTCCCCCGTTTTTCAGACATCTTTTCACTTCGTAAAATAATCGAATCGCTACTTCAATATTTGTTTCATGTTCAAAGTGAAAAGGTGGATTTGAAATCACTAGATCAAAAAAGTCATCTTCAAAAATATCCATCGAATCGCTAAAATGGAAAAATACATTTTTGTCATTCAGGTCTGTCTGGTCGGCAAACAGATTTAATTTTGATGATTCGATAGCCAAAAAAGAATCATCCATCAAATGAATTTCACTATTCGGATTTTTTAACTGAATTGCTTTGGATAAAACACCATTGCCAGATGCTAAATCTAAAACTCGTTGATCACTTTCTTTTATGTTAATGTTTTGGATAAAGAACTGACTGGCATAGTCAATATTTTTCGCAGAAAAAACGCCAAAATATTGTTGGTAAATAATGTTTTGAAATTCGATGGCATGTAAAATTGAAATATCTTTTTCCTGTTTTTTATTTTTTAAAATCAACACCCGAGATTTTTTCCAAGCCCTGCTTTGTTCTATTTCTTCAAAAAATTCATTAGCAATAGAAAGCATTTGTGGTGAAAAATATTTTGTCATGAATGAAGCCAAAACAATGGAGTCTTCTTGCAATGATTTCGAAATTTGAGATAGTTGCATTCTAAACAAATCCATTGACTTGGGTATCTTGAGCATAGCAACATCTAATGGTTTGGGCAAAGATTCCAACGAAGTAATAAAATTTAGTTTGCTAAATTCCAAGTCGTTTGATGCTAAATTTTGGAAAATCGATTTTTCTTGACTTTTGTAATTTAAAATAATCGTTGGTGAGAATGGATGCAAGTGGCAGGTCAAAAAACCAAAGCGATCATTGAAAATTACCATGCTAGGTTTTTTCAAATCCAAGGAGTCGAATGCTGTCAAAAGATATTCGTCTGCTGCACTCCATGCTTGCAAGGATAGGTTGTTCGTTTTTGGATAACGACTGACGGCGTATATTTTTTTATTGGTATTATTGTTTGTCATGTGGGTGCAAAAGTAGAGATAAAAAATGTTTCTCTTTGATGATTTTTTCGAAAATCAAAAAGTCAAAAAAAGATGAAGTGCCTACGGGGGTGTAAGCACTTCATTCCACATACTATGAGAAAGCAAAATGGTTGAGAAAACCATTTTGAAATTTTTTAAATTGTATTCCTAAGCTGTTCGCGATTGATGATGAAAATAAAAATTAAATGGAATTGCTAATAGTACTTTTTGTTGTTTTCCACCTACAATTTTATCTCTTTCCAAATCATTTAATATTTCATGTGTAGTCAAAGATTGTCTTAACACATCAAAAGATTTAGATTTTTTGACCATCATATAATTATCAAAATCAGCGAATGAAGTCAACTTGTTTTTTTGAATAATAACTTTATATCCTTTGAGATTGCATGCTGTGATTAGGTTGCTAAAATTTTCGATTTCATAAAACATGCCATTATCGTCGTTAAAGAAATAGTTGAAAACAACTTGATAAAATTCTTCCTTTTTGAAAAGAAATAATTTTTGGAAACTAGGATAAGTTAGGTTCAAAATTTCCTCAACGACAACAGAATGCAAATGACTATTTGCCCATTTTTTTGAATGGACTAATTTTTTTGTTTTGCTAACAGGTAAATTTTTCATAGTCATTTTGAGTGGTTTGAAATGATAGTGTTTTTTAATGAAAAGGGCTTAAAATAATTGATTACAATAAATAGATTTAGTCAAAACTATATTTTATTAAGATCAAGTATTTAGCCTATTTTAATTTTAATTCTCTCTCTAATTTTTAATCGTACTCTGTGAAAATGGATACCAATAGTATTAGCAGGCATTTTTAGCAATCTAGCAATTTCTTTATTTTTAAATCCTCGATCAGTTCTCAAATAAAAAGCAACTCTGATTATTTTGGATTCTTTTTCTAAGGTATCAAAATATGCTTTTTTGATTACGCTGACCTTTTCATTGGACAAATAATCTGCTTCAATAGATTGTTCAAAATCTGTTCTTTTTATTTCACAATATTTTTTTTCTCTCTTTTGCCTATTTCTCTTTTTTCGTTCAGCATCTTTATGTGTGTTTTTCAAAGTGCTAGAAAGATAAGTCAGCGTCCTTGGTTTGTCCCAAAGCATCATTTCTTCCAATTTTATGAAAGGCCATTTGCATACTTTTTCGAAAGTTCTAGCAACCAATTCATTGGCATCAGTTTCATTCAAAGTCAGGTATAGCGCAACACCTAAAAGTGCATAATGATAAGTGTCATGAAAGGCGGTGACGATTTCGTTTGAACGAAGTTGTAGGGGTGTTTTCTCATTTCCCATAGTGATCGTTTTGAGTCAGATTTTTAATCTAGTATGTTTTAAGTATAATTCTTTTTTTCCCTCAAAGAAATTATACTCGAATAAGTGTGTTTAATATTAAGACGATTCTAAAATAGAATCATTTCAAAAAAAACGGTTTAAGTTAAAATTGATTTGTTCGAGGTGTGTAAGGAAGGGCGTGTAAAATTCGTGTATGTTTAATTCTCATTCCTAGCATAAAGATAAATAAATATTTTAATATTTATTTATATGTTATATGTTTTTTTTGAAAAACTAAATGACCCATTTGAGGTTTTTTTGAAAATAAAAAATATTTAATCTACAATCGAAACGCCATTCGAATCAGTCGTCAGCACTTCGCTCATATAATTAAAAAATGGATGCATGGCTTTGTAAGTTTTGACTATTTCTTTGACAAATTTTGGATCAGCAATTTCTTTATCCGTAAATTTTCGATAGACGATAAATTGTTTATATCGCAACAAATCAACAGCAGGATGATTTTTTGCAAAACCACGAGGCGCAGTTTTTAAAGTAGTTCCTTCCAATGTTCCAAACATTTTTTTAAAACTAGCGGATTTAATAATTTTTCGAAGTGGCTTATCGTCGATAGCAATTTCTTCTCGAATCCTCTTTAGGTCAGGTGAACTGGGTGCCCAAAATCCTCCTGCCGCAAAGGAGTTTCCTGGTTCGATATGAAAATAATAACCACCTCTTAATTTGGCAGTTGCGCGAGTCAGCCCACCTGAAAGATGATTTTTATAGGGAGTCTTGTCTTTTGAAAAACGAGTATCTCGATAAATTCGATGAGTTCTACATCGTTCAATATGATCGATTTTACTCATCTCGTCATTTAGCGTTTTTGCGAAATTTTTGAAAAGTTCGATCTCTTTTTGATAGCGAGGTTTGTGTTCGTTGAACCAATCTCGGTTATTGTTTTTTTGAAGGTCTTTGATGAATTTAAAAGTAGAAGTTGGAATGTGAGTTAATTTCATGGTGTGCTTTTTTTGCAAAAATAAATAAAATTACGAGAGTTGGAAAATGACTTTTGTAATTTTTTTTTCAACAAAAAAGAAAACCTTATCCTAGATTCTTCTCCTATTTTGAAGAAGGATTAAGGATAAGGTTTACTTTTTTCGTAAAGCGATTTAGTTAAAGAAAAATCGCTTTATGAAATTTCGCTCTTTTCTAATCCGCCAAGACTTTTTTATAACAATATATTTACATTTTAATAAGTATGTTCTTTTGTGTCTGTTCCGCCGCTGTTCGTTGCAGTAATTTTGACTTTATTCGCTGCTCCACTTGCCAAACTAATCGCCACTTGGAAAACTTTTGTTCGAGTATTAAAAGTAAAATCAGTCACTTGTTTACCATTGTGTGTAATCTTGATTTGATCCTTTTTTGAAATATTTTTGATAGAACCAATTACGGTTCTTCCAGAAATATTAGGATTAAAAGGATTTGCTGTAGGCGTAGAAACCGAAGTGATTTTTATCACGGGTTTGCTCTCTTGAGCGACCACCCTTGGAGTATATTTTAAACTCGTCTCTGCCGAAGCAGTTCCTCCTTCATTCGTTGCTTTGACTACAAATTTATTATTCCCAGTTTTTAAATTAGCAGGAAATGAAATTTCATTTCGCCGTGATGCAAAACTAAAATTAACATTCTTTCCATTGAATGTAACTTTGATTTGATTTTTCTTCGTCACATTAGTAATCATAGCCTTGATTGTTGTTTTTTGCTTTTTTGTTTTTTTACCCGAACGCTTAGGATTGATAAAAGTAACCGTTGGTTTTGCAATGACAGTAACTTTCTTTTTAAAGGTAACATTCACTTGATCACTATCATTTCCATCATTGTTTTTCACATTGATTTTGATCGTGTTTTTTCCTTCTCTTAATTTTACTGGTGCTGAAATTTTACCCCTTTTTATCGTAAAATTATTTACTTGTTTACCATTGAACAAAAAGGTCACATCATTTTTAGTGGACACATTTTTAATATTAGTTTTTACCGTAACGGTTTCTATTTCAGTTGTTGAGTTGTTTTTAGGCGATCTAATTTTTACTGTTGGTAAAACTTTAGGTGCATTATATTTCACTCGAACAGTTTCCGAATCAGAACCATCAGCAGTTGTGGCTTTTACCATGATTGTATTTGTTCCTTCTTTTAGAGAAACATTTGCCGTTAAAATTTTTGAAGAAGTGTTGTAAGAAAAATTACTAGTATTGCTTCCATTGAAAGTTAATCGAATATCATTCTTCCTATTGACGTTCAAAATTTTAGCTTTGACTACCGCAGTTTTTGTATCAGTATTTGAGTTGTTTGAGGGTTGAGTAATGTCCACAGTTGGTAGATTGTTTGGTGCATTGTATTTGACTTTTACGCTTGCTTCATCCGTTCCGTCATTGTTTTTTCCAAAAACAGTAATAGTATTATTTCCATTTTTCAAATTAATACTTGCTGTCACTACCCCTGAAACTGGACTGAAAGAAAAACTACTCAGCGTACTTCCATTTACTTTTACGGTGATGTCACTTTTCTTATTTACCTTTTTTACTCGTGCATTTAAGTTAGTCGTTGCGGACGAACTTGTGCTGTTATTGGTCGGTTTATTGATCGTCACTTTAGGCGGATTGGAAGAAGATAATTCGCAATTTTTATTGGCAGTATCTTCATCATCTCCCACATCGTTGAATGCTTTGATGCTAATCGAATTATTTCCATTATCCAAAGTTAAGGTACTTTTGAATACTTTAGAATTGGAATCATAAGTGAAATCAGTTCGTTTATTTCCATTGATTCTAAAAACAATATCACTCTTGCGTGCTACATTTAAAATAGTAGCGACCACCGTCGTTCGACAAAGTTGAGCATTCGGATTCATTGGATTTGATGTTCCAGAACTTACACTTGTAATCGTCACCACGGGAGGATTCATAGTTGGCGTATTATTTCTTTTGTAAACAATCGTCACTTCATCTTGCGCCTCACCAGCCTGATTGTAACCTTTTACCATAATGTTATTTTGCCCCTCTCGCAAATTTATAGTAGCAGTAAATCGACCTGATCGAGAGTCAAAATTGAATGCACTTTGTTGCGTTCCGTTGACATAAAATCGTACATCATTTTTAGTTGTTACATTTTCCAAAACAGCTTTTATCGTAGCTCTATCATTATTCACCTCAGAATAGTTCTGATTAGGTTGAGTAATATTTACTTGAGGAAATTGTACGGTAGGCGTATTTGTTTTATAAATAATCGTTGCATCATCTTGCGCTTCACCAGCTTCGTTTGAGCCTTTTATGATTACTTCATTTCGACCATTCACTAACTCCAAATCAACACTAAATCGACCTGCACGAGAGTCAAAATTAAATAAACTTCGTTCCCGTCCATTGACATAAAATCGAATATTATTTTTAGTCGTCACATTTTCCAAAGTCGCTCGCACAGAAATATTTCGCAAGTCAGTTTCATAAGGTGAACGAGCAGGTGAAGTAATATTCACCCGAGGCAGATCTGCTTTTTTCTCATAAATAATAACTACATTATCCCGAGCACTTCCAGTTTGATTTCTAGCGATGATTTCGATTTCGTTTCGTCCTTCATTCAATCGGATGTTCGCAGAAAATTGATCACTTCGACCATTGTAATCGAAATTAGAATTGTTTCTTCCATTCACTCGATATTCAATATCATTTTTACCATTCACATACTTGACATTTGCTTGAAGGTTGAAGTTTTGGTTTTCAGTAGTATATCTTTCGCTTCGAGGATTGGTAATATTCACTTGAGGCTTGTAAGTATTATTGACCACAGGAGGACCTGAATTACCACCATCACCATAGTAAATAATTACGGTTTCTTCATCTGAGCCAGCTTGGTTGGTTGCAGTAATTAAAACTTCATTATTGCCATATTCCAATGGGAAATTTGTTCGGAATTTTCCTCTGTTAAAACTAAAACTTGAGGGATTTCCATTGACATAACATCGGATATCATTCTTATTTTTTACATTTTTAATTTTTGCATCTACTTTTCCAGACGAGATATTGGAGACGTAAGGATTAGTTCTAGGATTAGTTACATTGATAATTGGTGGCTCCAAGGTGTTGGTTCTAGGATCAATAATCCATTGTAAGCCTAAATTAGTATAATGATGAAGATCATTGGTTCCAGTCAAATTATTATCATTTTTCCACAACTCGCCATCCAAATCATCACTCAATGGAAAAGTCAATTTATGACCTACATGCATCGAAAATCTTGGGGTCAGTTGATAACCCAATTCCACTCCAAGGGAAGGCATGAAACCAATTTTACCGGCTCCATCTTCAAAGCCATGCGCATTGGTTTCGTACACACCATCTCGAATATTATTTTTCAAAATATTCTTAATCTGTGATTTACTTTCATTCACATGATCGATGCTAGAGTAATCATAAATTCCTCCATTGTCTGCTTGATCCAATTTGACATTGTACCAATCCAAATTAATTCCTCCGTAAAGTGAAGCAATAATTCCAGTTCGTTCTCGCAATCGATTGGCAGTAATTACACCTTCCAATCCGAGTTCGAATTGATGCGTTTTATTATTTTGAAAAACATAACCTGGACCATTCGGAATAGTATAATCCAATCCTTCGCCTGCGTCACGAGTACCATTTAAGGCATCGTTATTTTCAAGTCCTGTTGCTCGCTTGGTATCCAAACCAATGCTTTGAGAATATAACCATCGACCTCTCGCATCAAATGAGATTGGCGAACCAGGTTGGTAATATAAATTTTTGGCAAGCGTCATTCCAAATCCATATCCTTGCAAAGTAGTCGGTACATCACTTGATTGGTAAGCCCAACCACCGTTGATGCCGAGTGTCCACCATCCTGCATCTCGAGGAGGAAAATAACTTCTTTGAAATTTTGTCGTTTCTTTCGTTTCTTCAAAAACGACTTCTTCGTCTTGAGCGACGATTGAATCAGCACTCAACAAAATGAATGTAAATATGCCGAAGATTTTAAATAGATTTTTCATAAGCAACTGTTGTAAAAATTATTCAATAGGGGTTTATTTATTAAGTATTGAGATTTTTGGTATTGGGTGTTGAGATGTTTTGAGCGTGATTTTTTTTATTAAAAAAATAATCGGTTGCGTCTCAATACTCCAATCTCATCATCTCAAATCAATTTATATTTATTAGACGATTTGTTTTGGAAAAATAGGAGATTTTGTGCCTATTTAAAAATGAAGCTAATTAGAATTTTAAGATTTCAAAGGTCTTGAAAAGTAAGGTAAATGTATCTTTTTTTTATAAAAAATTTGAAAAATATATAAGTGTAAAGTGTTGAAAATCAACTGGTTGGAGTAATTATAATGAGGAAGTGTTTTTTTTACTTGAAAGGAGGAGAAAGAACAAATCAATTATGTTAAAATTATATGTGTTTTTGACAAAGTTTAACTTCCTGTTAATGAGATTTTTTGGATTACTCCATATTATTTTTAGAAAAATGAAAAAGATTGAAAACAAAAAAAGCTTATATCTAAACTTCACTAGTCATTTTTGGTTATCTTTACAACTCAAATTTTTTCCCAAATTCCGTCAGATTTAATACTTCGAAACAAAACAAGTTTAATATTATTGGTTCTTTGACAAATCCCGTGTTTTAATTCAGACCAAAGTCGAAAATAACACTTCCTTCGGTCGTTTTTATTTCCAACTTTGGTCTGACCACGGGATTTGTCAAAGAACGATATTATTAACTTGACTTACCACTAAGATTTGTTGTTTGTATTTTGAACCATGAAAATATTCACTACTGATGGAAAGAATTATACTATTAATTATTGGACTTACTTTTTTTCAAATATCTATTTTTTCCCAAGACAATCGAACCATTGATGGCTCAGGGAATAATCTTCAAAATTCAAATTGGGGAGCAGCTCATACTCAACTCAAGAGGTTGACTACGGTAGCTTATACTGATGGAATTGAATCACCAGCAGGTACTTTAAGACCTAATCCACGAACGATTTCCAATACACTTTTTGCTCAAGATTCCTTGCTCAATGATCCATTGAACTTGAGTGATTTTGTTTGGGCGTTTGGTCAATTTATCGATCATGATATTTCGTTAACTGGAGATAGCAATGAAAATGCATTTGTACAAGTGCCAAGTGGAGATCCTTGGTTTGATCCATTTGGTCAAGGAACAGCTTTGATTTTTATGCGTCGCTCCAAAGGGATGACTGGAACTGGAACTGACTCATCCAATCCTCGAGAGCATGGAAACGAAATTACAGGTTGGATTGATGCATCGAATGTGTATGGTTCTGATTTAGATAGAGCGACTTGGTTGCGAACTTTTGCTGAGGGAAAAATGAAAACGTCCAATTATAATTTATTGCCTTGGAATACTTTTTCTGGAAATTTTGCTACAACTGTAGATTGGGATGCTCCATTGATGGATGATGCTGTTCAAGCTTCTAATTATCATTTTGTAGCGGGAGATGTACGAGCCAATGAAAATCCATTGTTGGTCGCCTTTCATACTTTATTTGTTCGAGAACATAATCGGTTGTGTGATACTTTGAAAATAGATCACCCAAATTGGACAGACGAAGAACTATATCAACATGCTCGAAAAATAGTAAGTGGCTTAATTCAAAATGTAGTTTACTCTGAATGGTTACCATCAATGGGTGTGCAACTTGATGCCTACTCTGCGTATGATGAAACCGTTGATCCTCGAATTATGAATGTCTTCTCGGCAGCAGCATTTCGAATGGGGCACACTTTATTAAACAGTACGATTCTGCGATTAGATAATGATGGAAATGAAATAGCAGGAGGAAATTTACAATTGCAAGAAGCATTTTTTAATCCTCAAACATTGCTTTTTTTGGGTGGAGGAATTGATCCTTTGTTTAAGGGAATGGGAACACAGGTAAGTCAAGATTTAGATTGTAAAGTCGTTAACGATATACGTAATTTTTTATTTGGTCCTCCTGGAGCAGGTGGATTAGACTTGGCATCGATCAATATTAATCGAGGACGGGAAAGAGGATTACCTGATTTTAATACAGTTCGAGCTGATTTTGGATTGACTGCTTACACTAGTTTTTCTGCATTAAATTCAGATACTTTGGTTGCCAATCCTATGGAACAATTGTATGGAGACATTAATAATATTGATCCTTGGGTGGGCATGTTGTCAGAGCAACACATGACTGATGCATTGTTTGGAGAAACGATTATGAAAATAATGGAATTTCAATTTTCAGCGTTGCGAGATGGAGATCGTTTTTATTTTGAAAATGACAATGGTTTATCTGCAGATGAAATTTCTGAAATAAAAAATACCACACTTCATGACATCGTCATGCGAAATACGAACATCACTTTGATGCAACCGAATGTTTTTAAAGCGATGCCACATCAGGATATTTGTGATCCAAATGTGATAAGTGGAATAGCAGGAGTGGTGACCAATCAATTTGGACAAAATGTACAGGCTGTAGATATATTGTTAGAAAATGATAGTATGACTTCCACATCTTCTTTTGGAACATATGAATTGGATGCGCCAAATTGTCAAGAGTACACGATGACGTTGAGCAGAACGGATAATATTGTGAATGGAGTGACGAGTTACGACATAGCTTTGATTCAAAGACACATTTTATCTCTAGAGCTTTTAGATTCGCCTTGGAAAATAATTGCAGCAGATGTGAATCGTTCGAAAGAACTTACTGCAATAGATTTGGCTCATATTCGACAAGTGATTTTAGGACTCATTCCTGAATTTCCAAATAATCCTTCTTGGTTGTTTTTTGAAGAAGATTTTACCTTCGATGATCCGAACGATCCTTTTGGTACAGTACTACCTAACAATGTGTACACGTTTTCGACTGATACCGATATTTTAGCAAAAAATTACATGGCATTAAAAATTGGAGATGTAAATAATAATGCAAATCCTAATTTGAATAACGATATTGATACTAGAAATAAATATGCAAGAGCATTGTTATTAAATATAAAAGATCGGGAATTGAAAGTAGGAGAGGAGGTGGAGATTTATTTGAAATCAACAAAAGAAGAAGTATTGGGAGGGTATCAATTTACTTTTAATTATGATTCAGAAGTTTTAGAATTTCTTGATTTGACCTCAACAGTAACAGAAGATTTTTCCATAAATAATTATGGGCTGTTTGAAGATCGAGGAGCGGTAACGGTGAGTTATAATGGTGATTTTTTATTGGAAAAAAATAACGCATTATTGCACTTTACTTTCCGAGCGAAGCGAAGTGGTAAATTGAGTGACTTGCTTTTTGTCAATTCTAATATCACAAAAGTGGAAGCATATTCTGCGGAGGATGAATTGTTAGGTATTGATTTAAACTTCGAAGAAGAAAATGAAAATGGGTTGGCGCAAGTGTCAACTGAACAATTAAAATTATATCAAAATCAACCTAACCCATTCAATCATTCAACGGAGATCAATTTTTACTTACCTGCACCTAGTGATGTTGAATTAAAAATATTTGACCTTTCAGGAAAAATATTGGTAAGGGTACAACGTGATTTTGAAGCAGGATTACAAACTTTGATTATTGATAAAAAAGACTTTAATGCAACAGGTGTTTTTTATTATCAATTGCAAACAACGTTTGGAACTTTGACGAAAAAAATGGTTCGAGTCAACTAAGATATTCGAGTATTCTTTTTTCGAAAAAAGCGATGTGAAATTTTTCATATCGCTTTTGTAACTATTCAGCAATAAAGATTGCCGATTAGTTTTTGAGGAATATCATTATTTGTAAACAAGCTACGGATTGCATCAAAAGCATTAACCCCTTGTTTACGA
>Ga0114957_1004121_pt1 | contig 12689 bp, 10 predicted proteins | sample BantaG_FD_87175 | JGI IMG/M metagenome (GOLD analysis project Ga0114957, IMG submission 87175) | Marine algal microbial communities from Bantry Bay, Ireland - BantryBay_4 metaG | ecosystem: Host-associated > Algae > Red algae > Unclassified | place: Bantry Bay, Ireland | collected 2014-11-21 | reverse complement strand
GTATGACGAAAGATATACTCAACTTTTTTCGACATCTTTCCATTGATATAAGTTACTGAGGAAGAAACTCCTTCGTCTTCAATATCGACTAATTCGAGATTGCTCTCCTTATAGGTAATCTTAGGTCTATCCTCACTATCAACAGAAACTCGAAAAACAACATCAAAAAGTTCGTCGACTGCGACTGTGTTATTATCAGCGACAGCGCTAACCCTCAGACAGTAAGAATTTATTGAAAAAATACTTAGAAAAAATATTAATAATGCTTTCATCACCAATCTCTCCTCATTGCTCCACCCTTTTTTCCTTTATCTTTTGTAGAAGTATCTAGATATTTTTTCTGTAGATTTCTATCTGCATCCATTATTTGCTTTAAAACACCTGAAACATTCTTTTTATCTAGTTGCTTCATTCGCTTTTCCCCTGAAAGCTTAGAGTTATCCTTATCTCCATTTTTTCCATTTTTTCCTTTCTTCTTATCTTTACTCTTTCCCTTCCCACCTTTATCTTTAGAATTCTTAAGTGCGAAAAGAATATTCTCCCTAACTTTTTTCTTCAACGCTTCATCTTCTTTACTCTTTGATGACTCTAGGTACTTATTCAAAGTGTCTAATTTACCAAGAGCGCTCCCAAACTTCTTTTCCTTTAGATCCGAGGTCGCCCAATTGAAATAATCATCTGCGTTACTTGCGTTTACATCCCCAAGATTTTCTTTATAAATAGAGTTTGCTCTTTTGTTTTCATCAGCTTGTAGCAATTTTGAAGCGAGGCTCATTTTCTCTTTATGCGTAAGCCCCTTCTCCTTCCATTTCTTCATATATTGTCCCGCTTGCTCAAGGTACTTTTGTCGTTCAATTTCCTTTGGATCAATATCTGTTGGTTGTGCATTAACCTTAGGGATTGTCAGACTCGCAAAGAGCAAAAAGGAAAGGTAAATCGGTGCGAAATTTTTAAATAAAAATGAAGTCGATAGTAGGAGTAAACCAGGTATCACTAAATACTGGGCATAAACCGGTCTTGTCAGAATCGAATCTTTTCCTTCTTTTGCCTTCTTTGATTTACTCAAAAAATTTAAGATCTCCTCTGTAGGCAATGAGTAGGTTGAAGCGAGCCAATACTTAAAGTATTTTATTTTCTTGCCAAGTTTTTGAATGGCCAATTCATCAAGTTTAGAAACAATCGGTTTGCCGTTAACTCTCTTATTTCTTTGTTGTAAATGAGCGGCATTGCCAAGTGGAACATCTCCACCCTTCTTTGTTCCTATTCCAACAAAAGCAACAGAGTATTTCTCCCCCAAATCTAATTCCTGTGTCTTTTCGTGTGTTTCTCCATCACTGAAAATAACAATATTTCCACCACTTTGATCTCCATCTACTGAGAAAAACTTCAACGATTCCCTAATCGATTTATTTATATTACTTCCACCACCACTTGCTCCCTTTTCAATTAACCCTGAAACTCTTGCATCAAGAAGTTCAATGTCGTTTGTAAATGGAACTAAGCGTTTCGTGTTGTCAGAAAACAAAACTATTGAGATTTTATGTCCTGAAGCTTTTTTTATAAAATGCCTTGCCATAAAAATTGCTTTCTGAAATCTATTTGGTCTGACATCTTGGACTAGCATACTCAGAGAACTATCTATTAAGATAAGTGTTTTCTGATCACTCACCTGACCTTGTTTTTTTTCTTGCGGGCCTCTTAAGTCGAGTAAAGCTACTAATAAAAGCCCTAATCCTAACAAGTAAAGAAAGCTAGAGAAGTATGAAAGCTTAGATCTTTTATGAAACCAAAAACTTTTTACCCACTGAAAAAACTTTTTTTCAAAATGTAGAGTCAGAAAGCTAATGGCAACAAATGATACTAAAACAATAACTATAAAGTCTTTATTTATAAAACTCATGCGACCTCTCTAAGTAAGAGGTACTTTAATAATTCACTAAGGTAGAACAGTAAAATCCCCAAGGCCAGATATCCCCAATATAGCTCTTTATAAATAACTTTTTCTGAAACCTTTACCTTTGTTTTTTCGAGTCGCTCAATTTCAGTTAAAATATTTTTTAAAGAGCCTTTATCTTTTGCTCTAAAACTTTTAGCTCCAGTTAACTCTGATATTTTCTTTAATGTTTCCATATCAATTGAGCCTCCGGGGATTTTCTGAAACCTTGTTCCAAAAACTGATGATCCTATGGGAATTCGCGCATTTTTATCCGAGCCAAGTCCAATAGTATAAACTTTAATTTTATACTTCTTTGCTTGCTCTGCTGCATTGAGTGGAGTCATATTCCCGACATTACTCACTCCATCGGTGAGTAAAATTATAATTTTATTTTTTGTTTCAGAAGCTTGTGCTCTTGCAACTCCCAAACCTAACGCATCTCCAATGTTAGTTCCCGAACCTAGGAATCCAATTTTTATTTCATCCATGAAATTATTAATAAGCTGGGGGTCTGTAGTTAAAGGTAAAAGGGTAAAAACCTTCTCCGAAAACATAATAAGACCTATTCGATCAGTAGGCATTAATGCTGCAAATTCTTTCAACTTTTCTTTTGCCGCTTCTAAACGATTTGGCTTAATATCATCGGCAAGCATCGATCTTGAAACATCTACAATCAAATAAATGTCATTAACTTCTCTTGAATTAGGAGCCTTTGAAAGCGGGATTCGAGGGAAAGTCAGTGAATAAATGATAAAGCCAATTCCTGCAACTCCAGCAAGAAAAACAAGTAGCTTCTTTATAAGGAAAGAACGGCTCTTTCCCCCTACAAATTTATAAATCAATGTAGACTTTCTTTTTACTCCCCAGAAATGCAAACTCCATGTCATAAAAAAAAAGATTCCAAAGAAAGGATAAATCATACTCACAAAGACTCCCTTCTTAGCTTCTCTATCGCATCGGTCATTGAAACGTGATCATCTTGTGTCCACTTCTCTTTGTACTGGTGCTTATTTAAAATATTACAAAATGTTTCAACATTTGAGTCTTTAAAGTAAATTTCCCACTGAGGCTTACTTTTATATAGTGCTTCATAGTCTTGTCTTGAATAGCTTTTATTCAAAGTTTCAAACCACTTCTCTTTTGCTTGCTGAACTTTATATTTTCGAAAACGAAAAAGCACAATCTTAACAAAGAAGAAGAGAATGAGGATCCCCAAGATGATATAAGCAAAGACAAAATAGTTGGTTTTTCGCTCAACTTCTTTATTTGATTTATCGAAAATATAAAACTTGTTTTTTGTTCCAAGTGCTTTATTATCTAAGCGTTCACTTCCAAGGAAAATGATTTGTTGCTTCCCAAATTTAACTAAAACTTCCTTGCCTTGAGACTTAAAAGGGACTTCATAGATCGCTTTTAATTTATACTCAGGGAAGCTCCCTTTTATATCAACAATATGAAAGGGTGGGATTTTATTTTTACTTTCTTCTAATTGTAGTTTCAGTTCTTCCAAGCTAGTTAGAACTTGCATAACGAGCTTAAGTTCTAACTGATTACCCACCTCAACTTGTTGAGTCGAATCTCCCTCTATGGAAAGAAGTCCTGTAGCAACTCGTTCCTGAGAAAGACTAGGCAAGGCCAATAGGCTATATAATATGATTAATAACATTCTCATTTTCGCATCGATAAAATAAAGTCCTCAAGGTAGTCTTTATCTAAGTCTAGTAAGTTCAAACTTTTATTTTTAATATCTTCTTTTTCGCCTTGTGACTTCAAGTTTGAAATAAAACTTGTCTTGCCTTGCGACTTAGATTTAAAGCTAAATGGTCTACTGATCGCTTTATCCAAAGGAGTTCTCAGCGAGAAACAATGAAAATTTCTATTTTTAATTAATTTTCCAAATTCAACCTTTGGGAAAGGACAACCGAAGTCAGTGAATAAAAAAACCTGTTTTTTCTTCGCAATAAGAGTTTTTAAGTGATTTAACTCACGCTTTCTTTTGGCCTCATTAAAATCTTTATTTTTAGACATTAATGAGTTTTTTTTCAAATGGCTTAAAAGTAAAGAGATTCCATATCTACCACTTAGCCGAGGTAAACTCACAATTTTGTCCTCAAACAAAATAACCTTTTGAAAATCTTTAGTCTTCTCAGTAATTAAATAAATAAGAGCAATGATTTCAATCGTCGCTTGCAACTTAGACTTTTCGTTAAACCCCATTTTCATTGTTGAAGAAAAATCAATGACTGAGATAACCTCAACATTACGCTCTTCTTCAAAAGTTTTCACAAAAGTTTTATCAACAGACTTCGCTGAGAGTTTCCAATCAATAAACCGGACGTCATCACCAGGGTTATAGATCTGGTGCTCTTTAAACTGTATCCCAGAACCTCGAAACCTAGATTTAAAAAAACCAATTGAATCATGGTTTGCTCTTTCAAATAGTTGGCCTTGTACTTTTGCTACGGCCCTTTCTATTTCAACTAAGTCCATTACCTTATTCCCAACCTAAAGACACTTTCCAGCAATTTTTGTTACCACTTCTTCTACACTAATTTTATCAATAATTGCTTCATAAGATAGAACAACTCGATGTCCTAAAACAGAAGGAATAACACTCATTATATGATCAGGATTTACATGATCACTACCGTCTAGGTAGGCTTTGAATCTTGAGATATTATATAGCCAAATTGACGCCCTTGGAGATGCTCCCGCAGTAATCGCACCATCAAATTCTTTAAGATAAAATGCTGAATCAGGTCTTGTAGCATGAACCATCTTGACGATTAATTTTTTAATTTTTTCATCAACATAGATAGAAGAAATCTCTTCTCTTATAGACATAAGATCCATTTCGCCCAAAATTGGATTTAATTTTTTATCATATACTTTCTCAAGATCAAGGATACCGATCTCTGAAGCAAAGTCAGGATACCCCACGTTTACCTTCATCATAAATCGATCCAATTGTGCCTCAGGTAAATTGTATGTCCCCTCTTGCTCAATCGGGTTTTGCGTGGCCAAAACAACAAACGGTTGCTTCAACTTATAAGAAGTATCGCCTATGGTCACTTGTTTCTCGGCCATTGACTCAAGAAGTGCCGCCTGAACTTTAGCAGGAGATCTATTAATTTCATCGGCCAACAATATCTGCGTAAAAATTGGTCCAAACTTTGTCGAAAATTCTTCTTTTGATTGGTTGTATACCATCGTTCCAATGAGGTCTGATGGAAGGAGGTCGGGAGTGAACTGCACTCTTTTGAAGTCTAAGTTACACAACTTACTCATGATCGAAACCGCCAAGGTTTTCCCCAGACCTGGCATTCCTTCAATAAGAAGATGGCCCTGGCATGCAAGTGCACATAAAATTGCTTCCAACATGTCATCTTGACCAAAAACTGTTTTCTTTGCTTCGTTTATTACAGTGATTAACTTTTCTCTTTGATTCATATGATTTTTACTCCTTAAATCTCAATACAGCATTTTACAACTTTGAGACAAGGATTGAAATCACTTGAAAAAATATCTTGAAAATAATTTGCAGAAATTTAACGGAAAGTTAGGATTAAGCGGCTTCGTCTTCTCTCATTAATAAATCATTCATATTCTTGAGCTTTTTGATCAGTGCTTGAATGATGAAAACTCCATTTTTTCCAACGGAATTTATTGTACTGCGATTAATGATCTTTACTCTCGTATCTTCTAACACCATCGCAGTTGCCGAACGACTTGTATTATCAAAGAATGCAAACTCTCCCAGAAAACTGCCTTTTTTTAAAATACTTACTGGAACCGTTTCCCCATTGGCATTTTTACAAAGAATTGCAACTGAACCAGAATCGATGTAATACATTTCATTAGAATCATCGCTTTCACGAAATAGTACATGTCCTTTCTTATAAACCTCAGTTTTCATAAAATCCTTTCGACTGCCTTAGTTAAAAACTTTAGTTCATCCTATCCATTAAAGCTTGTTTGCTCAGAAACTCATAATAATCAACGGCGAGCACTTGGTAATTCTCTTCACCTCTATAAGATACATCTAGTTTATTGAATTGATCTAAAGGCTTGAACCCATATCTTGAAAATAGCCTTCCTCTCACCTTATCAGCTTGAATATAAATCTTGCTCGGTCTAGGGACCTGTTTATGATTATAGGTTGCAATAAACTTAACGATGTTCAATAGTTCATCAGACTTAACTGACCTTGCATGCCTTCCTATCTCGATGATTGGCAACTCGTTACCATGCTCATCTAAGTCTCTTGGAAGTTTCATATTATTCATTACTTCCAAAGGAAGCTTCTCGCTTTTGTTGTGGGAAATTACAGCAATAGCTCCATCTGCAATACTTTTAGCACTAGCGCCCGACTGACTTTTCTTTAGATTTAAAAATAAACAAGACCTACCTTTTGCCTCATTTGTGATTTTCTTTAGCTCACTAAAATCTTCATCGGAGACTCCGATTCTTTTTTTATAACTTTTTGAGAGAAAATCTAGATAACTTTCATAGTATGTCTCACGAAGATCATGAAGTTTTTCATTCTCTCTAAGAAATGAGCTTTCCCTCGCGAAATCGATGAGGAAAAGATTTTTATCATTATAATTCAAATGATAGGTGTTTCCTGGGAATTTATAAATAAGCGAACTAAACATGGGGTAGATATTTTTTTCATCTAGAGGATTAGCACTTTTTGAAACCAAAGAAGTTATTCCGCCATCAAGGCTTAGTTCATTTCTTCTCAAGCCGGGGTTTTCTTTATATAAACTGGCAGCTTTGAATAAATCTACGTTCATAACCATTGGTTCACTTAAAGAAGCATTTATGGTCATTCCTTTATTCATGTAGGAAAAAAAATTTTGATAAATAAATTCTTTTCCACTTTCAATTCTGTCCAAATAGCTTTGGGAGTACACGCTACCAAACTCAATTTCGGGAAACTCAGCTCGACGAGCAGCATGCTCTAGTGCTGCTTGTTTATGTAGTAAATACTTTGTTTGATTAAAGTTTTCAGTGACATTCAAGGTAGTACGTAGTGGAAAGTCTTCTTGAAGTATGGCCTCTAAAGTATGAAAAACCCGACCTTCATCCATTGACCTCTTATAAAGGGCTGCCGACCACTTATAATAATTATGATGATTATCTAACATCACCTTAGGATCAATCACTGAGTCGTGTTCTCCCACTATTTTACTTGGAATAATCAGTTGATTATTTACTTTCTTGTAATCTATATTTTTCGCTTTGATAAAACTTTCAATTAAGTCAAAAAACTCAGTATACAACTTCTCTTTATTGCTTAAATTTACAAACTTATTATGAAGTGAGAAGTGAAGTCTGTAATAATTTGCTATTTTCTTTTGTTCTTCTGACAAAGCTGAAAGTCTACTTTTTCGCCAATGTCCATATTCTTTGAATTGGTTTTTTAAATTTTGACTAACTGAATCTTCGATAAGCTCTAATGTTGAGATGTAAAAGTCTTTCGCTAGTATTGGATTTTTATGAGCAGAAATCGAATGAAAATCATTTAAGAGCAAGGAAGGAGAAAATATAAGTCTTACTTGCTGTCCATGTTCATTTTTTATTTTCTGCGCAAACCTTCCGATTTCACTCACTTCAGTCGGTTGAATTAGAATATTTTTTCCATCGAGTACTTTATAAGAAATACTCTTTGCTTCCAGGTACCTTTTACTCAAGTTGAAAATTTCCTTCTCAACTTCTACGCGAAGACCTTTATTATATATATCAGACTCGAGCCTAGCAGCACTACTCTTTAACTCCCCTAAGGCAATACTCTGAGAAAAAGAAGCTTTTTTAGCCTCTAAGTGCTTAACTCCACACTCTCCGGCGTAGGCTTTTATGTTTAAAAAAAGGAGTAATGTTAGAGCTAGTTTCACACAGTCTTTTCGACATAGTGGTGAAAATTCTTAAAACCCTATTCCTGAGTAGTCTGTTCAGGAAAGCTCACTTTTTCCTTACCAAGTAAGATTGCTGGTAATAAAACTAAGTCAGTAACCAAGGCAACTAGGATACAAATAGACGTGAGCACCCCAAATCGTTGATTTGGCAGGAACTCAGCAAAAGCAAAAACACCAAAACCACAGCACAAAACTATAGTTGTCGAAATAAGGGCCGTGGCTGACATTTCAAGAGCATACCTCAAGGCAAGAGGAGTAGAAGAAAACTTTCTCATTCCTTTTTGGTACTTTGTCACAAAATGAATCGTATCATCAATTGCAATTCCAAGAGTGATCGTTGCAATCATACTAGTTCCAATATCGAGGAAGAGTCCGAAGGAGTAAACAAGTAGTCCTGAGAAAGCCACAGGAATGAGATTAGGGAGCATTGCTACCATCGAGATTTTTACATCCCTAAAAACGAGGAAGACTAAAATGAGGAGTAAAAAGATGGCCAATCCGATCGAAGAAGTTAGCGTTTTTACAATAGATTCTACAATTGAAATATACACAGGAAAGTCTCCACCTGTTTTTACATCTAGGCCAAGTTTTTTTGCTTCTGTGAATATTTCATTTAATCTTTTCGATGAATCTGAAACATTTTTAATGTCCCAGAAAATTTTAATTTTCGAATACTGAGATGATTGATCTATAAAATGTCCAAGTCCGTACTCAAACTCTGAACTTATCTCGTAAAGCAAAAGTAATTGTGCTACCGCTTCTTGGTTAGTTGGCAACTCAGAGCTATTTGTTAAGATTAAATTCATTCTTAAAATAAGGTCTTCTACGGACTTTGTTGTTTTCACTTCAGGTAATTTTTTTATAAACCTAATCAGCTTTTGTTGTTTCTTTAAGAACTCAAGTTTCTTTATTCCATCGAGTTCTTTCGAATCTACTATTAGCTCTACCGTTCGCTTAAAATCAACTTGCTTTGTAATTGATTCTGAGTCACGTCTAAATTGATTATCTTCCGCAAAGTAGCTGATCGGGTCTGAGTCCACTTTTAACTGTAAACTATAATATACAGATGTGAGGGTAAGTGCTGCGAAAGAAAATATGATCTTCTTTCGATGACTCCCAATCCAGCGTAAGTAGTTCTCCCAAGTTTCTCTTTTGAGGCTAAAACTTTTTTCTTTTTTAACACTTAATCTGTCTCTAAAGATCACTATCAGTGATCCAATAAGCGTATAAGATAAAATCCAAGCAAGAAGAGTTCCAATTGCAACCATGACCCCTAGATCTCTAATTGGCCTGACCTGAGTTTGAGCAATTGATAGAAAACTCACAATAGTCGAGATACTTGTCAGTAATGTTGGTACCAAGTTACTTTTCAAAGCTTTTCTAATAGCTTCAAGAGAATCACCTTTTTTACAGTTAATTAAAAAACTTGAAATAATATGGATACAATCGGCCAGACAAATTGCGAGTAAAATTCCAGGAAGAGCTCCTAGCATATTGTTATGCTTAATCCCCCAGATTCCCATAATTGAAAATGAAGCAAGTATGGTAATGATCGCTAGAATCACTGGCAAAAGTACAATCAGGAAACTTCTAAAAATAAAGAAAAGAAAAATTAAGATAACCAAAAAAGATATCGGAATCATGACCATGTTGTCGTTTTGAGCCGACTTTGCAAAGTTAATGTGTGATAGGATTGAACCTGATTGAAATAAGGCCGTCTCTTTTTTATTTTGATAACGTTTAAAAACCTCAAGGCTTTCTTTTTGTATTCTCTTGAACTCATCGATTCCTTCATAGTCTGGTAAAAGAGATACAATAAATTGAAAGTAAGTTAAATCTCCTCTGATAATATGATCCAAGTCTGAAATCTGCTCGTTAACATATTTTTTAAATTCAGATACAGAGTCAAAGTAATCACTAAAGGGGTAGATACTCACCGAATCATCATCTGAAAAAATATTGTTGGTATTGGCTATTGACTCAACCTTTGAGACACCTTTAATTTCTCCTAGTTCCTCAGTAAGCCTTGTTAAGTCTTTCAGGAAAAGATGATCAACCGAAGACTTAGGAACTTTCAACCCAAGGATTACAGTTTCCATTCCCCCAAAAAGCTTTTCATTTTCTCGGACATTTTCCATCACAGGATGGTTTTCACTGAACCAAATTTTCACTGAAAAATCAGATTGTAATTTAGCTAGCCCTGTAAAAATAAGTGCTATAAAAAAAAGTGATGTAAATAGATAGAGTTTCGGTCGTTTAAGAATAGAGTTAACGAACTTTAACATCTGGTTACTAATTAATAATTGTTCCCACTCGCCATGGTCGCCACTTTAATGGGTGATTGAGGCCAGGAGGATCTAAAACTGGAATAGTAAACGGTAGTGTCATTGAAAACCAAACCATCAATGCTTCCCCTTTTATATTATCAAAAGGAACAAAGCCCCAGACTCTGGAGTCAGAAGAATGATCTCTGTTGTCACCCATCATAAAAAATTTACCTTCAGGAATTGTTGTTTTTGGTAAATCTATTCCAAATGAATCTTCATCTGTTTGAGAAACATGTGAATGCTCCCCTGTTTGAGTTTGGAAGAATTCAAAAGAATTATACTTATACTTATCATCCATATCATTCATGATTGTTGTGCCCGCTATGGGACTCAACTCAAGTGGTACTCCATTAACGATAACAACCTTATTAACAACTTCTACGGTATCGCCTGGAAGTCCAACAACTCGCTTTATGTAATTTGTTTTCCCGTCCCCTGGCCAAATAAAGACTACAACATCTCCACGCTTTGGGTCAGAGCTTCCGAAAAGATAAATTGGTTTCTTTAAAAAAAAATGTGAAAACGGTAATTTAATGCCATAGCTCATTTTATTCACTAAGATATAATCACCAATTAACAACGTTGGTATCATAGAGCCTGTTGGAATTTTATAAGGTTCAAAAAAGCTTGCTCTAAAAGCCAAGACTAAAGTGATAATGAGAAAAAAAGATTTAGCTTCTTGCGTAAAACTTTTCTTAGGCTTTTCAGTTACTTCCATTGATATTAACTCCGATTTTCCCCATTCTATATGCCAAGAAAACCTTTTCCAATAACAAAAAATTCTTTTGATATTTTTCTAGTTGATTTTGGTTTAAAAAACTTAAATTCTTCGAATTTATCCTTTTGAGCCTTGAGAAACATTTGTGCGTCATTCGAATCAAATACTTTAATAACAAAGTTCCCATCTAGAGCAAGAAACATCTCTAATTTATGAAAAACCATCTCCACCAACCCAAGGCTTCTCAGTTGATCCACTGATTTAATACCTGTTGTTTTAGGTGCCATATCTGATATTACACAATCAAACTTTTCTTTCACTCCCAAATCCTCTAGCGAATTAATGTCATCAATACTTTGACAAAAAAGATTTACTCGATCATGAGCCGCTAGTTTATGATTAACATCTTGGATATCGACCCCAACCACTTTTCCACTAAAATTTTTACGAGATAGTACGTATTGAGTCCAAGAACCTGGATAATAACCAAGATCCAATACAACATCCTTGGAGCCTATCAGATGATACTTCTGATCTATCTCTTCCAGCTTGTATACACTTCTGGCCATAAAGTTCTCTTTCTTGGCCTTTTTGTAATAATGGTCTTTAACTTTAAAATTCATAAAAAACTCTAGATTTTTGAAATATTTTAGTTTAGCATCTTGAAACTCTAAAAGATTCACACAAAATCAGTCAAAGTTTTCCACATTGTAATGGAAATAACTGAGATTTTAAACAAGGTTTTTTTACTGAGTAAAATCAAATACTTGGCCCACTTATCTTAATAGAGCAAAATACTCAGTCTTTATTTTCACTTAGTTATTCACAAATTTTCAGAAGTTTTCCAATAAGACCTTAACTCTTTCTTCTAATCTTGAATCAAGTAATACCAAAATCAAGTAAAGTGCGAAAAAGAGGTTTCTCTTCATTTTAAACTCATTGAGCTTGGAAAAAATAAACTTCAAAGGGATTAAGCTTAGGAATGAGAGTAATGAAATTAAAACAACACTGCTCATGGCCTGTTGGTTAAAGAAAATACATATAAAAACTAAATAAATTTGTGTGAAGGCATAAAGTAGCTCATTTGGCATTGATGATAGCCTGCTCACCATGGAGCCTGCCTTAGATGAGAAAACTAAGTAAGCGAAGTGAAAGCATAGAAAGAGTATGCCTAACCCACTGAGTAGAAAAGCTGACTTCCTCAATGTTTCAGACTTCAAGGATTTCCAAAGAATACTGCTTGTTTGTGAAAAGTCATTCAAGTGCCAAATTGGTTGATGATAAATAACCAGTGAAATAAGAAAGAGTGAGAAACCAATTCCTGCATACTTTAAAAATTGTCCTTGGTACCACTTTGACTTTGTTTTTCTTAAATAGAAACTCAATGCCAAGAAAGGGAGGATCATTGCTAATGCTGCAAATGGATAAATAGAACCACAAAAAAATAAAACAATCCCAAGTAAAAACCCTGATCGATATGAAGAGGCATTTAAGCCCCATAGCAATGCCCATTGAAATAAAAGGTATAGTGTCGAGAAGCAAACCGCGGAAATGTGAGAGCTTAAATGCAAAGTTAGTGACCAGGTTGAAATAAATAAAATTGTTCCTAAAAAGCAAAGTCTCCTAGAGAAGAAATACCTTAAAATACAATATTGAGAGCACAACATCAGACTCATAAAAAGAAAATAGAGCGTTGGGTATATGAAGCTTGAAAAGGCGCTTCCCAGGGTTTTATCGATAGAAAGATAGACATCAATAATATTCCAAAATAAGTCGTGGAACATCTCTTT
>Ga0114957_1004119_pt1 | contig 12691 bp, 5 predicted proteins | sample BantaG_FD_87175 | JGI IMG/M metagenome (GOLD analysis project Ga0114957, IMG submission 87175) | Marine algal microbial communities from Bantry Bay, Ireland - BantryBay_4 metaG | ecosystem: Host-associated > Algae > Red algae > Unclassified | place: Bantry Bay, Ireland | collected 2014-11-21 | reverse complement strand
GGCTGGAAGGAACGCGATGCCGAGCTTCGCCGCCCTGAGCGATTCCGACCTCGATGGGCTCATTCGCTACACCCGCGAAGTCATCAACGATCAGGAGTAGCAATCGACCCCGAAAATCGGCTGTGGCCGATCCCCTCGGAGAGGATCGGCCACAACTCAGCATTCCGATTCGTTGTTGCTCTTGATGGACCGCCTACACGAAGGCGCTGGCAAACACGAGCGACACGATGGTCATGACCTTGAGCAGGATGTTCATGGCCGGGCCGGACGTGTCCTTGAAGGGGTCGCCGACGGTGTCGCCGACCACGGCCGCCTTGTGGTTGTCACTGCCTTTGCCGCCATGGGCGCCCGCTTCGATGTACTTCTTGGCATTGTCCCAGGCGCCACCGGCATTGGACATGAAGATGGCCAAAGCAAAGCCGGTCACCAGTGAACCGGCGAGGAGCCCGCCGAGGGTGTCGACGTCGATGAAGCCGACCACCAGGGGAACCACGACGGCCAGGGCGCCGGGAATCACCATTTCCTTGAGTGACGCCTTGGTGGAAATCTCGACACAGCGAGCCGAGTCTGGGATCACACCCGGCTTGCCCTCACGCAGACCCGGGATCTCCCGGAACTGGCGGCGAACCTCCTCGATCATCTCGTAGGCGGCACGACCAACGGCGTCGATAGTCAGCGCTGCGAACAGGAACGGCAGCGCAGCACCGAGGAAGAGGCCGATGAATACGTCGACATCACCGATGTCGAGCGAAAGCGGGGTCTCGGGTCGCTCCTTGAGAATTGCGAGTTCGAAACTCTTGAACAGCGCAAGGGCGGTGAGTGCTGCGGAGCCGACAGCGAAGCCCTTGGCGATGGCAGCGGTTGTGTTACCAAGCGAGTCGAGGGCATCGGTGACTTCCCGCACCGACGGGTCCAGTTCGGCCATCTCGGCGATACCGCCGGCGTTGTCGGCGATCGGACCGTAGGCGTCGACCGAAACCACCACGCCGGTGGTGGCCAGCATGCCGATGGCGGCGACGGCAATACCGTAGATGCCACCGGTGAGTTCCGATCCCCCGACACCGGCGATCGACTCGAAGGCCATTTCACCGCCCCAGAAGGCGACGCCGATGCCGATGAGGACGAGCACAACCGAGGCGGCCACCGAGATCATGCCAGCGCTGATGCCGCTGAGAATCGTCGTGGCCGGACCGGTCTCGGTTTGAGCGGCGATCTTCTTCACCGGACCGAAGTGGTCCGAGGTGTAGTACTCGGCGGTCTTACCGAGAGCCCAGCCCACGATGAGACCGCCAATCACCGAGATGGCAAGACCAATCGGCGCATCGAAGGTGTCGCCGTCGCTGAAGAGCCAGAAGGCGATAACGACGGTGGCCACGATGGTGATGGCCATGGCCACGTTGGTGCCCATGTGCAGCGCCTTGCTCAGCGCTTTGGAATCAGTGGAGTCTCCACCTTTGACCAGGAATGAACCGATGATCGAAGCGATCATGCCGACGAAGGCGATCGCCATCGGGAAAACCAGCAGGGACAGAGCAGCGCCGGTGTCGGCATTTTCGGCATCGACGGCCAGCGCGAAGGCAACAAGAGAAATCGGAGCGATGATCGAACCGGCGTAGCTTTCGAAGAGGTCAGCACCCATACCGGCCACGTCACCGACGTTGTCACCGACGTTGTCGGCAATGGTGGCGGGGTTTCGGGGATCATCTTCCGGAATGCCAGCTTCGACCTTACCGACCAGGTCAGCACCGACATCGGCTGCCTTGGTGTAGATGCCACCGCCGACGCGCGAAAAGAGAGCGATCGTGGATGCGCCGAGTCCGTAGGCGGTCACGATTTCGAAGGCCTTGTCATCTTCGAGAATGGTGACGAACACGATGTAGACCAGCATCAGTCCGGCGAGGGCGAGACCTGCAACGGTGAAGCCCATCACGGCACCTCCACGGAAGGCAACCGGAAGTGCCTTGCCCGGCCCGTGCTTGGCCGCTTCGGTGGTGCGGGCGTTGGCCATTGTGGCCACGGTCATGCCCACGTAGCCGGCCAGTGCTGAAAGAACAGCCCCGAGTAGATAGGCCACCGAGGCCAATGGCGTGATCACGATGGCGAGCAGAACAAGCATGGCGACTGCGAAGGCAGAGACCCAGGTGTATTCCTGTTTCAGGAACGCCCTGGCCCCTTTCTGGATCTCGGTCATGAGGAAAACCATCCGCTCATCACCGGGGCTTTCCTTCTTCACCAGCCCGAAGAAGTAAAAGGCGAGGCCGAGGCCCGCGAGCGCGCTCACTAGCGCAAGGTAAGGAACAATGGTCACGTGTTGGCTCCGTTGACTTCTTTGACGGTTTTCATAGATACAAGCGGAGGGCCAGTGGCACTCCGGTCTTTAAGCCAGGCCGACAGATCCCCCCGCTGCGGCGTGCGCTGTGGCGAAGACGACGCACACACAAAGCGATTAACCCTGACACAAATACTTCGGGCCCGGGCTGATCCTGACACTGGCATCGCCAGTCTCTCGCCCCGAGGCGAGGGGCGCAAGACGAACTGGCTACAGAGTTCCAGAACCGGGCCCGTCGTCGGACCAGCGAGCGGGTCCCTGAAAACGGTCACTTGCAGAGGTATTCCTGCAGCGCCGCTGCGAGAAGTTCGGGGTCGGCAGCGCCGGACATCTCGCGAGCCGAGTGCATCGAAAGTTGAGCTGCACCGAAGTCGACCACGGGGATTCCCGCAGTGGCGGCCGTCAGGGGCCCAATGGTGCTGCCGCAGCCGAGATCGGTACGAGTCACGAATTGCTGCACCGTCACGTTGGCCTGTTCACACGCCAGCAGGATCGGCCGAGCGCTGTCGGCATCGGTGGCATAGCGCTGGTTGGCGTTGGTTTTGAGGACGGGCCCCTCGTTCAAGGCGATCTGGTGCTCGGGCTCATGGCGACCGGCGTAGTTCGGATGGGTGGCGTGGGCGCCATCGGCAGATACTGCGTGGGAGGCGGCGATGGCGCGGTGATAGTCATCGCGATTGCCTCCCCGGGCAATCACCGAGCGCTCGAGAACCGTCGCCAGTGCTGGCGACCCGGCCCCGGTGCTCGAGACCGAACCGACTTCCTCATGATCGAACAGCGCCATGACCGGCACCGATCGGTTGACCTGCGAAGGGCTGTCGCTTACGCCAACGCTTGCAAAGTGACAGAGTGCGGTGGTGGCGGCATGGGTCGAGAGCAGGTTGTCGATCCGGGGTGCGGCAAGGAACTCTGCCCGGGCACCAAAGACCGCACTCGGGGTCAGGTCGTGAAGCATCAGATCCCAATTGAGTATGTCAGCAGCTTCGACATCGAGATGGGCGGCCAGAAAGCTCCGGAAATCCCCGGCTTCGCTGGTTCCGAGCCCCCACACCGGCACCATGTGTTTTTGCCGATTGAGGTGGAGACCCTTGTCACTGATTTCCCGATCGAGGTGGATCGCCAGCTGCGGGACTCGAAGCAGGGGATCGTTGATCGCGAGTAGTGGCGTCGAGCCGTCGCGCAGTGAGACCCGACCCGACATACCCAGATCGCGATCGAGCCAGCTGTTGAGCAGCACCCCTCCGTAGATCTCGACGCCGAGCTGTTGAAAGCCGGCGCTGGTCACCTCAGGCAGCGGCTTGATACGAAGGTTCGGGCTGTCGGTATGGGCGCCAACGATTCGAAATCCGCTGGTCGGCGCCGTCGCAACAGAATCATCCCATGCCAGGAGCGCTCCGCCGCTCCTGAGGAACTGACGCCCGGCGACCGCTGGCTGACGCGGGTCGGCCTCGTCAAAGCCGGCGTCAGCGAGCAGCCCGGCCACGACTTCGACGGCGTGAAACGGCGACGGTGCCGAATCGATGAAAGCCATGAGATTTTCGAGATGCTTGCGGGAGCCGTGGCGGTCCATGGTTTCTGGCGTCGAGGCCTCGGCAGTGGACTCAGGTGAATCCGGGGCGGGGTCGGTGTTGTCGGAGGTCGTCACGTCTCGAGAGTAGCGCGCCACCACATGCAGCTTTATCGACTGGGCTGTTTCGGAAACTTGGGGTTATGATCATCCAACTTGCTTCGGGCCAACGGCGTCCCGTGTGCTCTCCCTCTGGACCACTGCGTCGACGCGCCTGGAAGCTGTATGACTGCCGAAGAAACCACCAACGTCCGTACCGAAAGCCGCCGCTCCGCAATGGCGGCCGGGCTGTACGACCCGGCTCAGGAGCACGACGCCTGCGGCCTCGCCTTCGTTGTCGATATGCAGGGCCGGGCCCAGCACGACATCGTCGCCAAGGGCCTCTTGGCACTGTGCAACCTCGACCACCGCGGGGCAAGCGGCGCTGAAGTCAATACCGGCGACGGCGCCGGCATCCTGATCAGCGTCCCCGACGCCTACTACCGGGCGGTATGCAGCTTCGACCTGCCGGAACCAGGCGCCTACGCCACGGGTATCGGCTTCCTGTCTGCGGACCATGTCGAGACCATCAAGGAGCAGATATCGAAGATCGCCGCCTCTGAAGGCCTCGAAGTACTGGGGTGGCGAGAAGTCCCGGTCGAGCCGACCAGTCTGGGCGCGGCCGCCCGGGCCGTCATGCCGACGTTTCATCAGATCTTTGTCACCAGCGCCGCCGGAGAGCCGACGCTGACCGGACTCGAACTCGACCGACGTGCCTTCGTGCTGCGCAAACGGCTCGAGCATGAGGTCCAGGGTGGCGACGTCGACCCCACCGACGCCGACTACGCGGTGTATTTCGCAAGCTTGTCGGCGCGCACCATCGTCTACAAGGGCATGCTCACCACCCATCAGCTGCGTGACTTCTTCCCGGAGCTGTCCGATGAGCGGGTCGTCAGCCCCCTGGCCCTGGTGCACTCCCGCTTTTCGACCAACACATTTCCCTCGTGGCCCCTCGCCCACCCGTACCGCTACGTGGCCCACAACGGCGAGATCAACACCGTGCAGGGAAACCGCAACTGGATGTCGTCGCGGCTGGCACAACTCGGGACCGACCTCATCCCCGGCGAGATCAATCGGGTGTTCCCGATCTGCACCCCGGGTGCCAGTGATACCGCCACCTTCGATGAAGTGCTCGAGATCCTGCACATGGGCGGCTACGAATTGCCCCACGCGGTGCTGATGATGATTCCCGAGGCCTGGGAGCGCAACACCACCATGGCCAGGGAGCGGCGGGATTTCTTCCGCTACCACGCAACGCTGATGGAGCCGTGGGACGGTCCGGCCTCGATTGCGTTCAGCGACGGAACCGTGATCGGTGCCGTGCTCGATCGCAACGGCCTCCGCCCATCGAGATACTGGGTGACCGACGACGGGCTGGTGGTGATGGCCTCCGAAGCTGGCGTGCTCGACATAGATCCGCAATCGGTTGTCCAGAAAGGGCGGCTCCAGCCAGGGCGCATGTTCCTGGTCGATACCAGGCAGGGTCGAATCGTCGATGGCGGTGAGGTCAAAGCGGAACTCGCGGCGGCGCACCCCTACGGCGAATGGCTCGACAACCAACTCGTGCCCGTTGCCGCCCTGCCGAGTGCGCCGACCGAAAGGTTCGCCACCCCCGAGGCGCTGCTGAGGGCCCAGCGTGAGTTCGGCTACACCCACGAGGAACTGAAGATTCTTCTGAGCCCGATGGCGGCGAACGCGAAAGAGGGCCTGGGGTCGATGGGTACCGACACCCCGGTTGCGGTGCTGTCTGACCGCTCCCGACTGCTGTATGACTACTTCACGCAGCTCTTTGCCCAGGTGACGAACCCGCCACTCGACGCCATCCGCGAAGAGATGGTGACATCGGTGCGAACCGCCATGGGTAGCGAGGGAAACATCCTGGATCCCACCGAAGAGTCCTGCCACCTGATCGAACTCGACACCCCGGTGCTCACCATCGAACAAACGGCATCGATCAAAGCCCTCGATGGCTTCCGAGGGTTTCGATCCCGCACTCTGTCTGCCCACTTCGATGCCAGCGCCGGTGGTGCCGGCCTCGAAGCTGGCCTGGCGTCCCTTCAGGAACAGGCACTCGCTGCGCTCGACGATGGCATCAACGTTCTGGTGCTCAGCGACCGGGGTACCACTGCGGAGCGCGCCGCCATCCCAGCCCTGCTGGCAACGGCGTCGGTCCACCTCCATCTGGTAAAGGAACAGAAGCGGTCCCAGACGGCCCTGATGGTGGAGACGGCCGAAGCTCGGGAAGTCCACCATGTGGCGCTACTGATCGGCTTCGGCGCCAAGGCGGTCAACCCCTACCTGGCGATGGAAACCATCGAACAGATGGCCGCCGAGGGTATGGCGGGGGAGGCCGATGGCGCCCAGGCGGTCGACAACTATGTGAAGGCTGCCAGCAACGGCATCCTCAAAATCATGTCGAAGATGGGAATCTCGACGGTGGCGTCGTACACCGGCGCCCAGATTTTCGAGGCCATCGGGCTCGGGCCCACACTCATTGCTGACCACTTCACCGGTTGTGTCTCCCGCCTCGGAGGAATCGAGCTCGAGGAACTGGCAACAGAAACGCTGGTCCGCCACCACCAGGCGTATCCCGAGCGAGAGCTGCGTCGCCATCGGTCCCTGGAAGTGGGCGGCGAATATCAGTGGCGCCGTGAGGGCGAGTACCACCTGTTCAACCCCGAGACCGTGTTCAAACTGCAGCACGCGACCAGGTCGAAGCAGTACGACGTCTTCAAGGAGTACACCACGCTGGTCGACGACCAGGCTGAACGTTTGGCGACCCTGCGCGGGCTTTTTCAGTTCGCCAGCGAGCGCCCGTCGGTTCCGATCGGAGAGGTCGAGTCGGCGGCGTCGATCATCGCCCGGTTCTCGACCGGCGCCATGTCGCTCGGCTCGATCTCGCCCGAGGCCCACGAGACGCTGGCCATCGCCATGAACCGCCTCGGCGGCAAGTCCAATACCGGAGAGGGCGGAGAGGATCCCGACCGCTTCACCCCCGATGCAAACGGTGACCTCCGCCGCAGTTCGATCAAGCAGGTGGCTTCGGGCCGGTTCGGCGTGACCAGCGAGTACCTGGTGAACAGCGACGATATTCAGATCAAGATGGCCCAGGGGGCCAAGCCCGGCGAGGGCGGCCAGCTACCCGGCCACAAGGTGTATCCGTGGATCGCCGAGGTCAGGAAATCCACCCCCGGGGTGCAACTCATTTCGCCGCCACCTCATCACGACATCTACTCCATCGAGGATCTGGCGCAGCTGATCCACGACCTCAAGAACGCAAACGACGAGGCCCGGGTGCACGTCAAGCTCGTGGCTGAAGTCGGAGTGGGAACCGTAGCCGCCGGCGTCTCGAAGGCCCACGCTGATGTGGTGCTGATCTCGGGCCACGATGGCGGAACCGGCGCCTCGCCGCTGACCTCGCTCAAGCATGCAGGTGCTCCATGGGAGCTCGGCCTCGCCGAGACCCAGCAGACCCTTCTCATCAACGACCTTCGCGACCGGATCGTGGTGCAGGTGGACGGTCAGCTCAAGACCGGTCGAGACGTGATGATCGCTGCGCTTCTCGGCGCCGAGGAGTTCGGCTTCGCCACTGCTCCGCTGGTGGTGTCGGGCTGCATCATGATGCGGGTCTGCCACCTCGACACCTGCCCGGTCGGTATTGCAACCCAGAACAAGGAACTGCGAAAGAAGTACACCGGTCAACCCGAGTTCGTCGAGAACTTCTTCGAGTTCATTGCCGAGGAAGTTCGCGAGCTCATGGCGGAACTCGGCTTCCGTACCCTCGACGAAGCCGTCGGTCAGGTCGACGTGCTCGACACCACCGACGCAGTGAACCACTGGAAAGCCAACGGCCTCGACCTGGGCCCGATTCTGCACAAGCCCGAGATCCCAGCAGGCCGGGTGCGCCACCATCTGATCGCTCAGGACCACGGCCTCGATAGAGCATTGGACCAGAAGCTGATCGCGCTGGCCCAGCCCGCCCTCGAACGTGGCGAACCGGTCAACTTTGTCGGCGCCGTTCGAAACGTGAACCGAACCGTTGGTACCCTGCTGGGCTCGAGAATCACCAGGGCCCATGGCCCCGACGGCCTGCCGGACAACACCATCGACATCACCCTCAAGGGATCTGCTGGCCAGTCCTTCGGCGCCTTCGTGCCCCGGGGGCTGACGCTGCGCCTCAGGGGTGACAGCAACGACTACTTCGGCAAGGGTCTGTCGGGCGGCAGACTCACGCTTCAGCCGTTGGCCGACTCGCACCTGGTCGCCGAAGACAACGTGATCGCCGGCAACGTAATTCTTTACGGTGCCACCGCTGGTGAAGTCTTCATCCGAGGGCTGGTCGGCGAGCGGTTCTGCGTTCGCAACTCGGGTGCCATCGCAGTCGTCGAGGGAATCGGAGACCATGGCTGTGAGTACATGACCGGCGGCAAGGTGCTGGTTCTGGGCCCGACGGGACGGAACTTCGGCGCCGGCATGTCCGGTGGCGTGGCATTCGTCTACGACGCCGATGGAACGTTTCCGGCACTACTCAACCCAGAAATGGTCGACCTGGTCGAGCCCACAGGCGAAGACCGTGCGTGGCTGAAAGACTATGTGAGTCGTCACCTCGAAGAAACCGGATCTGCGGTCGCCGAACGGATGCTCGCCGATTGGGACACTGCGGTGGGTCGCTTCGCCAAGGTGTTCCCCCGGGACTACGCCCGGGTGCTCGAGGCCATGAGCGAGGCCGAGGCCGCAGGCGCCGATGTCGACGCCGCCGTCATGGCGCTCGCCAGCGACTGATACCGGTACGGATACTGAGCGCCCGGTTCTCGTGTGGCCGGGTGGGCAAGAAAACGACAGAGACCGAGGAGAAAGAGGAGAACTATGGGTGACCCAAGAGGATTTCTCAAACACGATCGGGAGCTGCCGACCCGTCGGAGCGTGGAGCTTCGTAAGAAGGACTGGCAGGAGGTCTATGTGGACTTCCCCAAAGAGGCGCTTGTCGATCAGGCATCGCGTTGCATGGACTGCGGAATCCCGTTCTGCAACAACGGGTGCCCGCTCGGAAACCTCATTCCGGACTGGAACGATCTCGTCTACCGGGACAACTGGCGCGAAGCGATCGAGCGTCTCCACGCCACCAACAACTTCCCGGAGTTCACCGGTCGGCTGTGTCCAGCGCCGTGCGAAGCGGCATGTGTGCTCGGCATCAACGAAGACCCGGTGACCATCAAACAGGTCGAGGTCGAGATCATCGACCGGGCATGGGAGGAAGGGTGGGTGGTTCCGCTGCCGCCGGAAACCACGACCGGCAAGACGGTTGCCGTGGTCGGTTCCGGACCGGCTGGCCTGGCGGTGGCCCAGCAACTGACGCGCGCCGGGCACAGCGTAACGGTGCTGGAGCGAGCCGACCGTATCGGCGGTCTCCTCCGGTACGGCATCCCCGAGTTCAAGATGGAAAAGCAGCACCTCGACCGGCGCCTGGCACAGATGGAAGCCGAAGGCACCGAGTTCCGCACCGGGGTCGACGTCGGTGTCGATATGACCGCCGATGAGCTCACGTCGAGCTTCGATGCCGTGGTGCTTGCCGGAGGCTCGACCGTGTCTCGGGATCTGCCTGCTGGTGGTCGCGACCTCGACGGGATCCATATGGCGATGGACTATCTGCCGTTGGCAAACAAGGTGCAGGAAGGCGACTACGACGAGCCCGAACTCACCGCCGAGGGCAAGCGGGTCGTGATCATCGGGGGCGGCGACACCGGGGCCGATTGCCTGGGCACGGCAAACCGCCAGGGTGCGGTCTCGGTGCACCAGTTCGAGATCATGCCTCAGCCCGGCGAGGAACGACCGGTGGAGAACCCGTGGCCGACTTGGCCGAACATCTTTCGAGTGGCGTCAGCCCACGAAGAAGGCGTGGAGCGGGTGTACTCGGTGTCGACATCAGAATTCGTCGACGATGGCACCGGCAAGGTCGGTGGGCTGCGCTTTTCCGAAGTCGACATGGTGATGGGGGATCGTGGCCCCAGCTTCGAGCCAGTGGCCGGTACCGAAACCGAACTGCCATGCGAAATGGTGCTTCTGGCAATGGGCTTCACCGGCCCGGAACCAGGACCGTTGCTGGCCGATCTCGGCGTGGAGATGACCGCTCGGGGCAATGTCGATCGCGACTCGGACTGGGCCACCAACGTCGACAACGTGTTCGTCTGCGGTGATATGGGTCGCGGGCAGAGCCTGATCGTCTGGGCCATCGCCGAAGGCCGGGCCTGCGCGGCATCGGTCGATGCGGTACTGATGGGCGGGACCGCCCTGCCAGCACCAGTCACCCCCGAAACTCGATCACTGGTCTAGCCCGATACCAGCAGGTTCAGCTGTCCGTGCGGCGCATTCAGGTGGAGGCCAGCGGAGTATCGCGGCGTTCGAGAAGCTCGGCCTGGCAGAGCCGATGCACTGCGCTGCACACGGCAAAGGCATCGGCGCCCAGTAGATCCACCATCTGGCCGACGTTTCGATAGCCATCGGCGGCACTCAGGATCTTCCAGTCTGCGCTGCCCAGGCGAACTTCGGAGATTCCCTCCGGTAGAGACGTCGTCAGCGAAAAGACGGCGCTGGTGCTGGGCACCGTGGTGGCGATCTCACGCCAGGCTTCGACCCTGCGGTCAACCTGATGGAGCATCTCTTCGATGTCGAAGCCGTTGCTGAGGGCGGCGACGCCGTCATCGCCGTGCTCGTAGAAGGCAAATCGGTCGGCGCCGGGTACTGCGAACTCGAAAAGGGTCATCGCCGTCTGTTCACGAAGGGCTTCGTGGACCGATGCCACTCCCAATCCCGGGGCATTGGCAACCTTGTCCACCGCATCGTGCGGTGTGACTGCGCCCTCGGTGATGGCGTCCCACTGGGCATCGTCGATCACCGCATCGAGTGATCGGCGAAGTGGCGACAGATCACTTCCGGTGGCAAAGTCGATCCGACCAGCCTGGAGCCGCACCATTGCCGGCGTGGAGCCAAGAAGGCGTATATCGCCTGAGCGACCTTGGCCGCTGAGCATTCTCAGAAGTGACCCGAGCGGGACATCATCGAGAGTGCCCTCGAGGGCAGGCTTGTCTTCGGACATCCTCCAAAGCTAGCGGTGGGGGATCAACCGAGTGTGGACCTCCGACGGGAGTAGTCATTCTTTGTGACTTCAACACTCCGAGTGCTCAAGTTCTGTTCTGGATTGTCGATCCAACTACTGCAGGGTTCAAACCGGACCTGAAGCGTTAGAACCAGCGCCTCTCGGTCGGCGGCGGAAGGAAGGGCCTCGATGCTCTCTAATATGAAGGTAGGAAAAAAGCTTCTGGTGCTCATCGTGCCGTTGCTTCTCGTGATTGTGGTTCTGGCGGGTCTCGGCATTCGTGACCGACTCTCCGATGCCAGCGGCGCTGAACAAGCAGCTGCTGAAGCCAACCTGTTCGGTACAGCCACCGACCTGCTGGCGGCGATAGACCATGAGACCGTTGCGGTGGTCGGCGAATCGGCCGGTGGTGACATCGATGTCGACAGTCGTCGTGAAGCCACCGACGAGCGAATCGCTGAATTCAACGACGCGTTCGACAACGCCGATCTGTCGAACCTGCCTGAAGCCCGCCAGAGCAAAGCCCAGGATCTCCGCGCGACAACCGCAGACTTCGATGCCGTTCGTGACGAGGCAGATATCCAGTCGAGCGCCCTCGAGCAGCTGATTACCCTCGAAGAAGTAGCCGAGTCGGTCACAAGCTTCGCTGGCGACCTTGCCCTCAACGCGAGCAGCGTAGAGACCAACACATCATTCACGCAGAGCCAAACACTGTCATCGCTGGTGCACTACGACCAGCTGATGAGTGCTTACACTCTCGCCGAGCAGGCCGCCCATATCGGCGACGCCGATCGAGTCGAAGTGCAGCTTGCGAACGCCCGATACGAAGCAGGCGTCGCCAACGCCGTCGAGTTTGCAAACGTCGGCGAAGAAGCTGGCGAGATTCTCGAAAACCGTTCCGACCAGTTCCACCTGGCCCGTCGTCGAATCCTCCACCTTCGTGGGAACGCTCCTGACCCGGATCACGCGCCAGCCGATCTCGACGTCGTTTCCTTCGAACAGAATGCCCAGACCCGGGCCGATGAGCTCGAAGGCATCATCGGGGCTCAGACCGATGCGTCCGAGAGTGCCTCCCGCTCCGACGAGGACGCCGCCAGCAGCTCAGCTGTCTGGTACACCCTCGGTACCCTGGTCCTCCTGGTTCTGGCTGGACTCCTGGCAATTCTGGTGGCTCGTTCCATTGTGCGCCCGCTCCGCAAGCTGACCGATGCCGCGTACGAGCTGGCCAACAAGCGCCTGCCGGGGCTCGTCGAGCGACTCAAGGACCCCGACCAGGCGTCGGAGCCAGTTGAGCTAGAGACCATCGACATCAAATCCCGAGACGAAATCGGCCAGCTGGCCAACGCATTCAACTCGATTCAGGGCGTGACCACTGACGTAGCCGAGAGTCAAGGCACCGTGCTGCGCAAGGGCATCAGCGGCATCTTCGTGAACCTGGCCCGCCGAAATCAGAGCCTGCTCGACCGTCAGATCGAGTTCATCGATGAACTCGAATCGAACGAAGAGAACCACGAACAGCTCCAGAACCTCTTCAAGCTCGACCACCTGGCGACCCGTATGCGTCGTAACGCAGAGAGCCTGCTGGTTCTTGCGGGCGAAGAGCCAAACCGCCGTCGAGGCCGGCCAGTCCCGATCTCCGACGTGGTTCGCGTTGCCGTCGGTG